>Ga0068851_10000622_pt1 | contig 15176 bp, 13 predicted proteins | sample KBSCornC12_FD_66588 | JGI IMG/M metagenome (GOLD analysis project Ga0068851, IMG submission 66588) | Corn rhizosphere microbial communities from Kellogg Biological Station, Michigan, USA - KBS Corn C1-2 | ecosystem: Host-associated > Plants > Roots > Rhizosphere > Soil ...
TGGCGTTATCGATGAAGATCGATATTCGTGTCTTGCCCTTTTGCGGAATGACCGCCCCCCGCTTGCCTTTCGCGAAATCGTATTCACCCTTCATAAATCCTTCTCTCTTTGCCTGTCGCACGCCGCGCCGAAATGAGACGGGGCTCGCCGCCGCGGTAGGTGTAGACGACGACAAGCGTTTCGCCATCGCTGCCAAGACCAATCGTGACAAAGCGTGGTTCACCCGCCGCGCCGAGGTCCTCTATGGTCATTGCCATAGGATCGAACAGGACGCCTTCCGCATCCGCGAAAGAAACGCCATGCTTCTTGAGATTGGCCGCGGCTTTGAGTGGATCGTACAAAGGCGGCATATTCGAATCATATATACATTGTATGTATCATGCAAGCGCTATTTACGAGGAGAGCAAGGATGCGCAGGCGGTCCCTTGCCGCCATTGCGCCTTGGTGATGCGATAGAGGCAATGAAGCCGTAACGGATGGCCATCCGCGATCGCCGGGTGCTCGAAGTCCTGGTTCGCATTGGTCATGCCGATCCGCTCCATGACCGCGCGGGAGCGCACGTTGTGCACGGCCGTGAAGGAAACCACTTCAGCCAGGGCGAGCTGCTCGAAGGCCACTTGCAGGCAAGCGCGTGCAGCCTCCGTCGCAAGCCCCTTGCCCCAGGCCTTGCGCGCATAGCGCCAACCGATTTCCACGCACGGCGAGAAGGGCAGGGCACGGCGGGGCTCGGACAGTCCGGTGAAGCCCACGAATTCGCCCGATTCGCGCAGCTCGACCGCCCAATTGCTCCAGCCTCGCGCCTGGAGCTCCGCCTGCCAACGATCGATCGCGGCATCGCTCGTCGCACGCGATTGAAGCGACGGGAAGAACTCCATGACCGCGGGATCGTTGTTCATGGCAGCGAAGGGCTCGCGATCGGCGTCGCGCCATTGACGCAACTGCAGTCGCGCGGTCTCGATCTCGATGCTCAACGGATCTGCGAATGCCGCGCGATGAGGATCGCGAGGATCTCGGCCACGCGGCGCGCATCCGCGGTGCAATCGGCGTTGTGCCCACCCTGGCCCGCGAGCGCAGTGGCCTCGATCATGTAGTGCCGTGCGCCCAGCGCGAAGGCGAGCGAGTGGTAGAAGGGCGGTGGTTGGGTGGGGCACAGCTCCACGAGCAGCCGCGGCCTCGCCGCGAACACCGCGTTCGCGAGCCCCGCGCCGTGCGGCCCGACGATCACGCTCGCTCCGCGAAAGGCCTGCACCTGCTCATCCAGCGTGAGCGCGGCCGGGTCGACGGCCTCGAAGCCGAGCCGCGCCTGCAGGACCGCCGCCACCTCATCCTGGTTCAGGAGGCGGCGGATCGAGGCGCGGTTGCGCAGGACGAAGACGCGCCGGCCCGCATCCGATGCGGGCCGCACGCCCATCACCATGCGCAGCCAGGCGACCTCGTCGGTGATCCGGCGCCGGCAGGGGAAGGCGCAATCGTCGACGGCCAGGCATTCCCCGGCCATGCGCTCGACGCGCGCGAACGGCGCGAAACCGGCTGCCTGCGCGAAGGCGAGCGTGAAGCGCTCCTGCTCCGCGGAGATGTCGGCATCGAGGTAGAGCGTTTCGCGACCCTGCGCCATCGCGGGAGGCTGCAGCTGTCCCAGCCCGTCGATGAGGAAGTGCCAGTGGCTCGCCGCACCCAGGAACACGACGCCATGCTGCATCCGTGCGAGGCCATCGGCCCGTGCGGGCAGGGCGATGTCGCGGTACTTGGCCTTCGCATACAGGCAATGCCGCGCGAGGCACGTCTGGCCGTCCGCAGTCACCGGAAGCTTGAGGCGCCGCGCGCAGAAACCGTGCGCGAGCGCCGTGTATTCCTCGCGCGAAGCGGCCACGTGCGGATTCGCGGCCCACTGCGCCGCCTCCACGTCCGCCACGCGGATGCATGCCTCAGCCGCCTGAATAGGCCTTCTCCAGTGCGGGGAGGTCCAGCTTCTTCATCTCCATCATCGCGGCGAAGGCGCGCTGCGATTTCGCCGACGAGGGATCGCTCACCAGCTCCAGCATGCGCTCGGGCACCACCTGCCACGAAAGGCCGTAGCGATCCTTCAGCCAGCCGCACTGCTGCGCGGCCGGGTCGCCGCCCGCGGTGAGCCTTTCCCAGTAGTAGTCGACCTCCTGCTGGCCGGCGCAATAGACCATCAACGAGACGGCCTCGGTGAACTTGAAGAGCGGGCCGCCATTCAACCCGAGCATGCGCTGGCCCGAGAGATCGAAGTCGACGGTCATCACGGAGCCCGCCGGGCGCCCATGGATCTCGTGGCCCACCTCACCGAAGCGGGCCACCTTGACGATTCGCGAGTCCGGGAAGATGCCGACGTAGAAATTCGCCGCCTCCTCGGCCTGGCCGTCGAACCACAGGCAGGGGCGGATGCGTTGCAGGGTCGCCAGGGCAGGCCTCCTCGCCGCGCCGGAGTGGCGCCGCGCGGCAGCGAGGTTAACGCGGTTCGTCGTCCGGGTCCAACGGCTCTTGCGCCGGGCGCAGCTTCTCCGGCACGTGCTCGAGGTTCACGCGGATGCGCCACCACGTCCTGTACCTTCCGCGCATCGCGTCGACCAACACGTCCGCGGGCTCGAGATGCTCCACCGCCTTCGCGTGGCGCTCCTTCCAGCGCTCCAGGCCGGCCAGCGCATCCTCCTGCTTCTGCGCGCGGCCGATCTCCACCAGCGGCTTGGCCGACGCGCGGCGCTTCGACGGCTGCACGCGCGGCGGCTCGCCTGCGCCCTTGCGGTATTGCGGCGGCCAGGGCGCATCGCCCAGGCCTTCCCGCTCATGGCGCTCGGAGAGTTCCAGCAGCTTCGCGAGCGAGCACGCGCGCCGGTTGATGTCCTGGTGCGGATCGCCCAGCTTCGCGAAGCGCTTCGCCATCGTGGCGATGGTGAAGTCGGCGGGCTCCACGCGGTCGGCCTCGTCCCACCCGAGCGGCGCGGAAACCTGCGCGTTCGGCGTGGGGCGCACCGAATAAGCCCCGGCGATGGTGCGATCGCGCGCGTTCTGGTTGTAGTCGATGAAGACGCCCTGGCGCTCCTCCTTCCACCACTTGCTGGTCGCAAGCGAGGGCGCGCGCCGCTCGACGTCACGTGCGAGTGCCAGTGCCGCGCGCCGCACCTGGTCGTACGTCCATTTCTTCTGGATGCGCACGTAGACGTGGATGCCGCGCTTGCCGGAAGTCTTGGGCCAGCCGCACAGGCCATGCTCCTCGAGCGCCTCGTGCACGATGGCGGCGACTTGCTGCACCTGCTTCCACGGCACGCCCGGGACGGGATCCAGGTCCACGCGCAGCTCGTCGGGATGGTCTAGATCCTCGGCGCGGACGGGATGCGGGTGCAGCTCGATACAGCCCAGGTTCGCGAGCCAGGCGAGATCGGCGGCCGTGCGCGGGACGACTTCGTCCGCCATGCGCCCGGAGGGAAAGCGGATCGGCACCACCTCGACCCATTCGGGCCGCGATTCGGGCGCGCGCTTCTGGTAGAAGAACTCGCCCTTCACGCCGTCCGGATAGCGCACCAGCATGTTGGGACGCCCGCCCGAGCCGCGCAGGGCGCCCTCGGCCACGGCGAGGTAGTAGAGGACCAGGTCGAGCTTGGTGTAGCCCGGCTCGGGAAAGAGGACCTTGCGCGGGTTGGAGATCGCCACCTCGCGCGAGCCGACCTTCAGGATTTCCTTTTCCGCCGCCGCCATGACGCTCTCGAAAGCGGCGGCGGAAAAGAGTTCAAGGCATTTGCGAATCCGGCGCCAGCCGGTCGGCCTCGCAGTCCAGGAAAAAACCGCGCAACGCCCGATTTCTTGTCCAGGATCCGGGCCGGCCGCTCGCGGCTTTTTCCCGGGGAATGCTTTCGGAAACCTGTCGCGGATTGCGGTTTTTTGTCGCAGCCGGGAACGGATCGAGGCGTTGTGTCATCGCCGGTTTTCCCTCTGTAGAGGCGTGATCCGGAGGGGGTGCGACACGATGCCGCGCGTCACGATGCCGCATTCGCGATTGATCCAGCGCACGCCAAAGTTGCGTCCACGCGTCGCGAGACCGGCGCGTACAACCACTAAAAACTGGAGAGCGACAAGCATGAAACCCACTGGCGCACATCGCCCCAGGGCGCGACGCATCGTCATCGCGACCCTGGCGGCCCTCCTCGGGGCCGCCGCAACCCCCGGCATGGCTTCCTTCGACATTCCCACCGGCGCGGCCCCCAGCCCGCTGTACGGCGCACAGCCGTTTTCGCAGAAGCTGCTGATGTTCGAAGAGTTCGGCACGCAGCCGCTGCCCACCGATGCCCCGGCGAAGTCGCTGCCGGATCCTGCCGGGTGCACGGGCCCCGCCGATGCGGCCGCCTATGCCGCGGCCCTCGACACGTTCCTCACGCAGCCGATCTTTCCGCCGCCACAGGAGCAGGCGAACACCTCGGCCCCGAACCCGTGGGCGCAGACGATCAGCGGATGCCTCGGCCGGCCCGTCACCGGCGTGCTCGAGGGCCGTCCGCCGGGAGCCAACTTCGCGCACCAGCGCTGGAGCGAGTTCACGCCGTCGGCGTACGTCCAGAGCATGCTCGCCGGCTCGCGCGCGAACGGCGGCATGCGCGACAGCCTGCAGCGTCACCACTACGCCGTGGGTGAGTTCGCCCCCGGCGGCCTGTACCACAACACCGCGGGCGTCCCCGGGTTCGACGGCACGACGAAGGGCCTGAGGATCCAGTTCCACCCGAACATGCCGGTGCAGGATGCGCTGCACGTCTGGACGTTCGACGGCACGCTGCCGCCGAAGCTGCTGATGGCGCCGTACGGCACCACGCTCGCGTTCCGCAATTACAACGCGCTGCCGATCGACGAGTCGGCCAACGGCGGCTTCGGGCACCACACCATCTCGACGCACGAGCACAACGGCCACAACCCGGCCGAGAGCGACGGCTTCGCGGGCGCGTTTTTCTTCCCCGGCCAGTACTACGACTATCGCTGGCCCATGGTGCTCGCGGGACACGACCGCGTGCCGATCGGCTCCACGGACGCGGCGCTTGCCGAGAAGAACTCGAAGGCGGGCACGCCCGACGGCAACGGCGGCATCCGCAAGGTGCGCGGCGACTGGCACGAGACCATGAGCACGCACTGGTTCCACGACCACATGGTCGACTTCACGGCGCAGAACGTCTACAAGGGCAACGCCGCGATGATGAACTACTACTCCGCGATCGATCGCGGCCGCGAGCCTGCCACGCTCGCCGAGGCGCAGGGCAGTGCCGCCACGCCGGGCTACGGCTGCAACTACGCAGACCCCACGGACGCCAACCCGAACAACGTGAACCTGTGCCTGCCGAGCGGCAGCGGCCTCGACTGGGGCAACCGCGACTACGACGTGAACCTCGTCGTGGCCGACAAGGCGTTCGACCAGAACGGGCAGCTCTTCTACAACGTGTTCACCACCGATGGCTTCGTGGGCGACGTGGCCACCGTCAACTTCGGCTACAAGCCGTACCTCGACGTGCGCGCCCGCCGCTATCGCTTCCGCATCCTGAACGGCAGCGTCTCGCGCTACTGGCAGATCGCGCTGGTCGACCAGGCGGGCAAGGTGGTGCCGTTCCACCTCGTCGCGAACGACGGCAACCTGCTCGAGCACGCGGTCGCGTTCCCCAACGTGCAGTCGCCCGAGGGCCTGCCCGAGCAGTCCATCGCCGAGCGCTACGACATCGTGGTCGACTTCAGCCAGTTCAAGGAAGGCGACAAGCTCTACTTCGTGAACCTCCTCGAGCACCAGGACGGCAAGACGCCGAAGCAGGCGATCCCGCTGCAGCAGGTCCTCTCCGGCGAGTATTCGAAGTCGGGATGCCCGGCGAGCTGCGATCCGGTCGTCGGCAAGTTCATGGAGATCCGTGTGCATGCCTATGCCGGCACCGACCTCTCGATGAACCCGGCCGACTATGTCGAGGGAAAGAAGTCGATGATCCCGCTGCCCGGCTTCACGAAGGAGGAGCTCGCCAACGCGAAGCAGCGCACGTTCGAGTTCACCCGCGGCGGCGACGTTTCGCCGTGGACGATCAAGACCGACGGCGGCCAGGCGTACAACGCGACGAGCGTCGAAGGCCTGTTCGATCGCGTGTCGGCGGCCCCCGAGCGCGGCAGCGTCGAGATCTGGCACATCAGGAACGGCGGCCAGGGCTGGAGCCATCCGGTCCACGTCCACTTCGAGGAAGGCCAGATCCTGCAGCGTGGCGGCAAGGCGCCGCCTCCGTGGGAGAAGGGCGCGCGCAAGGACATGTACCGCATCGGCCCGCTGCCGTACAGCACCGACAGCGTCGACCTCGCCATCCGCGTGCGCGAGTTCCTCGGCACTTACGTCGAGCACTGCCACAACACGACGCACGAGGACCACGCCATGCTGCTGCGTTGGGACAGCCAGAACCCGGGCCAGACGGTGGCGATGCAGACGCCGTTCCCGACCTGGGACGGGGTGACCTACACGGCGACCAACACGACCGACGTGCCGACCTTCAAGACCGGCAAGGTGACGGACTTCCTCACGAAGATCGCCGTCCCCGTCGCCACCAACGACGCGGCCAGGACGACGCAGGGCAACGCCGTGAAGATCGACATCCTCGCCAACGACTCGTGCGTGGGCGACTGCGACCCGGCCTCGCTCGTGATCACGACGCCGCCGGCACGCGGCGCGGTGGCGAAGAACGCCGACGGCACCGTGACGTACACGCCCGCGGGCACCTTCACCGGGACGGACACCTTCAGCTACACCGTGAAGGACACCACGACCGGCTCGAAGGCTTCGAACGCGGCGAAAGTGGCGGTCACCGTCGGCACCGCCACCACGCAGACCAAGGCGGCCCTCGTGGCCGACGCGGCCTCGACCACGACGATCCAGAACGGCGTCGTGGGTGTGGCCACCGCCGGCAGCGATCCGACGTGCAAGGATTGCTCCGTGTCGATCATGTCGGCGCCGAAGAATGGGACCGTCGTCGCCAACTACCCGAACGCGGGCGAGGTGACCTACACGCCGAACGCGACGTTCCAGGGCACCGAGATCTTCAGCTACGCGGTGACCAGCCCGCAGGGCGTTTCCGCCCCGGCGGCGGTCACGGTAGCCGTGGTCCCGAACCCGGTGACGGACGTGGTGACCCTCAACACGGTCAGCACTACCGGCAACAAGTCGTCGATCAGCGGCACGGTGAGCCTGCTCAACGACGCGTATGCCGCGTCGGTGCAGGTCTTCGCGGGTGCGGCCAACGCGTCGCACACGGGTTGCACGGGCGCCAGCCTCGGCAGCGCGCTCGTCGGCACGAAGGGAGGCTGGGGCTTCGCGACGAAGTCCCTCGCGGCCGGCTCCCCGCTGTGCGTGCAGTCCACCAACCTGGGAGTCGCGTCCCTGGTGGTGAAGTAAGAGCAAGGCGTTCCCAGGCCCGGGCGGACTCCCAGCCGCCCGGGCCTTCACGCGAATTCGACGGAGAAAAGGAAATGAAACCCCTGCATCGCCTGCTGCTCGGCGCGCTCGTGCTGGTCCTGGCCACGTGCGGCGTGCACGCCGCGCCCGCGGGCTCACCCTGGAACGGCGCTTATTTCCCGAATGTCGTGCTGACCGACCAGGACGGCAACAAGCTGCGCTTCTACGACGACCTGCTGAAGGACAAGGCCGTCCTCATCAATTTCATCTTCGCCACCTGCCACGACGCATGCCCGCTCGAGACCGCCAAGCTGCGCCAGGTCGAGGAGCACCTCGGCGGCCACGTGGGCCGCGACCTCTTCATGTACTCGATCACCATCACGCCGGAGCACGACACCCCCGAGGTGCTGAAGGCGTACGCGGCGAACTTCAACGTGGGACCCGGGTGGAAATTCCTCACCGGCAACGGCGACGACATCACGCTGCTGCGCCGCAAGCTCGGCCTCTACAGCGACGCAGCGGACGAGAAGGAGACGGGGCACGGCATGAGCCTCATCATCGGCAACGAGAAGACCGGCACGTGGCTCAAGCGCTCGTCCTTCGACAACCCGAAGGTGCTCGCGCGTGTCATCAACGACCGCCTGCTCAACGAGAAAACGCCGCGCGAGCTGGAGGCGGATTACGCCGAGGCGCCGCGCCAGGTCGCGCTCCATCCCGGCGAGGACCTCTTCCGGCGGCGTTGCCAGGACTGCCACACCGTCGGAGCGGGCGACGCGATCGGGCCCGACCTCGCGGGCGTCACCGCCCGGCGCGAGCGCGCATGGCTCGAGCGCTTCATCCGCAACCCGAAGGAGATGCTCGAGGGGAAGGATCCGCTCGCGGTCGCACTCTACGAAAAGTACCGCCGGCTGCCGATGCCGACGCTGGGCCTGAGCGGCGAGGACGTGGCGAAGCTCATCGCGTATATCGAGGAGGAAGGCCGCAGGCAACGACGCAGTGGCTCGTGACGGCAGGACCTCCGCTTGCCGCATCCACGCGAGAGTTCAAACCGTTTGCGAATGCAGCGCCAGGCGGTTGCCCTCGCTGTCCACGATGATCGCGCGGTGGCCGTGCGGGCCGATCTGCGTGATCGGGTGGACCACGCGGCCGCCGTTGGCGGCAGCCGCTTCCACCGCCTCCTTGAGCCGCCCGGAGGCATTGAAGTACAGGAGCGGCCCCTGCTGCGAGGGCGCGTTGCCGTCGCCCGGCGGCACGAGGCAGCCGCCCACATCCTCGCCCTGGTGGGGAAAGATGCCGAAGCTGAAGCCCGGGCCGCCGCCCTTTTCCACCTTCTTGCCCAGCATCGCCGAGTAGAAGCGCAACGCCCGCTCGAGATCCGTCACGGGAATGTCCACCCACACCACGCTATGGCTCATGACGGCACGCCCATGTCGCGCCTGCGCCGGGCTTCGGGCAAGCGGGCGCAACACTCGTACAGCCGCTCGTTGATCCAGCGGTTGTAGCGCGCCATGGTGCGCGCGTAATCGGCGCCGATCACCGCGTTTCGACCGCGCGCTGGAACGTGTAATTCGAATCCAGGTACACGGTGATCCTGTAGACGCGGTCCTCGAGCGGCACCTGCAGCTCGGTTTGCGCGGGCCAGCTCGTCTTCACGACCATCGCACGACACGGCAGGCGATCCAGGTCCAGGTTCGCGCCCGCGTGGTACAGGGGCACATCGACCTTGCACTGCTGGCTCGCCACATGGCGCACCTGTTGCATGACGGCGGCATAGTGGTCCGGCCGGGCGCCGCGAAGGGCGGACAGCGCGCCGGGGCGATCGAGATCGATCCGCTCGCCGGCGGCCACGGCGGGCAGGCCGGCGGCGAGGAAGAGGAAGGCAAGCTTGCGCATGGGGCCTCCGTTCGCGCGGGTGGAACGGCCATTGTCGCCCACGACGTGGATCAAGAAAAGCGGACCCCACGTTTTGTTACGATGGGCCTGTCATGCAGACTTTTGGGGAATACGATTACGTCGTGGTGGGCGCGGGCAGCGCCGGCTGCGTCCTCGCGAACCGGCTCACGAAGGACGGCAAGTCCACCGTGCTCCTGCTCGAGGCCGGCGGCAAGGACGACTGGTTCTGGATCGACGTCCCGGTGGGCTACCTCTACACCATCGGCAACCCCCGTACCGACTGGTGTTTCAAAACCGAGCCGGATCCCGGCCTGAACGGCCGCAGCCTCGGCTACGCCCGGGGCAAGGTCCTCGGGGGCTGCTCGTCGATCAACGCCATGGTTTACATGCGAGGCCAGAAGAGCGATTACGACCATTGGGCGGAGCTCGGCAACCGCGGCTGGTCGTGGAGCGACGTGCTGCCGTACTTCAAGCGTGCGGAGCGGCACTTCGGCGGCGCCAACGACCACCACGGCTGCGACGGCGAGCTTTGCGTCGAGGAGCCGCGCGTGCGCTGGGAAATCCTCGATGCCTGGCGCGATGCGGCCCAGGAATGCGGCATCCCGAAGGTCGAGGAATTCAACCGCGGCGACAACTTCGGCAACGCATACTTCCACATGAACCAGAAAGGCGGCGTGCGCTGGAGCGCGACCAAGGCGTGGCTGCGTCCCGCGCTCGCGCGGTCCAACCTCACGCTCGTCACCCACGCCCACACGCGCAAGGTCCTCCTGGAGACGCACGACGGCGTGAAGCGCGCCGTGGGAGTGGATTTCGTCGTGGACGGGCAGGGCGAGGGTGTCGCGCGCGCGCGCCGGGAAGTGATCCTCGCCGCCGGCTCGATCGGCTCGCCGCAGATCCTGCAGCTCTCGGGGATCGGCCCGCGCGAGGCGCTGCAGCCCCTCGGCATCCCGGTGCTGCACGAGCTGCGCGGCGTGGGCGCGAACCTCCAGGACCACCTGCAGATCCGCATGGTCTGGAAGGTGAAGGGTCCCACGCTCAACGAGCGCGCGAACAGCTGGATCGGCAAGATGGGCATGGGCCTGCAGTACCTGCTGTTCAAGACCGGCCCGCTCACCATGCCGCCATCGCAGCTCGGCGCCTTCGCGAAGACGAGCGAGGACGAGCCATCCCCCAACATCGAATGGCACGTGCAGCCGTTGTCGCTCGACAAGTTCGGCGATGCGCTGCATCCTTTTCCGGCGATCACGCCCTCGGTCTGCAACCTGCGGCCCACGTCGCGCGGGTGGGTGCGCATCAAGACGGCCGATCCCTTCGCCGCACCGGAGATTCGCCTGAACTACCTCTCCACGCCCGGGGACCGGCAGGTGGCCGCGACCTCGATGCGCATCACGCGGCGCATCATGGATGCTCCGGCGCTGTCGCGCTACGCGCCGCAGGAATGGCGGCCCGGACCCGATGTCGAAGAGGATGGAGCGCTGGTGAGGGCGGCAGGCGACCTGGGCACGACCATCTTCCACCCCGTCGGCACCTGCAAGATGGGCAGCGACGCCGAGGCCGTCGTGGACGACCGGCTGCGGGTGCGCGGCATCAAGGGCCTGCGCGTGATCGACGCCTCGATCATGCCGCGCATCACGTCGGGCAACACGAATGCGCCCACGTACATGATCGCCGAGCGCGGCGCGGAATTCGTGCTCGCGGAGGTCGCATGAAACGCGTGTGGATTTTCCCCGTCGTCATCGCCTTGGGCGCTGCCCTTGCGTGGCTCGCGTGGCGCCCGGCCACCGACGAGGTCGCCGATGTCCGCAAGGCGGGGCAGACGGCTGCGCAGCCGCGCGTCGCGGGAAGCGCCTTCGATTCGCATGCGCCTGCGCGCTCCGCCACCTCCGCCGTCGTGGCGCGCGCGCCGTCCGGGCCGCCGACCCTCTTCGGCGAGTACCTCAAGTCCACGAACTATCGCACGCTCTACGACCGCCTCGCCAATTCCTCCGAGGGCGAGACCGCGGAGGGCCGGCTCGTGCGCTACCAGCTGCTGCGCGACTGTGCCAACGTCACCGACGACAAGTCGTACCGTTACCGCGGCTGGCGCCCCGGCCCGGCCACGCGCGAGGAGTTCGTGGCCGGCATCGCGATGACGGATCCGAATCGCGACCGGCGCATCGCCGCGTACGACGCGTTCAACGCGAACCATTGCGGGACATTGTCCGAAGTGACCATCGCGTATGCCGATCTCAAGGCGTTGCTGCAGGGGGCCGCCGCGGCCGGAGACCCGCGGGCGCGGGCGATCGCGGTCGAGCAGCAGCTCTGGGAAACCCGCCGCGAAAGCGGCGGAAGCTGGGTCCGCGACGGTGGCGTCACCGTGAGCGACGCGCAGTTCGAGGCGCTGAAGCAGTCGGCGAGCTCGCGCGACCCGGAAGCGATCCGCGTGACCGGCCGCGTCCTCTCCAATTCGTGGTCCGATTACGCGCTGCGCGTGGGGGCCGACGAGCAACCCGTCGATCCCCGCCCGTTCGTGAACGCGTGGCTGGTGCTCGCGTGCGAGTACGGCGCGCCGTGCGGCGCCGACACGCCGCGCATGCAGCAGGCCTGCGCCTACGAGGGCCGGTGCGACGCGCAGAGCTATCCCGATTACCTCTCGTATTACCAGAGCTCGCCCTACGACTCGCAACTCCTCGCGCGCTACCGTGGCATCATTCGGGATGCGATCGAGAGCGGCAACTGGTCGCAAATCCAGTTGGTGCGCGGGCAGGCGCCCGCGGTCCAGCGCCCCACGTTCCTGCCCGGGCCCCGCTAACAAGAGGCAGGAAGCGTCGCATTAGGAGAAGTTTTCCATGAAGAGCCTTCGCGCGCCGATGCGCGCTTTCCGCAACGTGACGGCGGTTGCCGCCATTTCGTTGATCGTCCCCGTCGCCCTCGCACAGGCGTCCAGGGCGGCCCCCCCGAAACCGGCCGATGCGCCGAAGGCCGCCGCGCCTTCCAAGCCGCCGGATGCAAAGGCGGCTGCGGCGAAACCGGCCGCCGTGCCGAAGCCTTTCGAGGCAGCCATTCCGGTCGATGGCAATCCGGTCGCCGTGGCGCTCGATCCGGCCGGCAAGCCCGCCCGCCTCACATTCAGCGGGCGCGCCGGCCAACAGGTCGGCCTGGGCATCGTGGGGCTCAAGTTCACGCCGGAGAGTGCGAGCGGGCTCGTCGTGACCGTGCGCCAGCCCGATGGCACGCTGCTGCCCGGCCTGCCGCACATCCACTGCACGGCCGCGTCGCAGGCGAATCCCTCGGGCTCGTGCGATGCGCAGGTCAGGCTCCAGCATGCCGGCCGCCACGTGGTCGAGATCGACCCGCCCTTCAGCGCTGTCGCGCAGTTCCGTGCGTTGCTGTCCACACCCGCGTCCGTGGCGCTGGCCGGCGCGGGCTCGCAGAATGTGCGCATCGGGCGCGCGGGACAGGGTGCGAACGTGCGTCTCAAGGTGGGTGACGGCGACGATGTCGCCGTCGAAGCGCGCGCGAATTCCAGCGGTGGTGCGCCCTCCCCGTACACGCTGCGCGCGCTGCGGCCGGATGGCACGGCGCTGGGCGAGGGCAAGTCGGATGCGACGGGTGTGGCGAGCATTGCATTCGGCGGCCCGCCGGGCGAATACACCGTGCAGATCGATCCCGAACATGGCGGCACGGGCACTTATGCGGTGAGCTCGAAGGTCTCGCCCGTGCAGGCCCTCGGCGCGGCACCGCTCGAATTCGCGGGCAGCGCGCCGGGGCAGCCGGTGCGCCTGATGGGCGAAGTGCCCGCCGGCAAGACGGTGTCTTTCACGATCGACCGCCTCAAGCTGTCGCCCGAGGACAAGGCCCCCATCGCGATCGTCGCGTTCCGTCCTGACGGTGTCCGCCTCGGCAGCATCAACTGCTTCCCGGAGGGCAAGGACATCCCCGTCTGCAAGTTGCCGCTCCTCGAGTCGCCGGGAGGGCGCTACCGGATCGAGATCCATCCGCCGCCGAAGACCACCGTCTCCGGCCGGCTGTTCGCCTCGGAGCCCGTCGCCGGCAAGATTGCCTCGTCGGCGCCGGTCAAGGTCGAGCCGTTGAAGCCGGCGCAGGTCGCGCGCTACTCCTTCGAAGCGAAGAAGGGCATGAACGTGGGCATCGTGTTCGACAAGTACACGACCTCGCCGCCCGGAGCCGAAGTGACCGTCACCCTGCAGCGTGCAAGTGCGAAGGGGATGGGATTCAGCAGCATGAACATGGGCAGCGGCGACAAGATCTCGGTGCGCTCGCCGACCCTCCTGGAGGATGGCACGTACACGGTGCTGGTCGACCCGGGCGCGGCTGCGCTTCAGGGCGGCGAGCTTACCGTCACCGGCATCGACGGAGACAGGAAATGAAGATCACCGCGAAGCTTCTCCAGCGCCGCGGCGCAATCATCGGGGTGGCCGCAGCGCTCGCGATGCAGCCGTGCGCGCTGCTTGCGCAGGCGCAGGCGCCCGCGCCGAAGGCAGCGGCGCCCGCGGCACCCCCTGCAACGCCGAAATACGATGCGGAGGCGTTCCAGGAAGCCGTCAACACGATCGTGAAGGCGTTCGACACGGGCGACCACGCGAAGCTGGACAGCATGCACGACGAATACCTCGAGCTGCTGCGCAAGGGCGGCGAGGGGCGGCGCATGCTCGATGCCTTCGCGGCCGTCTTCGAGCAGTACTTCCGCGCCGAGCACCGCGAGCAGCTCGAGAAGATGTTCGCCGCATGGAAGGAGGCTGCACCGCAATCGAAGCTGCGGCCCGCGGCCGAAGGGGCCATGTACCGTGCGTTCGCCTGGGAAGCGCGCGGCGCCGGCGCCTATTCGCAGGTGCCCGAGGATGCGCGCAAGAAGTTCCGCGAGAATCTCGAGCGAGCCACGCAGGTGATCGAGCAGGGCCAGGCGCAGGGACGCGAAACGCCGCTGTGGTACTGGACCGCGATCACCACCGGCGGCGCCATCGGTGCGCCGGCGGGCGCGCTCGACCGCTTCTTCCAGGAAGGGGCCGCCAAATTCCCGCTCTACATGCCGCTCTACTACGCGCGCATCACCTTCCTGCTGCCGCAGTGGGGTGGGGACTTCGGCCGCGTGGACAGCTTCATTCGCGCGGCGGTGGCACGCACGCAGGCCACGGAGGGGACGACGCTTTACTCGATCCTCTATGCCGACGTCGTGCGCTCTTCGCCGGCTGCCGATTTCTTCAGGAGCACGCGCGCTTCGTGGCCGCTCATGAAGCACGCGCTCGAGGATGAGCTGGCCCTCGGCATGGGCGACCTCAACCGCTATGCCGCCTTCGCGTGCCTCGCGCGCGACCGCAGCACCACGCGGGAGCTCATCGCGGAGCTGGGCGACAAGCTGCAGCTCGGCACGTCGGGACCCGTGTCCAACGATGCCTGCAAGGAGCTCGCGAACGGCAAGTGAGGTCGTGCGGCGCACGGGAGAAATCGAGGCGTCTCATGAGGGCAACGGGTGCACGGCGCGTCGCGAAAGGGCTCGCGTTCCTGGCCGCGATCGTCGTGCCCGCGATTGGGCATGCCGCTCCTGCCGCTGTCGATCCGGCGCGGGGCAGCGATCCGTCCGCGCTCACCGCTTCCATCCGCATCGACGGCCCGCCGCTTCGAGTCTCGCTGCAGCCCGCGGGCCGCGCCGCCCGCGTGGGCTTCGTGGCGGCAGCCGGCCAACGGCTCGGATTCGGCATCGCCGGCGTGCGGTTCACTCCCGCGAGCGCGGCGGCGCTGGTCGTCACGGTGCGCCAGCCGGACGGCTCGATGGTGCCCGGCACGAGCCGCGTCCACTGTTTCGCCGCCAAGGGCACGGAGCCCGTGTGCGACGGCGAGCTCACGACGCGGCAGGCCGGCCGTCATGTCCTCGAGA
>Ga0068851_10000625_pt1 | contig 15027 bp, 9 predicted proteins | sample KBSCornC12_FD_66588 | JGI IMG/M metagenome (GOLD analysis project Ga0068851, IMG submission 66588) | Corn rhizosphere microbial communities from Kellogg Biological Station, Michigan, USA - KBS Corn C1-2 | ecosystem: Host-associated > Plants > Roots > Rhizosphere > Soil ...
CGAACTGGATCCGAATTCCGCTCAAGCGCACGAAATCTTCTCCCGCTACCTGATGGGGCGGGGACGTCACAACGAAGCGATCGCCGAAATCGAGACTGCAATAGATTTAGAGCCGGCGTCGCGCTTCAATCATAGAAATTACGGGCGGGCTTTGTTCTACGCGCGACGTTACAGAGAAGCAGAAGAAGAGTTCAAGCGCGTGCTGGAAATGGATCAGAATTTTGTGAGCACTTATTCTTACCTGACGTCCACGTTGGTATTGGAGGGGAAAGAAGCGGAAGCTTACGAGTGGTTCAAGAAACTCTTGTCGTATCGAAAAGTGGATCAGGAAACGGCTCAGGTGTTCGAGACGGCGTTTCAAACTGAGGGCTGGCGTGGGATCTGGCGCGAATGGATCAAAAGACTCGATACCGTAGCTGGGGGTACCTTCGATGGAGCTTTGTACAACGCCCAACTCGGAAACAAGGACGCCGCATTCAAATATCTGGAGGACGTCTATCAGCAACGCGGTATCTGGATGACCTATCTCCGCGTCGAGCCCCGTTTGGATCCGCTGCGCGACGATCCACGTTTTCAGGACCTGCTCCGCCGTGTTGAGGGTAGATGAACCTCCATTGGGGGCTTTGCACAAAAAATCGAGTTGAGATGGAAGTCTTCCCTCTGCGGCCCTCTGCGTATCTCTGCGTTCTCTGCGTTAATGGCCCTTTCAACGCAGAGAGCCGCAGAGATACGCAGAGGCCGCAGAGAAAACAAATCAGATTTGCCATTTTTTGTGCAAAGCCCCTTTCTACCTTTTTGTCGACGATTCAGCAGCATCTCGTCCCTGATTTCCCTCCATTCCTCCCAATCTAAAGTCGTTTCGCTGCAAACATCGCCACTCCCGAGAATAAGGTAGTTAGACTTCCTCGAAGCTGATTCGAAAGGACTATCCAAATGAACCGACGAGAGTTTGTTGTGGCAGGTTCGTTCACCCTTGCAACGCTGGCGCTGACCACGGCCGCGCAGGAAAAGAAACAGTACGTCTGTCCTCCCTGCGGATGCAGCAATGACGGCACCGCCCATGACGCGCCGGGCAATTGTCCTGCTTGCAACATGGTGATGATCGAGAAGACTCCCGCCATGAGCGAGCTGACGGGCATTCCCCGCTTTCTGAAGCTAACCGATCAGGTGTGGACAGGCGGCCAGCCGTGGCCCGAGCATTTCGCCAAGCTCAAGGACGCAGGCGTCAAGGTCATCATCAACTTGCGCCCTCACGCCGAATACGAAGGTCAGCGCGAGGAGGCAAAAGTGAAGGAGCTGGGAATGAGCTATTTCAACATTCCCGTCGACTTCCGCGCACCCGACGAGTTGGATGCCGACGATTTTCTCAAGCTCACCGACGAGCAACTCAAGAATGGACCAGTATTTATCCACTGCGCGGTCGCGACTCGCGTCGGTGCTTTCTGGATGATTCGCCGGGTCGTGCGTGATGGCTGGGACTACGACAAGGCATTAGAAGAAGCCAACCGAATCGGTTTGAACAACAACGCCGGCATGACGCAGTTCGCCAGGGAATACATCGAAAAGAAGAAAAAGAAGTAAGCGTATGAAGTTATTGGTTGCACTTGTCTTCTGTATCGCGTTCTCGTCAGCGGCACACTCGCAGAACTGGCCATCCTTCCGCGGACAAAATGGCGCCGGCGTCGGCGACGGCAACGGTCTACCGACGACGTGGGATGTCGAAAAATCAATCAATGTTTCGTGGAAGACTCCGATTCCAGGTCTCGGTCATTCGAGTCCAGTTGTGTGGGGCGATCGCGTCTTTGTTACGACTGCGGTGAGCAGCGCCGCGAATTCTCAGTTCGTGCATGGCCTGACTGAAACAGCAGCCTCCGCTGACGACAACTCAAAGCACAGTTTTCGAGTTTACTGTCTCGACAAAAACACTGGACGCATCATCTGGGAAAAAGCGATTTACGAAGGTGTGCCCAAGGTCAAACGTCACGTAAAAGCCAGCTACGCGAATCCGACGCCGGTTACGGATGGCAAGAAGCTGGTCGTTTCATTTGGTTCGGAAGGTCTTTACTGCTTCGATTTCGATGGAAAACTTTTGTGGAAGCAGGATCTCGGCATCCTCGACGGCGGCTGGAGCTCTGGTCCTGACTTTCACTGGGGCTTTGGTAGTTCGCCCGTCATCTACAAACACCTGGTAATCGTGCAGTGCGATACGCAGAAACCGTCGTTCATAGCGGCTTTCAATCTTGCGGACGGCAAACGCGTCTGGCAAACGCCACGCGACGAGGATAGTTCGTGGAGTACGCCTACGATTTACGAAGGGAAGGATGGGGCTGAGTTAATTACCAGCGGCACCAGGTTCTATCGCGGTTACGATCCGCTGACCGGCAAAGAATCGTGGCGACTGGCTGACGGCGTCGACGTGAAAATTCCGACGCCGATCGTCTCAAATGATTTGTACTTCCTCGGTGGCGGTTCGTCACATGAGCGACACCCGTTTTATGCGGTGCGAGCGGGAATCAAAGGCGAGATTAAGCCTGCGGAAGCTGACGCGAAGAGCATCGCGTGGCAAAGCTTACAGATCAGACCACACCTCGTGACGCCGATTGTTTACGGTGATTACTTGTACGCCTGCACTGACAACGGGATCCTGAGTCAGTATCACGTGAAAACCGGTGAGCCTACGTTTCGTGCGCGGCTGGGAAGCGGCGGCTCGTTTGCGGCGTCACCTGTCGCCTCAGATGGGAAACTGTATTTCGTGAGTGAGGATGGCGACGTATATGTCATCAAGGCGGGACCGACGTATGAATTGCTTGCGAAAAATGCGATGGGGGAAGTCGTGATGGCCAGCCCGGCGATCGCAGGCAAAATGCTCATCATACGCGGACAAAATCACGTGTTCGGTATATCCAATTAGCCGCAGATGAACGCGGATGACGCAGATCAGATCTGCGTCATCCGCGTTCATCTGCGGCTAATTGTTTCAAAACGTGTTAGCTTTCATACATGAACTTAACCCAGGATCTGCAATTCGCCCTGCGAATGTTACTGAAGAAACCGCTGTTCACCTTGATCGCTATCCTGACGCTGGCGTTGGGAATCGGCGCCAACACCGCGATCTTCAGCGTCGTAAATGCCGTGTTGTTGCGCGGACTGCCCTACAACAAAGCGGATCGGTTGATACTCGTTTACGGACTCACACCGAGCGGCGATAACGACGCCATGTCGATCCAGGAGCTCGAGGAGTATCGAGCTGGAATGCAGTCAGTCGAGGATTTCATCGGGCTGCAATCGCAAAGCGTCAACGTAACCGGCACCGATCGACCCGATCGCGTCCGTGGTGCTTTTGTTTCGGCTAACTACTTCCAGTTTTTCAACCTCAAGCCGGTACTGGGTCGCACGTTTGTTCCCGGTGAAGACCAGCCGGGCGCTCCAAGGCAGGTCGTCGTCAATGAAAAGACGTGGCGTGAGCGTCTGAATAGCGATCCGAATCTGGAAGGTAAGAAGCTGATACTGAATGGCGAGCCGTACAGCGTGATCGGCGTTGTCAGTGGCGACTTCAAACAACCATTCGACGCTGATGTCGAAGCGTGGATGCCGATGGTCTATTTCCCCGGCAACACGGGCCAGCGTGATGCGCGTTTTGTGTTTGCAATGGGCCATCTCAAGCCCGGCAGCACTCTGCAACAAGCTAATGCTGAAGCAACGAACATCGCCGGCCGGTTGGCCCAGGCGTATCCGAATGAGAATGTAGGCCGCGGAGCGAAGGTTGAATTCTTTCGTGAGTTACTGGTCAGGGACGTTCGCCCGATGCTTTGGCTGCTGTTCGCGGCAGTGGCCGTCATCCTTCTGATCGCGTGCGCAAACCTTGCCAATCTTTTGCTCGCTCGCAGTCTCGCACGACAGAAAGAGATTGCCGTGCGGGCAGCGATGGGCGCAACTCAATGGCGACTCATACGGCAGCTCATAACTGAAACCACGCTGCTGAGCGTGCTCGGCGGCATTGCAGGCGTGTTGCTCGCTTACTGGGGACTTCGCGCGCTCGTCAAACTGCCGCAGAGTTTTATCAGCGCTCAGGATGCTACGCTCGACCTGCGTGTGTTGCTGTTTGCGTTTGCGGTTTCAGTCGTTACTGGTTGGTTGTTTGGTCTCCTCCCCGCGATACAACTTGCCCGTCCTCAACTTCAGTCGTTCCTAAAGGAAGGCGCGAGGGGCGGTGGTGAAGGCGCGCGTTGGAATCGTGTGCGCAGTGGGTTCGTGGTTTTCCAGGTCGCGCTGTCGCTGCTGTTGTTGGTCAGCGCCGGGCTGCTGATTCGCAGTTTCGACAAACTGCTGCATGTCAACGTCGGATTCAATCCGCAACAGTTACTCAGTCTTGAATATCGGCTACCGCGAAACAAGTACGGCAAACCCGAAAGTCAGTGGAACTTTCACCGCCAGGTGATCGAGTCAGTCAAGCAGGTTCCGGGAGTTGAATCCGTTTCACTCATTCGCGGTCTGCCGTTTAGCGGCAATGGTGGTACGGCAGCAATCATCCTGCTGGATCGCGAGCTGCCGGCAAAAGGCACTGAGCCGGAAGTGATGTTCAATACGGCAATGCCGAACTACTTCGAAACGATGGGCATTCCGCTTCTTCGCGGCCGCACGTTTGGAAATGAAGATCAGTTGAATAGTCCGGCGGCTTTGATTGTTAACCAAACGATGGCAAATCGATTCTGGCCGAATCAGGATCCACTCGGTAAACAAATAAAGTTCGTCGAAGACAACAGCGTCGGAACGATCGTCGGGATCGTCGGAGACGCGAAGCATTTTTTGCTGGAAGAAGAACAGCGCCCGCAACTATACGTCGCGTTCAGTCAGAGTCCGGGGATCTTCGCGACGCTCGTGATGAGAACGAGTGTCGAACCGTTGAGTCTTTCCGAACAAGTGCGACAGGCAGTGTGGAAGGTCGATCCGGACCAGCCGATGTGGAAGATTCGCACAGTTGAGTTTCTCGTGGATCGCAGTGTTGCAGATCGAAAGTTCTTGATGGCGTTGATGGGTATATTTGCAGGACTTGCGTTAGTGCTGACCATAGTCGGATTGTATGGCGTTATCACCTACCTCGTTAACCAGCGAACGCAAGAGATCGGGATACGAATGGCGTTGGGAGCACAGGTGCGCCAGATCCTGGCGATGGTGTTGAAGCAGGGAATGCTGTTGGTGCTGAGTGGGGTGGCGTTGGGGCTCATCGCTTCGTGGCTGTTGACGCGGTTGATCGCACGTCTGCTGTTTCAGGTCAGCGCGACGGATCCGATTGCGTTTATCGGAATCTCGATGCTTCTCGTCGTCGTCGCTTTGTTAGCGTGTTACCTCCCAGCCCGACGAGCAACGAGAGTCGATCCCCTGCAAGCGCTACGTCACGAATAACGCACGGCGCCTGCTGCTCTCATTCTCCCCAAGCTTCAGCTTGGGTCCGCTGGAGCCTGTTCCCCAAGCTGAAGCTTGGGGAGAATGAGAAGGAAGGCCAGGCGCGAGCGTTCGCCTCAATTCGATGGGGTGGATAACTTCTTCAACATCTCCACGGCGTTCGTGTTCTTCGGGTCCAGCTCCAGCGCCTTCTTGTAGTTCGCGATCGCGAGCTCCTTCTCACCCTGCGCCATGTAAGCTTCGCCGAGACTGTCATACACATTCGACGACTTCGGATAAAACTCGACGTTCAACTTGAAATACGCGATCGCTTCCGGCAGCTTCTTCGCGCGCAGGAAACCGTAACCCAACCCATTTATCCGCCCCTCGCTCACCGCCGCAATATTCGGTTTCTCTTTCTTGATCTGCCGGTACATTTCCAACGCCTTTTCAATACTCCCCGCAGTCAGGTGCTCGAACGGGATCACCGGCGCCCCAGCTACTTTCGGCGCCGTAACACCTTCACCACCTTCCAACGCAAGTCGCAGCGCACTAACTCCACCATCGCCCTTCACAAACGTGTAGCGAATGTTCTGTTCCCGCCGAACAAACGTGTTCTCAGCCACTGGTAACAACTCAAATTTATTGTCCGCTGTCGGCCTGGCAATCAACTTCCCTTCTTCTCTCGCAATCGTGAGGATGCGATCCGGATTAACCTGAAAACGCCCGGCGTACTCATCGAGCTTGGTTGCCTCGAGCGAAATGATCTCGTTGACTGGCGGAAGAAACTCGTCCCAGTTATATGCCCTGGCGATGCTGCGCAGCACCTCTTCCATGATCTGCCCGTTGTCAGAGTTGACCATCACCACCGCGCCATACCCCTTCTCGCGATGCATGAGCAGTTGTGCGCGGAAACCCTCGTCCGCGCCACCATGTCCGAAGTAAACGGAGTTGCCGTGCTTGTCGATAAAGAAACCGAGACCAACCTCTTCCATGAACGGCGTGACCATCTTTTCAATCATCTGTTGCGACAGAATCTTGTTTGACCGTCCGGCGTAAGACAGTTGCACCTCGATGCCAAACCTGGCGAGGTCTGCCGGCGTGGTCCATAAACCCGCCGCGGCCATCTCAGGATAGACGTGAATCTTGCCTGCGACCGTCGAGCCGTTTCCACGGTGTCCCGACGCTGCTTTCTTGCGCCAGTCATCAGGCAGCGGCTGGCTGTACGTGCTGTTTGTCATGTTCAGTGGACCAAGCACAGTTTCTTTCGCAATCTGCGGATAGGGTTTCTTCTCGATATCCATGATCGCAAGTTGTGCAATGGTGGTGCCGCCACCCGAATAGCGAAACTTCGTTCCCGGCTCCATGTCGACGCGAACCGCGGCCGTGTTCGCAGGTTCAGTGCCGTCCAGCACCTGTGGCAACGTAGGGATTTTTTCGTCGACGGCATAACCGGGAAAGCCGTGTACGGTCAGACCACCTGTATGGCTCAACAGGTTTGCGAGCGTCACTTTTTTCTTTGCCGTGAATTCGTTATCAGGCAGTTTCCAGGTCTGGAGCTTGTTATTGATGTTTTCATCGAGTGCGATTTTTCCGTCCTGCACTCGCTTTAGCGCCACCATCGCCGCGACCGGTTTGCTGATCGACCCAGCCTGAAAAAGAGTATCAGTAGTGACAGGCTCCTTCGTCTCGATGTCTTTGACACCGTACGCGCGTGCCCATTCGACTTTGAAATCTTTGACGACGGCGATGCTCAGTCCCGGGACTTTCCAATGCTTCATCCGCTCTTCTATGGACCACGAGGGATCGCCTTTGATCAGTACTGGCGGCAGCAGCCCCTGCTCGACGCGTTTGATCTGCGTATCAACGCTCGTTTGTGCGAGAGCGGCGAAGGGAAAGAGGTTGACGACCAGCAGCAGTTTACACAGCGCAGCTTTCATAGGTCCTCCGTTCTGATAAAAACTACGATTCGCGGCGCCAACGGCGCGGAATACGAAAGCCAGGGGCGTCGCCCCTGGTAAGACTATTTACCTTTTTCACTCGCCGCCGGTCGCACTCCACTCGCTTCATAAAACGCACGAGCGTCCTGTATGTTCAGAATGTCGTGGATCGCCTGTCGCTTGTCCTTGGCTTTTCGGTAGTAAGCCCGCGTGATCAGATAGCCCACATAATATCCGAGATCGGCGGGACGGTCTTTGGCGGTTACCGCGTTGTAAACCCACTTTGAAAAATCGGGCTTGTACATGTCAACTTCAAAGTCGCGCCAGATCTCGGCAACGTGCGTCTTGCCGTAAACCTTCAAATGCTCGTTGATGTTGCGTCCCGAGATCAGCTCGCCGATCGTATCGCAGGAGCCCTCTTGCAACGACTTGCCGAGCAGATGCCGCTGGTCCGGAGCGCTGTTGTAGTGCTGGTTGTAATGACAGGATTCGTGCGCGACGATGGCCGGCACGTTGTCCACGGTCGACAGCACCATGCGCAGCCAGTCACTGAGTTCGTCCATCGGCGTCTTCGGTGTTTTGCCGTACATCTCGGTGCCGATCAAAAGACCACTCGGTCCTGTTGTCCCACCCGAGCTCGTGACGCCGATCAAAAAGTAAACGTCGGGAAAGACGGCGTCGGGGTAGATCAATTTGAATTTTTCAAACGCCGACCGCATGCGCTTCTCCATGCGTTGTACCTGCAACGTCTGCGGGCGGATGGACGCGTAATATTTCGGCATGCGGTCGATCGCGCTCACCAGGTTTGCGGCTGACTTGATCCGTAAGCGGACGAAGTCTTTCAAGCCCGGGCTGCCCTTGTCGAGATACTCGGCTTGAAAGATCGCGATGCGTTTGGATTTGTCGGTTTCGTTTGCTGCAAGGTCGTACGCGCGCCAGAAATTTCCGATGTCAGAAGTGACAAACTTGACGTGCGCCGGATCATGGTTGAGTTGCGAACCAGATTGACCGAACGAAATTGTTGAAATGAAGAGGATTGAGATCGTATGAGCGATAGTTCGTTTCATTTGTTTCCGATTTTCGAAAGCAGTCGCCGAACGGCATGGCCTTTCCACATCCACAATCCCGTAAGACCGATTATGGGAACGGCGGCAAACCGCACCACAGGGGCGTAATTTGGGAGTTCTTTGAAGGGACTGTAGACATAACCGATGATTGGAATGGCAAAGACGATGTGAATCCAGCGCAGAATCGACCGCTTCGTGGCTTCTTTCATTGAGTCAACTCCCCCATCGAGTCATTGTTGGATACAGTCTTCACTCGTGGCGCATAACCACAATCGCCGTAAAGCCCGGCCGCTTGAGCACTCCTCTGAGTGCATAGCGAATGACTTTGGTCAACGCTTCCATACCGATCGGGGCAACGCCTGGTCCTGTCGGTGATGTATTATTGCCTGCGACGGAGTTGATCCTACACTATTGCGGTAGGGATATGTGTCCCAAAGCGAACGGACCAAGTACTGGATCAGTTTGAGTTTGGTGCGATTGCCTCAAAAGTCCGCAACATAGTTGGACACGGTCAGTACAGGGAGCGGTAGCGACCTGGTCAGTGATCAGCATGCGATATCTCCTGACATTCGTGATCTCCCATCGTTGACCAGGTCGCTACCGCTCCCTGTACTGACTGTATCCAAGTGAGATGTCAGCGGACGCTAAGGCGTTAGTCGGTCCCATTAATAGTTATGAAAAGTGAAAGCCTCTATCAGTTTGGATCCTTTTGTCTCGACACTGCCGAACGGGTGTTGCTGCGAGACGGGCGCCTCGTGCCTTTACCCGCAAAGGCCATCAGCACACTGCTGGTCCTGGTTCGGAATAGCAAGCACGTCGTCGAGAAGGACGTGCTGATGAATGAAGTCTGGCCCGATGAAGTTGTCGAGGAAAGTAATCTGGCCCAACACATTTTCATGCTGCGCAAAGCACTCGGCGAGACGGAAAGCTGCAAGTACATCGAGACCATCCCCCGGCGCGGCTATCGTTTTCTGGAGACTGTCACCGAACCAAACGCGGTGCGAATAAGGTCCAGTCCGGAGTTAGACCAGATCATCGGCAAACGGCACACGGAGAATTCCGAAGCTTATGAATCATATCTAAGAGGCCGCTTCTATTGGAGCAAGTACACGACGGCCGGATTGGAAGAGGCAATAACGTGGTTTCGAAAAACCATCGACTTGGATCCTGGTTTCGCACTGGCCTATGCGGCAATAATCGATTGCTACTTACGATTGGCAACGAGTTACTTGCCACCTGCCGATGACCCACCAAAGACAACGGCGGAGTTGGCGACGCTGGAATTCGATGATGGGCTTCCTCGAGCGAGAGCAACGCTTGCGCTGCGACGGGAGTGGGACTGGAAGGCTGCCGAGCGCGAGTGCATGCGAGCCATCGAGCTCAAAACTAACTATCCGGCCGCGCATCAATGGTATGCAGCGTACATGTTTGCCCGGCGGCTCTACGAGGAGCGTGCCGAGACAAACCGATCGACATCCGAAGCGCTCAGGAACGAACCAACGCCCTCGTTTGATGCAAAACTGCTGGACAATATTCAGTCGTCACGTCCGACCCCTGCGGAAGAAGTGCAGGTGTTTTGTATCGTCGCCCGCGAACAGATCGAGGCGGGGAACTATGAGGCTGCTTGTGCGGTCCTGCAACGCTGGTGGACGCTCGGGGAATGGCCGCAGCTCGATCACTTGAGCCCGCACTCATCGGCAGACCTGCTGTTCACAGTCGGCTGTCTTGCCGGCAATGTGGTCAGCACCAGACAAGTACCCAGAGGGCAGAAGCACGCGGAGGCTTTACTCAACGGATCGATTGCTCTCTTCGAACAGGTCATGGCAAAGAAACGAGCTGCCGAGGGCCGAATCGAGCTCGGGCTCTGTTACGACCGAGAAGGTTTGTTTGATCTCGCACGCACCGCACTACTGGCTGCGTTCGGCGAATTATCGGAGAAGGATCAGGACCTCAAGGGTCTTGGCGTGATCAGATGGGCAAGCCTGGAGCGCAAATCCGGCTGTCTTCAGGACGGACACAGGCGGCTCAATGAAGCCGCTGATATTGTGGAATTGGGCGGGCCATGGGTCACTGGACGATACCATCTCGAGTTAGCTTCGATCCTCAAGGATCGGGCTTCGCTTGAAAACCGCACGGAGTATTTTGACGGAGCTCTCGAGCATTACACGAAAGCCCTTTATGAGTTCGAGTCCGTTGGTCACCATCGCCTTGCCGCGATCGCGGAAAATAATTACGGTTATCTTCTCTTGACTCAAGGCCAGCTCGATGCAGCACGACCTCATCTGTTACGTGCGCGCAGACTCTTTGACGGCTTTGGCGACAAGGTCCGGTGCGCCCAGGTGGACGAGACGATGGCTCAGCTTCACCTTGCGGCCGGGGAGATTGAACTTGCCGAGCAGGTCATCATCCGGTCCGTTGAGACCCTGGATCTGGGCGGCGAGGATGCAGTTCTCGCCGAATCATTGAGGACGCAGGGCGTCGTGCTCTGTAAACTCGGCCGTTACCGCGAAGCCCAACGTGTTCTGGAACGCGCTCAGCAGGTGTCCGAGCACTGCGACGACACGGACGGGGCCGAACGCGCACGCGTCATCAAGTTGGAGGTCATAGATCAACTCAGCCTCGAATTGAAGCATTCAGAACAGCGGCTGCTCGCATTGGAAATGGACGCGACCGAGCGCAGAGTCGTGAAGGATCTGGCGCTCGAAATGCGCGAGACCCTGGCCGACTCAAAATCAATGCTGGACCAGGCGCTGGGACTCAACGGATCTTCGCGGACTTCTGCCAACGAAGAAAAACTAATTGCTATTCTGGAAAGCCTCAAAGAAGCAACAGCTCGCGGGCTCGAGATCACCGAGCAGCTTATGGAGCACTCAAAACGGCGCTGATTTGTGTACTACTACTTCCTAGTTCTTGCCAAATTGGAAGTTATCAAAAATTACCTTGCCTGCCGCATTGTTCTCAGGCTGAGAGGTTCCTCCCTTCATCTCAAACATGATTCCTGTCAGAGAAACTGACGGGTCCCACGTCTCGCTGTAGCGCTGTACCCATAGTCCAGGAACCCCCGAAGTTCCAGTCGCTGTTTCCAGCACAGCTTTCCCCGTGGCCCCGTCATGCCGTATCCGCAGGAATCGGTGGTTGACCGAATCGTATGGAAGACTAAACAGCGCGGTCTTTGTGGCGCCAATCTTACGTTGCCCGTAGAGGGTGGTACCGCTAACGTACAGCCGGTAGTACGCGTCCACGCTATTACCAACGGTGAACATCGCATCCGCACCGGTATTGGACGCAGCAGGCTGAACCAGCTCCACGTGAGCATAACTATCTGTGAAGGCGTAAGTATTGACAGTTCGAATTCCGCGATAATGAGAGGAGGGTGTGTTTAGCAGTAATGGACCAACCTCGAATCTCTGACCAGTCTCTGCGATTGGTAGAGTCGTGTCGGTGAAACCGCTAAACAGATTGTTTGGATCCCAATTGGCGGTATTCAGAGAGTTGTCGTTGAAGTCGTCAATCAGGATCGGCACATTTACGGGCGTGCCTACCACCTGGAAGTCATCATAGATTGCTGCGCCCGGTGTACTGTTCCCGGTTCCATAGGATCCGGCCATCATTACAAGCTTCACCGCTCCCAGAGAGAATCCGGCCGTCACAGTCTTGCGCGTGATCCATGTCACTCCGTCGGGACTGGTATCAAACGCAAGCGAATTAGTCGACACCGTGTGACGAATCCGCCAGTACCGATGGGCAACTCCGTCGAACGGAATGACTAGCTGATCGTTGACTCCATTCACCATTGAACGGAACAGAGTACTGCCGGCGCCAACGTTGATTAGCAGGTAGTTTTGAGGATCTAACGAAACCTGCAGAGAGTTCTCGCACCAGCCAGCCTGACTCACCGGCTGCACCAGTTGTACCTGTACCGTCCCGCCCCGAATGTCGTAATACGACTTCGTCGTAACGCCGTTGTAAGCGGCGGTGTTTGCCGGAAGCGTAATCCGCAACTGCTGGCTCTGTTCACTCACTACTACAGGCGACAGACCACTAACGAGGCCCCACTTCGTCGAATCCAGTGAATTGTCGTTGAAGTCGTCGATGAATCCCGTCACGTTAAAGTTAACTGACGAAGAGTAAGTGGTGGCGCCGCGATTGTCCGTGGCTCTCGCGAATATGCTGTAAGAACCGGCCGGGACAGCGTTCCACGTCACCGAGAAAGGCGCGGTTGTATCGGCACCAAGGAAAATCACACCTTGATAAAACTCAACTTGCGTCACCGTACCATCCGCATCAGACGCATTAGCGTTGATCGTAATGTTTGCCGGTGCGTTTAGAGTGGCGCCGTTGGTTGGACTCGTAATGGAGACCGATGGTGCCGCATTGGAAATTACACTGATCGCTGCCGAAGTCGTTACGGCACCGGCGTTGTCAGTGGCCTTTGCGGTGAGGCTATATGTCCCGGCGGCTACGTTGTTCCAACTGAACGAGTATGGAGATGTCGTATCAGTTCCGAGTAGCGTCGCGCCCTGATAGAAATCGACCTTGCTGATCGTTCCATCGGAATCGCTCGCGCTTGCATTGATCGTGATATTCGCCGGAGCATTAAACGTGGCGTTGTTTGCCGGAAGCGTAATACTCACCGCCGGCGGATTATTAGGTGCGGTAACCGTGACGTTGATTGCAGACGACTGCGTCACAGCTCCGCTGTTGTCAGTCGCTTTTGCGATCAAGGCATAGGTCCCTATGCCAACACTATTCCAACTGAACGAATAGGGAGACGTGGTATCGGTTCCGAGCAACGTGGTGCCTTGATAGAAATCAACCTTGGTAACCGTTCCATCCGAATCACTGGCATTCGCGTTGATCGTGATGTTTGCGGGCGCCGTGAATGTCGCGTTATTGGCTGGACTCGTGACGCTGACGGTTGGTGGTACGTTCGCAGCGGGCGCGCCCTGCACTTGAAAGTCGTCATAAATCGCAGCACCAGGTGCACCATTGCCGGTTCCCCATGCTCCCGCGATCATTTGAAACTTAACGGCTGCCAGAGAGAATCCGGCCGTCGCAGTCTTGCGCGTGGTCCATGTCAGTCCATCCGGACTGGTTTCAAACGAGACGACATTAGTTGATTGAGTGTGGCGAATCCTCCAGTACCGATGCGCAACCCAATCATACGGAATGAAGACCTGATCGTTGACTCCATTCACCATCGAGCGGAACAAAATGCTGCCGGCGCCAACGTTGATTAGGAGATAGTTCGCGCCATCCAAACTTGCCATGAACTGGTTCTCACACCAACCAGCCTGACTGATCGGCTGCACGACCTGTACTTGCAGCGATCCATTCCGAATGTCGTAACTCGATTTCGAGATAACGCCGTTGTAAGAGGCGGTGTTTGCGGGAACAGTGATACGCAACTGCTGTCCCTGCTCGCTTACTACAACAGGCGCCCCTGGAGTTATGACCAGCCACTTGTTCGCATCCAATGAATTGTCGTTGAAGTCGTCGAAGAAAGCTGCCGCACTCACGACGACTGGAGCCGACGTGGTAACCGCTCCCTTATCGTCCGTCGCTTTTGCAGTCAGCAGGTAGGTGCCGCCCTGTACGTTGTTCCACGTGATGGAGAAAGGCGACGTAAGATCGGTGCCAAGCAAGTTGGCGCCTTCATAGAAGTCCACTCTGGTGACTGTGCCGTCCGCGTCGGCGGCAGTCGCGTTGATCGCGACGTTCGATGAACTGGTAACCATCGACTGATTGAGTGGACTCGAAATACTCACGCTGGGAGGAGCATTCACCACCAAACTGACTGCCGCTGACGTAGTTACCGCACCTTTATCGTCCGTAGCCTTTGCGGTGATGCTGTGATTACCTGAAGGAACATTCGTCCAGGTGTAGGTAAATGGGAAACTGGTGGAGGTACCTATGAGAGTTGTTCCTCCTCGATAGAAGTCCACCTTACTTACTGCGCCATCATTGTCCGTGACCGTAGTCAGTAGTAAGACCTCGCCTCCTGGTTGAACTGGAGTCGATTCTGAATAGACAGACACATCTACTGACGGCGGAGTGTTTATCGTGACTCGCACCGGTACCGAGTCGGCTTTCATACCGACATTGTCGGTAGCTCGAGCACTTACTAAATAGGTTCCAGACTGAGCACCAGTCCAGGTTATTGAATACGGAGCTGTGCTGTCCTCTCCGATCTTCACATCTCCCTGGAAGAACTCCACATTACTGATGCTGCCGTCGGCGTCAGACGCATTTGCCTGAAGGGTAATACTTGCCGGCGTGGTAACTACCGTTCCATCTGCCGGACTGGTGATTGCCACAGTGGGCAAAGCGGTTACGTTTATGTGAACCGCAGGAGAAGTAACTGTTCGACCCATGCCGTCGGTCGCCTTGACAGTTATCGTATGTGGTCCAGGCGAAGCGTTTTTCCAGACGAAATTGTACGGCGGTTGACCGGTGAGCTCGCCGATTTTCAACCCGTCAAAGAATTCGACTTTTCCTAAACTGCCATTCCCTTCTACGTCAAAGCCGTCGGCCTTGATGATGAGATCCCTGGGCACGATTTGGCCTTCCGTTGGGCTGACTATGGTTATGGCGGGGTCGGTATCGGTGACTGCAGTTTCATATTCAACAAAGCCGGC
>Ga0068851_10000639_pt1 | contig 14922 bp, 8 predicted proteins | sample KBSCornC12_FD_66588 | JGI IMG/M metagenome (GOLD analysis project Ga0068851, IMG submission 66588) | Corn rhizosphere microbial communities from Kellogg Biological Station, Michigan, USA - KBS Corn C1-2 | ecosystem: Host-associated > Plants > Roots > Rhizosphere > Soil ...
GACAACAACCATACTATTTTAACCCTGATTCATCAATATTGGACTGGTGTAGATTGGGGTTACAATCAGCGCGTAGAATACACCTATGATGGCAGCAATCGCCTTGCCCTTCGTGTCTTCGAGGGTTGGGATGGAACTTCATGGTATGATATTTCCAGATCCATCTATGTTTATGATGCCAGCGATAACCTTGATACATTACTTTACCAGAAATACCTTTTCAACGGCTGGACAGATGATTACCGTACCATCTATGATTATGATGCACATCACAACCGCACATTGATCCTTGAACAATTGGCTGTAGGGATCGACTACTGGGAGAACCAAGGCAAGTACGAATATGCATATGATCAGTATGACAAAATCATTAGCTTAGTCAACTATAATTTTGACAACAATGCGTGGGTTTATAATTACCAGTATAATATCACCAATGATGAGAATCAAAACCGGTCGACAGAAGTCTTCCAGACGTGGGTGGATGAATGGTTAAACCAGGACTCCACCCAATATTATTACACTGACCTCACGAGTACCCATGATTTTTTTGATCATGAATTGCTTACCATAACACCTAACCCGGCCAACGATTTTATTTTCATAGACTATCCTAAACCGATCGATGGATCCATTTCGATTTATTCCGTACAGGGAGCCAAACTTCTTGAGTTTAAATCCATGCATGAGCAATCATTCCGAATCAATGTTGCGTCTTTATTGCCTGGAATTTATTTTGTCGCTGTACATGTTGGTAATCACATACAGACATCAGGGTTTGAGAAATTCTAAAGGGCGTCACTATTAACCTGGTTTTACAGAATGTGGCAAGTCTTTTATTTCCCATTATTTTGGTTAATAGTTACGCCCTAAATAAAAAAGAGGCACCCATTCCTGAGTGCCTCGTACTCAACCATTTGGTGTGTATAGTCTCATACAAACTTGACACTGCAATTATCTTATACGATCGTCAATTCTTTACTGGCCTTATAAACTCTCGCACGGAGTTCACAGAGCACACGGAGAAATCTGCCTATTGTCGACTGATTGCTGCTGACAGATTACTGCCGACTATAAATCCTGGCTGTAATTGAATCGCTTGACCTCATTGAAGAATTTAGGTTTCATGGCTTTGAAAGCATCCATGATCATCACGGCATCAGGAGGATAGGGTACCGGGCCTACGCGAACTTTCATATTATCGTCCAGTGCCCTGTCGTCTCCAAAGATGTTACGTGCTATGTGTTCAAAATGATTTTCAATTTCCATAGGTTGCGAGAAAACTCTTGTTCCGGAATTTTCATTGGTAATCTCCATGCGGCCGTGGATCAAAGCATTTTTACTTTGTAAGGTTTCCACAACAGTAGCGCTGACGAAGGTGTATTTATCTCTTTTGATATCGTTTCCTAAAGAATCTTTTTTCACATTGCCACGATCGTCCAATACATATTCCCAACCGTCTTTCACTTCACGAGTATAGATGTGTTGGTTTTCTTTCAGGTCTTCCGGGGAAGTGAATATGTCCTGGATATGTAAGACCACTTCATAATCGATGTGAGTACCTGCACTGACTTCAGTATAAAAGCGATCCCACTTGCCACCTGCATTTCTAAAATCAACAGAGAGTAATTCTTCTTCATAATAAGCAGGCAGGATGGCTCCACTGTTGTTTTCAATGCGAACCAATATTTTATTGATACCGAGGTCCCACATTTCATCTTGTAATTCTGGTTCGGCATGATCGGGACTTAAAGAATGAATATGATCGATCAGTTGGTAAGCATCACGGGCAGCGTCTTTATTTCCTCTTCTTGCACTGGCCAGCAGGTCATCCAGTCTTTTTTCATAAAGAAGCACTGCATTCGTGCGGGCTTCGGAGACTATTGTATTGGTGTGCACAAACATGAATTTAGCCTGGTAGCCGGACTCGCTAACTAATGGAAGAAAAGGTTCGATTTTGTCCTGGCGATGTTGGATCTCGTTGGCAATGTTCATGATATCTTCCCAATCTTCGGCGGTATTCGAGATTCTCAATTCTTCGATGCGGGCCATATCACGCTTTGTTATTTTTTCAAAACCTTTTTCCAGGGCCTGGACATAGACATCTTTTTTCTTTTTACCGGAGAGCTTTTTGGTGGCCAGGAAGACGAGGCTGTCGTAGTCACCCTTGTCCATTAATTTTTCAGGCGATGCACATGCGGACATCAACAGGGCAAAGGAGGTGATAAATAGCAGATTTTTCATGGCGGTGAGTGTTTGATTACCGGGATGACGCCGCGAAAGTATTAGAGTTTCTTAAAAAAGAGTTAAGTGATATTATTCCTGTGTTAATGGAGGATTTAAAGGGAGTCCTGTTTTGCCGGATGGAGTGTAGGATTTCGTCGAAATCCTACAAAAGGTTTCCTGTGGATTTCGTCGAAATCCTACAAAATATTCCTGGCAGATTTCGTCGAAATCCTACAAGGATCCTGAATGGTTGCTCAGTTGTATTATAAGTACTGGTCAGGGAAGTCGACTCAAAGCACGAAATAGAGTTATAAGGATCGAAGAATTGCCCAAAATCTAAATTCCAAATTCCAAAATAAAAAAAGCCCCGCGGGTCCCGCGAGGCTTTTCTCATTTCACTTTGCAAAAGAAATTAACTCTGTATAATTAGGCTCTTTTGACATTCACCGCATTCAGTCCTTTCTTGCCTTCTATGAGGTCGAAAGTGACCATATCGTTTTCTTTGACTTTATCAGTCAGACCACTGGCGTGCACGAAGTACTCTTTGCCGGTGCTCTCGTCTTTAATAAATCCGAATCTCTTGGACTCATTATAGAATTTGACAATACCTTTGTTCATTGTGTTAAATTGTTTTATTAGGAGGCAAAGATATTGAATTTCAAAGAATTGCGCACGTATTAACGAATCCTTTGAAAACCAGCCCCCGGACCGGCAATCCAGCCCAATATGAGCAATGAAAATTGGCCCGACTGACTTCCTCTTTTTCCCCCACATTTCGCCCCAAATCCTGACCAGAAGTGCCTGATTTAGCCGCATCATAATTGATATGAGGAGGAGCCTGGTATTCCAGAAGAGAAATTTTGGCTCAGTTTCATTTCGGATATTTACATACTTGTTCGGGGCTAATGAGGCCTGATACCTTGAATGGTCATTTTTTTATGAACGAAGTTTTCATTCCTGATTCCATCATAACCTGCCCGGTTTGCGGTTTTCAAAAAATGGAAACCATGCCTATCGATGCCTGCCAGTTTTTTTATGAATGTGAAAATTGTAAATCGATCTTAAAGCCAAAGCAAGGGGATTGCTGTGTTTTCTGCAGTTATGGAACCACTAAGTGTCCTTCAATGCAGCTCCATCAGAATTGTTGTGAGCCTTGATAACCTGTTATTGAATGACCAAATAATTATTAATTTCCTAAAAAAATTGGAACAATGAATCCATCGAATACAGTAAATAGTAAAACAGCTGAACTCTTAGGCGACAAGGCCGAGTTTCTATTAAATCACAAGTGCACAACGATCGACAAGAGCACGATTCACCTTCCATCACCACAGCACGTGGAGGAAATATGGATGAACAGCAATCGAAGTAACCTGGTGTTGCGCAGCCTCCAAAACTTGTTTGATCACGGTCGATTAAGTGGCACAGGGTATTGCAGCATATTGCCAGTGGACCAGGGCATCGAACATAGCGGTGGTTCTGCTTTCGCTCCGAATCCAATGTACTTTGATCCTGAGAATATAATCAAGCTCGCCATCGAAGGAGGATGTAACGGAGTGGCTTCTACCTTTGGTGTATTAGGAATCATGTCACGAAAGTATGCGCACAGGATTCCTTTCATTGTCAAGATCAATCATAATGAGTTGCTCAGCATTCCGACGCGTTATGATCAGACGTTGTTTGGAACAGTGAAAAGTGCGTGGAACATGGGTGCAGTTGCGATTGGCGCCACTATTTATTGGGGTAGCCAGGAAAGCACACGTCAATTGAAAGAAATTGCAGAAGCATTTGAATTGGCGCATGAACTGGGTATGGCGACCATCTTATGGTGTTATACGCGCAACAATGCTTTCAAAGTGGATGGCGTGGATTATCATTCATCTGCTGATTTAACAGGACAGGCTAATCATCTCGGTGTGACCATTCAGGCAGATATCATCAAACAAAAATTGCCAACTAACAATGGAGGTTACCTAGCCACCAAAGCTGGTAAAACGAGTAAGTTGGTGTATGAAAAATTAACTACTGATCATCCCATTGATCTCACTAGATATCAAGTGCTTAATTGTTATAGCGGACGCGTTGGTTTGATTAATAGTGGTGGCGAAAGTTCAGGAGCAAGTGATTTGAAAGAAGCAGTCATGACGGCTGTAATTAATAAACGTGCAGGTGGTATGGGTTTGATCCTTGGTCGCAAAGCATTTCAACGTCCGTTTAATGAAGGCATCGAGATGCTCAATTCAGTGCAGGATGTATATCTGAATAAAGACATCACGATAGCCTGATAGCTGATTTAATAAGTTTCTTCCTCCGAACATCTTTGTTGTTTCAATTCCCTTCGAGGAGGATTTGTCTATTTTCGCCAAAATTTTGGTGGATGAGATACCTCTTTATTATATGCGTTTTATTCGCAACTATCACACTATCAAGGGCACAGGATAGAATCTTTGCTTACACGTATCAAACCAATGTCCTTAACAAAGGAGATTTTGACCTTGAATTCCAAAATACTTTAGCCACAGGAAAAGTGGGCGACTATAGCCCTTATGTCTTTGGTCAACATCTTGATCAACGTCTTGAATTTGAAGTGGGTTTAGGAAAAAAAGTACAGACAGCTTTTTATATCAATTCTGAACTCTTCAATTATGCCGATACATCTTCCAGCGATCTAAGCCAGGAATTGAAAATCAGTTTCAGCAATGAATGGAAATGGAAGCTCTCTGATCCGGTAGCAAATAAAATTGGTTTTGCCCTTTATGAAGAATTGGAATTCGGAGGAAATAATATTGAGAGTGAAACCAAATTGATCTTCGACAAACGATGGCAAAAGGATTTGCTGGCTTTCAACATCATCGGCATTTATGAAATTGAAAAAGAAATAGAGCGTGACGAAAACAATATCACTTCTGCCAAATGGGAACATAGTTCGCCGCTGGAATTAAATATCGGTTACATTCACTTCATCAAACCAGAAACAGGAGTGGGATTAGAAGTCAAACTCAACAATGACATTGCGGAAGAAGATGGATGGACGAACGCCGTATTATTCATTGGTCCTGCTGCTCATATTTCCATCGATAAATTTTTCATGAATCTTTCGGTACTTCCTCAAATTGCAAACCTACATAAAACGGATGCTGCTCCAGGTAATCGTGATTTGAATAATTATGAAGCAGTTGAGGTTCGATTACTGGTAGGCTATAGTTTCTAATGAAGAAGAAAATCGTTGTGTTGTTGTTTTTCGCAGCTATCATTTATAGTTGTACGCAGTCATTGTATATGCCGGTGGTCAGTGATTCCAGTAGACAAGAGTTGCTGATGCAGGGTCGTACATTATATGTTGATCACTGCAGCGGATGTCACAATCTTCACTTTCCGAATGAATACACGGAGGATCAGTGGAAGTTGCAATTGGAAGAAATGCAGGTAAAAGCCAAAATCACTGACCATCAAAAGGAACTCATCCTGGACTATCTAACCTCGCAACCCTCCACTGGGAAATAGGGTTTTAGGCTGAAACAGGGCCGATATTTGCATTAATAAAAAGATTAATATTTGTCTTCGGGCTTTCTCCTTGTAAAAGGGTAATTTTACAAGACACGACAATATAAAGGCAAATGAAACACTCAACACTAAAATTCGCAGCGATACTCAGCATCCTGTTTGTTGCCCCTTCCTTGAGAGCACAAATGGATTGTCATGCTTCTTTTGATTATAATCAAACAGCGAATACACTGATCATAAATTTCTCAGACTTGTCCACCAGTGGGAATGCCATCAGTTCATGGTTCTGGGATTTTGCAGATGGTAACACATCAACAGAACAAAATCCATCTCATGCGTACGATCATCCTGGCCTCTTTGGTGTGTGCCTGACCATTCAGGATAATCACGGTTGCCATAATACTTTCTGTCATCACATTACTGTCGATTCCATTTCGCAAGCAGATTGTCACGCTCTTTTTGATTTTGAGCAGGTGGAAAACACACTAACAGTAAATTTTTCAGATTTATCCTCGAGTCCAAACACCATCAGTTCCTGGGATTGGGATTTTGGAGATGGAAATACTTCTTCAGAACAAGCTCCTACTCATACCTACGATCATGCCGGGACTTACAATGTTTGCCTGACGATTCATGATAATCATGGTTGCACCAGTCATTATTGTCATCATTTTGTTGTGGATCCAATTCCGCATGAGGGATGTCACGCTTTATTTAATCTCTTTCCAACCGAAAATGAACTGACCATTCAGTTTGCTGATTCGTCCAGCAGTTCGAATACGATTATATCCTGGTTGTGGAATTTCGGAGATGGAAATGAATCCACCGATCAAAACCCAGCACACACCTATGAACATGCAGGCACGTATGAGGTATGCCTGACGATCAGTGATGATCACGAATGTAGCAGCACGTTCTGCCATCACATTACGATTCATCATGCCAATGGCGAATGTCATGCGTCTTACGAATTCACTCCGGATACTATTGGAAATGGAATTCAATTTACAAATACCTCAACTGGTACTACAGCATTTACCACGTATTCATGGGAGTTTGGTGATGGTGAAACATCGACTGAAGAAAATCCACACCACACTTATATTCATTCCGGGGACTATACAGTTTGTCTTTTCATCAATGATGATTCGACAGGATGTGCATCACATTTTTGTCACCCGGTTCACATCTATCATTATGGGGAAGGACATCACCACCAGGGCCAGATGGTTTCAGGAGATCACAAAATGGGACCTCATGATCCTCACGCAGGTTTTGGTCATTTGATGACCAATTACCCGAATCCATTTAGTGTCTCTACGACTCTTGAATATGAACTGGCTCAACCCGCATTGGTCACTATTGAGGTTTACAATTCTTTTGGAAAACGACTTATGTTGCTTTCAGGTGCAATAGAAGATAAAGGAATTCAAACGCATGTTATCAATGCAGATCTTCTTGAGCCCGGTCTGTACTTCATTAGATGGAGTTGTGATGATGAGACTTACATGAAGACGATTACCGTTGTGAAGTAATTTTCCCGACCCAGGATTTTAGAAATTTCAATTAGGGGGGTACATCTATGGCTGTAGATGCTGCCGCTGTACCTGCTTTATTTCTTACTTTTGAGAGTATCCGATAGTCATCATTTTGTTAGTGACTATCTAATAATCAGAAACTTATGCTCAGGGATATCGCACTTACGCAACTGAATCTTCAGGACAGCACCAAAAAGGAAGATGAATTTATCCGGGAAGTCCTCTCTGATTTCTGGATCTGCTGTGTGAGTCGTGAAGCCAGTATTCTCGGCCGTAAAGAGGTATTAAGTGGTAAAGCTAAATTTGGTATTGTCGGCGATGGTAAAGAAGTGCCACAAGTTGCTTTGGCTCGTTCTTTTCAAAAGGGCGATTGGCGTTCCGGTTATTATCGTGATCAGACCTGGATGTTTGCGTGTGGTGTTTCTTCAGTCGAAGATTTCTTTGCACAATTATATGCTGACACAGCTAATGATCCATTCTCCGGTGGCCGTCAGATGAATTGTCATTTTGCAACGCCATTGATTGATAAGAATGGAAATTGGTTGCCACAAGATGATCGATACAATATTTCTGCTGACATCTCTTCCACTGGTGGACAAATGGCAAGAGCTGTTGGTCTAGCACAAGCTTCCACCTGGTATCGGCATCATGCAGAACTCGGGAAGCAAATGCAAATGAGCCAGGATGGAAATGAAGTTTGCTTTGTGACCATTGGTGATGCCAGTACATCAGAAGGAGTTTTCTGGGAAGCCATCAATGCTGCTGCAGTTATCAAAGCACCTATGGCTGTTTCCGTTTGGGATGATGGTTATGGAATTTCAGTTCCGACTGCATTGCAAACTACGAAGCAAAGTATTTCGCGATTACTTGAAGGATTTCATATTGATGAACATGGTGAGGGCATCTATCTCTACACGGCGAAAGCATGGGATTATCCCGGACTTTGTGAAATGTATGAAAGAGGAATGCAAAGAGTGCGCAAGAATCATCTGCCCGCTGTCTTTCATATTCAAGAGGTAACACAACCTACCGGTCATTCCACATCAGGAAGTCATGAGCGATATAAATCTCCTGAACGATTAAAATGGGAGACGGATAATGATTGCATCGTGAAAATGGGGCAGTGGATGGTGGACGCCGGGATCACGACGCAAAAAGCATTAGATGATATCCGCCAAAATGCAATCCAATATGCACGTGAATGCAAGCAGCGAGCCTGGGAAGCTTTCATACAACCGGTTCGTAAAAAGAAACAAACATTGCTTGCTTTATTTAACGCATTGCCAGACGACATCAGGCAATCAGAAGCAATGTTGCATGTAGCAAATGAAATCAATAGCAGTCTCGAAGTTCTTTTTTCTGAAGTACTGGCGATGGCCTCGAAGTTGAAATTTGTATTAGCGGCTTCTTTTCAAAACAGTAATGATGATTTGGAAAATTTAATTGCTGCGTGGAATAAAGAAGGAAGCCGTGATTTCAACACGCATCTCTTTGCACAAGGAAAAGGAAGTGCATTGGAAGTGCCGATTGTGCCAGCACATTTTAGTGAGAATGCTGAAGTGCTAAATGGCTTCCAGGTCCTTAATCGTTACTTTGATCGATTGCTTGCACGCGATAGTAGGGTAGTGGCTTTCGGAGAAGATGTCGGGAAGATCGGTGATGTGAACCAGGGCTTTGCCGGGTTGCAGGATAAATATGGAAAGGAGCGGGTGTGGGATACCGGTATTCGTGAATGGACGATCATGGGACAGGCGATTGGTTTGGCCTTGCGAGGATTGCGACCGATTGCAGAAATACAATATCTCGATTATCTCATTTATGGTATCACCGCATTGTCGGATGATCTCGCTTCTCTGCGTTATCGAACGAATGGAATGCAAACTGCACCGGCCATCATTCGCACCCGTGGACATCGTCTCGAAGGTATATGGCATGCAGGATCACCAATGGGCATGTTGTTGAGTACGTTGAGAGGGATCCATATTTGTGTACCACGGAATATGTTGCAGGCAGCCGGGATGTACAATACGTTGATGCAAAGCAATGAGCCCGGTCTGGTAATCGAATGTCTCAATGGTTATCGATTGAAAGAAAAATGTCCTGACAACCTGGATACATTCACCGTGCCATTCGGCATGCCTGAAATATTGCAGGAAGGAACGGATATTACGTTGGTGACTTATGGTTCTTGCATTCGTGTTGCGCAGGAAGCGTTGACTATACTAAATACATTTGATGTTTCGGTTGAGTTGATAGATGTGCAGACCTTATTACCTTTTGATTTGGAGCATGTGATTAGTCATTCCTTGCGCAAGACGAATAAAATTTTATTTCTAGACGAGGATATTCCGGGTGGAGCGACAGCTTATATGATGCGTGAAGTCATGGAAAATCAAAACGGATATTTCTTCCTCGATGAAAAACCGCGCTGCCTCACCGCGAAAGCACATCGACCTGCCTATGGATCCGATGGTGATTATTTTTCGAAACCGAATGTGGCGGAGATAGTAAATACAGTTCTCGAAATCGTGAACCGTGAACCGTGATCCGGCAACTCGTTTTGCCCCTAAATCCCCTGAAGGGGACTTCATATCACATTAATGTGATTGTATTTCGTTGAATATTTATTTGTAATTAAAAAAAATTTGATCGGCGTAGGCTGTGCCTGCGTCGGGGTGTCAGCAAATTTCTGATTTGCGTGAAAGATCGCGTCTCGGCCTCCTGCCCCATCCAATTCGCACGTACCTGCGAATTGTCGCCCCTGTGTTCCTCCGCTGTTTTCTCTGCGAGAAAAATCGCTTCGGAAACCCCGGGGCCTATGGTAAATTCATTAGAAAAAATCTATAGAAGAATAATTAATGTAATATGCCTTCGCCGCATCGCGGCATAAGGTTGGTAGCAACGAAATGCAAAGAAAAATCTTTAAGTAGCCGCATCGCGGCGCGACTCATATAGTCCCCGGGGTTTTCGGAGCAACATCACGGCATTTGCGTGATGAGCGTAGAAACACAGGGGTGAAAAATTTCGCGAAGCAGGAAATTTTGATGGGGCAGAAAGCTGCGAAGCAAACGTTATCTCACCAACGTAACATCTCCATTCCTGACTTCCCTTCGTCCGTCTTTAAATCGTGCGATCATCTTATACGCATACACCGCAGGATTCATCTCTGCACCCCTCATCTTCCCATCCCACGCATACGTCGGATCACCTGGTAGAAAATTTTTGGCGGCAAATACCAAATTCCCCCAGCGGTCAAATATCTCCATCGACTCAATCTCTTCAACATCGGATGCTGCACTGATCAATAACCGATCATTGATTCCATCACCATTGGGAGAAAAAACATTCGGGATGTAGATGTCGACATTCTTTTGAATAAAGACGACTACGGAATCCTTATCGGAACATCCTTGTGAATTTGAAACAGAAATCGAATACGCAGTGGTGATGATCGGAGCAACAGGTTGTGTCAAACAGGTAGGACAATTTGGATTTAATAATCCTGACCAGGTAATGGTGGATAGTGAATCAAATGGAACATTGACGATAGCTTCGAGGATGACAGTGTCGCCGGGAAGAATGATGTGATCGGCGCCTATATCAACATGCACCATCAAGGGAACATTGATCCAGATGATCTCCTGGACATCACAATCATTGGCATCGATGGCGGTAACGGTGTAGGTGCCGGAATTCAATCCAATGAAAACAGGCGAGGATTGAAAATTGATGCCATCGATCGAATATCGAATCGGAAGCACTCCGCCAGCTTGCATCACTGTGATGCTTCCTTGATTGTGTCCAAAGCAATCGGGCTGCGAAACTTCAAAGCCTATCGAAAATTCTGCAGGTTCGGAAATAAAGACTGAGCTATTGGTTTGACATCCATTTCCATCGGTGATGGTGACGAAATAATCGCCGCTGCTTAATCCTGTGATGCTTTGATCAGGACTACCGGTTGACCATAAGTACTGGTATGGACTAACACCTGTCACATTAGCGATTGCACTGCCGTCGCTTTCACCGAAGCAACTGATGCCGTAGCCATTGAAATCGGATGTGACTTGTACATTGACTTGTGGCAATGGAAATAATAAGGTCGTCTGGATCACCAGGCTGTCACATCCATCCTGGTTAGTGAAAGTATGTTGCATACTGCCGACCTGGTTCGGATCGCAGGTCATGGAAATCAATTGTGTGGTATCAGCCGGAATCAAGGAGACTATCAAAGTCACTATGCTATCACAGCCGTATTGATTCTGCAGTGTCGTGACGAATGTCCCGGCTTGTGATGATGTACAAGTTGAAGATGTAAGAAAAGTTGTGCTTGATGGCAAAAGTGAAACCGTCTCATGCACGATGCTGTCGCAGTCAAATTGATTAACCAGCAAATGATCAAAGTTTCCTACAGAAGAAGGATCGCAGGTGGTGGAGGAAATAAATGATTCGCTTGAAGGAAGCAATGAAACCGTCTTGGTCACAATGCTGTCACATCCGAATTCATTAGTTAACATTTGTACAAATACACCTACATCTGCAGGATTGCAGGATGAACCGGCAATAAAAGTAGAATCCTGTGCTGAAAAAGTAATAGTTGTGATCACCAAGCTATCACAACTCTGAGTGGTCGTGTAATGGTTTTCAGTTATGCCGAGACTGGAGGAATCACAAGAGGTCTTAAAGATCAAAGTAGTATCTGGCATCCCTGCTGTGATCGTTGTGATGACCAGACTGTCACAGCCTATTTGATTTGAAAGCAGGTTTTGAAATACACCAATACTTGCAGGGTTACAAGAGATACCTGACAAATAAGTAGTATCCGAAGGTGCCTTTGTCACTGTTGTGATGACGATACTATCACATCCATCTTGTGCGATCAGGAACTGTGGAAAGACACCGAGCAATGAGGAATCACAAGTCATTTGATTTAAAAGTGTTGTATCCGCAGGTGGTGTCCAGTTCGTTGTCGTGATGATCACGCTATCACATCCGGATTGATTCGTTAGTGTCTGTGTGGATATTCCTACACTTGAAATATTACAAGAGCTTAGATTGATCAAAGTTGTATCCGAAGGAAGCAAGGTCACTGTCGTCGTCACCATTGTGTCACATCCGTTTGGATTGTTGAGGAAGGTGATGAAGACTCCGGCGGAAGAGGAATCGCAAGTTGTAGCAGATTGCGTGATCTGAATGGCAGGAAGAACAGTCAGATTAGTGGTCACTACACTATCACATCCAAAATAAGTGCTCAACGTATTTTCATAAACACCCGGCTCACTTTCCCAAAAAAATCCAAGGAAGATGCTGTCGCCGTCACAAATGGAAGCGTCTACTGATAACACATAGGTGGGATGCACATCCACGACCTGTATCGGATCCGTGATCTCGATGCAGGCATCCTGTGAGGGAGTCACATTTGTAATGGTGTAAGTGGTGGTTTGAGTTGGCAAATCAGTGAATGGAAAATCACCATTGACATTCGGAAAAGTAAATGGAGAACCAGGATCAGATGAAATATCCACGCTCAGTGAAAAAGGAGTATCCGAATTGATGATAAGATTTGCTTGCTGATTGTCGCAGATCTCGAAATCACCATCGAGTGAGACGTGGATGATGGGAAGGATTTCCAATTCAACCGTATCATGTCCGGGGCAATTGACTCCATCAGTAACGGTCACGATGTACTCTCCAGACTCACCAACTGTGATCGTCTGATTATGTGATCCGGTGGACCAGGTGTAAACTGCTCCCGGAATACCAGCATCGAAAGTAGCAGTCTCTCCATCGCAGGCTTGTTGGTCCAGACCGAGATCGACTAAAGTCTGAGGCAATTCGATGACCTCAATAAAAGCAGTAGCGATATTGCTCATTGCACCAGACTCAGTTGTGAACTGAACCTGAACAGTGCGTGGACCGGGCGTGAGAGGCTCTGCTGTATTTTGATAAACTATTAATCGAAGAGCGTCTTTAAAGTCAGTTGATTTTGCACCACCTGCATTTGAGAGTGTGATCATATCAGTACCTATGCCAGTTGCATTGATCCCTGCGACCGATCCTGTCATGTTGAGTATTTCATTTGGAGCGTCGGGTATATTCCCAACGATTTCAATAGTCATCTCTGAGATGATCGCATCATAGAGCATTTTGATATCTTCATCAGCGATTCCCACTCCAGGTGATAAGCAATCGTACTCTGGTGAATTGTAATCGGCGTCGGTGGCGCCGGAAGAGTCGTCGCAGTCGAGATCTAGTAAGACCTCACAATCTGAAGAAGTACCAAATTCTAACATAGAGGATATAAACTCAATAGGCCACAGATTCCCGGGCACAGTACAAATTTTTGAAATTGTGCCATCGATAAGATTAATTAAAATAAGTTCAGGTGTTTGATTTGCATAGCCCCCAATCCCAAGAAGAGAATTACAAACATGCGATGCTGTTATCCCGGCTATTATATAGGCCGGAGGTAATGGTACAATTACTGTGCTATTTGTCAAATTGTTTGTGTCTAAGGATATGATCCCTTCTATACCTGAATAATAAATATTACCATTAAATAAGCAGATATCAGCTATGGCAATATGACCTGTAGCACCCATATCTGTAATAGAACCGGTGTTGATATTAATTCTGTACAAATTGTCATCATTACCGGAGATAGAATAAAATATTCCATTCCCAACCCCGAGTAAAGCATCAAAAGCTGGATATCCAGGAGGGGCGATGAAAATTGGGGTTTCCGCTGCTGTCATTGTATCTATTTCATTGAAAAATAAGGCACCTGTATTTCCAACAAAACTTGAATCGGGGCAAAAAGTTATCCCATTGTATGTTGTTCCAAAGTTTCCAATAAAATCAAAGGAGCAAGCCCCACAATTGGTTTCATCGATTTCCACTTTATACAACGCGGTCGAAACTGTAGCATAATAAGATTGTGCCTCTATGTCAATATTAAAAGACAGAAAGACACACCACAGAAATAATATTCGAAGAAAGATTTTATTTCGCCACATGGCCGAGCTGCCCATTGAATGGATGAAATGAGGGTTTTTGCGTTAACAAAGTAGGGAGAATTTCGGTGAAAAGCAGCAGCTCAATTCGTGACCCGTGATCCGTGAACCGTCACCCGGAATTCTGCCCCATCGAATTTCCTATTGGGAAATTCTCACCCCTGTGTTTCTCCATTCGCTCCTTCGTCGCATCATTCCGAAAACCCCGGGGCCAATGGAATATTACATTTGTAAAAATCGATAAGAAGAAAACTTTATATGCCCCGGGGTTTTCGGAGCAACATCACGGCATTTGCGTGATGAGCGTAGAAACACAGGGGTGAGAAATTTCGCGAAGCATGAAATTTCGATGGGGCAGAGAGCGGAATTATCGCACTAACGTAACATCCCCATTCCGAAATTCAAATCTACCATCCTTAAACCTAGCCATCATCTTATACGCATACACCGCCGGATTCATCTCCGCACCCCGCATCTTCCCATCCCATGCATACGACGGATCATCAGGCAGAAAATTTTTAGTTGCAAAAACCAAATTCCCCCACCGGTCAAATATCTCCATCTATCAGAATTGACAGAATTTAAGAATTGATTCATCAGATGCACCGAGGAAGCGTTATACTGAGCGTGTCAAAGCATGCGTC
>Ga0068851_10000640_pt1 | contig 14904 bp, 19 predicted proteins | sample KBSCornC12_FD_66588 | JGI IMG/M metagenome (GOLD analysis project Ga0068851, IMG submission 66588) | Corn rhizosphere microbial communities from Kellogg Biological Station, Michigan, USA - KBS Corn C1-2 | ecosystem: Host-associated > Plants > Roots > Rhizosphere > Soil ...
AGGGGTTGGGGCTTTGCTTGTCATAGGTATCACCAGGTTTTAGGAGTGAATTCAACCCAAAGAACATTTGAAGCATCTACTACCAATAACTCCGCTGCAAGTGGAAATTCTGTACCTTGATCGTCGAGCCAAGATGGTGCCTCAATTACAAATTGGCCATGCTTCGGTTCCGAAGGCCACTCTAAAGGCCATCCGTATAAGCGTCGTTCATCAATTAAATGAAGTACAACGAAACGCTTATGTTTCGCGAAAGCACTAAACCACTCAGTAGGATAAGACGTCTGCTTAGTGATGTGCTTATCTCTCAACCAAACGTGAAGCTTATCGTTATTTGCGAAGTAGCACGCGAGCAGCCCAAGCGTGACGGACACGATGAACGACCAGGATGCCTCGGCTTTGAGGCCCCAGTCTCCGAAAGCCCACCACTTTTCTCCAAACCAAAATAATCCTGCCTTGATCAATATCACGGCCCCATGGATTACAAATGTAAAAATCAGAGCCTGGACTATCTGACCAAATGTGTCAGGACGCCTGAAAGCTGTTAGCGAGTAGAAGATCCAAGCGGTGAGAAATCCCGGGATCAGATACTGCAGCAGCGGAATTACTTCTTTAACCAGATCATCCATTCAAAATTTACTTCCATTTCTTCGCTGGGCGATGCGCCGGCCATTCGTAATACCCCAACCCAAACGAAATTGCCACCACCGGTCACGGAGGGCGGCGCCTGATTGGAGATAATCCATGGACGATCAGTTTTACCTGCAAGACAGTCGCACCCACGCCTACGTCGGCGACGGGTTGTCGTTCTGGGGCTTTGGCGGCTCCGGATATGTCACCGACCTGGCCAAGGCCCAGGTATTCACCCGGGACGCCGCTTGCGATCACCGCGACACCGACATTCCGTGGCCGAAGGCGTACGTCGATGCCCGGACGCGCGTCGGCGTGGATTTCCAGCTTGTCACCTTGAGCGAGGCCCTGGACCAGAACCCAGACGCTACCGAGTTCTATATCCAGAAGCCGAAAGCCTGGAACGGCAACAATTTGATTTGGCTCTGTGAGGACGGCGTATTCACGAGCGACTTGAGCAAGGCGGTGCGCGTCCCGAGATCTCAAACCATCACCTGGATAGGCAAAGTTGGCCAGTCCGGCGCCGTTGTGTGGCCCTGCGCCTACATCGACGCCCATTCCCGCCGCCTGGTGGAGCGCGACGATGTGAACATTAAGGAGGCCCTACGCGGCACCGGCATCAAGCTGGCCAAGTCGAAGCCGCCACGCATGATGATGTTCAACTGCCAGGGCTGCGGCCGGTTCATCAGTGACGCGCAGCGCTATCGCGAAGACTGCCTGAACTGCGGGGCGAGCAACACTCCTTGATCCGGCTCCATGCCGGTCACCCGTAATCCCCCATATCAACGAATCACGCCAGCCGGCGAGGATCCCCTATGTCTCCCTACAAATTGTCCGGGACGACGGTCGTCAGCTTTTCCGGCGGCCGCACCAGCGCCTATATGCTCCGCCAAGTGCTGGACAACAACGATGACTTGAGCGACTTGGTCGTCACCTTCGCCAATACTGGGAAGGAACACCCAGCGACCCTGGAGTTTGTCCAGGAATGCGCGGAGCGCTGGGCGATCCCAATTGTCTGGCTGGAGTTCCGCGACAATGAGGCGGGCTTTGCGGTGGTGGATTACGCCACCGCAAGTCGCCAGGGCGAACCGTTCGAAGCCCTGATCCACAAACGTAAGTATCTACCCAACCCGGTCACCCGGTTCTGCACCATCGACCTTAAGATCCGCATCATCCACAAGTACCTTCGCAGCCTGAGCATTTCGACCGAGGAGGCACCGGTGGACATGATGACAGGCATACGTGCGGATGAGCCGCGGCGCGTTGTGAAGATCCGGCACCGCAAAAGCACCAGCGAAAGCAAGTGGGCAACAATGGTGATGCCGCTGGCCGATGCTGGTGTCGGCGTGCAGGACGTGACCGACTTTTGGGCGGACCAGATTTTCGATCTGATGCTGCCGACCATCAACGGCAGGACGTTGGAAGGCAACTGTGACCTCTGCTTCCTCAAGGGCGCCAAGCAGGTCTATTCAATCATAGCCAGCGACCGCGATGAACCGATCCGCAAGGGAGATTGGTGGGCACGCATGGAGAGCTCAGTTGTCTCCGGCGGGAAGTTCACCGGCGACGGCGCCCGCTTCCGCAGCGACCGGCCCAGCTACCAACAGATGCTAGACTACTCCGACACCCAATTCGATATGTTCACCAACCATGACGAGCCTATTGCCTGCTTCTGCGGAGATTGATACTTAAAGTATCTGTTTTTGCGTACCGGGGTAAGCCGCATCCAATTTTGCATATACGGCCAATACACTTTCCTTAAGACAGTCTCTAACACCAGCGACGCTAGAGAAGTTTGCAATTCCTATATCAAGCGCAACTTTAGACAAAAGGTCGACTGATTCCCTTGCCCGATCCCGATGATCAATCATTTTTTGAAGCTTATTAAAATTATCCTCACTCATATCATCGCCAAATTCTTCACGAAATCTAAAGGACATATCATACTGCCGATCAAAATCGCGCTCATGCATGTTGATTCTGATCTCCACTAAACGGACGGCTGACTCTTGGGCTGCGGAAACTTGGAGAGTCAAAGCGTCTCGATCAGATCTCGCGACTTGCACTTGCTGACTCTCAAAAGCCTCCAACTGCAACGAGTTCATACGGTCAAACTCTTCTCGCTGTGCGTCTAGAAGCTCTCGCTGTAAATACACAGTTTTTAATACTGCCAATAATGTCAGAAAAGAAACTAACGGCCCAAACACACCGCCGATATATGTTCCAAAAGCCGACCAGTCGGAAGAGTTTGCGGATAGCTCGCCCCCAAACTTAAAGCGATACAGATAAATAGTCACAGCTAGAGCCAATAGCGCCGCGGCGACTATCAGAAACCAAAAGCTAAATAGGCCCCTTTTAAACTGAAAAACTAAATTATCCACATAAACCCCTCCATTAAGTACCACAATCATACCGGCGAGGAGCCATCATGCCCATCTCTTACGGAAGCGTGTGCAGCGGCATCGAAGCCGCGACACAGGCCTGGCACCCGCTAGGCATGCGCGCCGCTTGGTTCGCCGAAATTGAACCGTTCCCCTCGGCGGTCCTGGCCCACCACTACCCCGACGTGCCGAACCACGGCGACATGACCAAGCTGGCCGCTCTGGTGCTGGCCGGCAAGATCCCGGCGCCGGGCGTGCTGGTCGGCGGCACCCCGTGCCAGGCCTTCTCGGTTGCCGGTATGCGCGAAGGCCTCACTGACCCGCGCGGCGCCCTCACCATCAAATACGTGGAGCTTGCAGATGCAGTTGACTTTGTTCGCGCCGGCCAGCGAAAGCCCGCCAGCGTCATCGTCTGGGAAAACGTCCCCGGCGTCCTCAGCGACAAAGGGAACGCCTTCGGATGCTTTCTTGGCGCGCTTGCTGGGGAAGACTGCGAGCTGCAGCCTCCAGGGAAGAAATGGCAGGACGCTGGTTGTGTGTATGGACCCAAAAGAACAATCGCGTGGAGGGTCCTGGACGCCCAATATTTCGGCCTGGCCCAACGACGCCGTCGTGTGTTCGTTGTCGCAAGTGCTCGAGACGGGTTCGATCCCACCGAGGTACTTTTTGAGCGCGAAGGCGTGCGCCGGGATACTGCGCCGCGCCGAGGCGAGAAAGCGGACTCTCCCGCCGGCGCTCTTAGAAGCACTGACGGCGGCAGCGATGTCGACCACGCAATAGCAGGTCATCTGCAGTCAGTAGCGTTCGGCGGCGGCTCCAACTGCGAGCAGACCCAGGTAGCAACAGCCCTTAGCGCACACCCTGGCGGTACAAGGATGGATGCTGAAACCGAAACGTTCGTCGTGACCGCACCGCTCACAACAAACCAGTACGGCGACCATGAGAGCCGGGAAAGCCTACTGGTCGTGTCAGGCACGCTTCAGGCCAACGCCGGCGGCCAGTTAGCCGTATGCATCACCGGCGACATCACGCATGCGCTGAAAGCTGAAGGGTTCGATGGGAGTGAGGACGGAACAGGCCGGGGACAGCCGATAGTTGCATGTCGCGACGTAGCCCAGACCTTGACCAGCAACTACGGCAAGCAAGTCGATAACACAGACTCATCCCTGGGGCCAAACGTCGTAACACATGCGATACAAGCCGGCGCGCTGCGCACCAACCCAGAAAGCGGGCCCGATGGTGTTGGCGTTCAGGCCGATCACGCTTACACGCTTGAAGCCCGCGCAGAGGTACAAGCCGTTCAGGCTGGCTCAGAGGTTCGCCGCCTGGTTCCAGTCGAGTGCGAACGACTCCAGGGCATGGCCGACAAATACACGCTGATCCCCTGGCGCGGCAAGCCTGCCAGCGAATGCCCGGACGGCCCCCGCTACAAGGCGATCGGCAACAGCAAGGCCGTTACCGTGGTTCGCTGGATCGGCCGGCGCCTTCTGCAACAAATCTGAACTCCCCCACTCCACCGCCCGGGCATGGCCCGGCAAGGACTCCGCGTGAAGCGAATCTACCTCAGCGGCCCCATGACCAACATGCTGGACCTGAACTTCCCGCTGTTCCATTCCACCGCCGCCAGCCTTCGCGCCGCAGGGCACAGCTTCATCAACCCGGCCGAACTCAATCCAGACCCAGGGACGTGGAGCGAGTGCATGCGCCGCGACATTGCTGCCCTGATGGACTGCGACACCGTGGCCACCCTGCCCGGCTGGGAGCATTCAAAGGGTGCGCGCCTGGAAGTCCTGATCGCCGAACGCCTCGGCATGACGGTTGTGATTGCCCATGACCTGACATTCAGGGAGCATGCTGAATCACATATCAAGCTTAATACTTTCGAGTGACACTACCCGACTCATTAGCACCTTCAAGTCGGCACTCGGGTAATGATCCAACTCGGCTTGAATAAAGTTAATGATGTCTGGAATATCAGCATCCTGCCGAACAAATATGTACCGTATGTCTGCGGGTGCTACCTTTATCATGCAATGCTCACGCGTGACATTATTCAGTTCATCTCGCTTTTCCAGTATGTCAAAAGTCTCACGCAAAGTATGCGAGCGGATCTGCGGCCCCTTTGCCACATACCTCCACTCCGACTCTTGATAAAAAAGCTTTTCGACGGGTGCGTCCTCTACAATCATTTTTCCTGTCGTAGGTTTAGTAAAAGCCAAGAACTCTCGCATTACATCTTTCAGCTTGTCTGTGAGTTCAATATTGTCTTTGATTGATGCTAGTTCGTTAAATGACCTGAAGGCACTCGTGATGCTGTTTCCGCCGGAAACGTAAAATACTGGGTTGAGCCCGTTTCTTTCTGCCCATTGACGGGTCAAACCTATACCGAAATCCCCATAGAAATTTACGTGATCAGATATCCGGGAAAGCGGAATATCACAAAAGCACACCATAGGGTAGGCAACGTAAGTGAATTTCTCATATCCCAACCAAGCGACATCCTCTAGGCAATAACGAGGCCAAAAGCCGCCCCTCAAAATGTGCTTGAGCGTTTCGACGCTTTTTGTAAAGTGGAAAAGCGCGTTCGATTTCGGATTCATACATTCCTTTTCTCATGGCAGACACCCACGCAAAGTGTATGTCGTACCGTGGAAATTAAGCCAGTCATAACCCCTCCCCCTTCAAAGTCAGCCGCTATAGCGGCAAGGAGAGGTTCTACGGCGCGAACTCACCCAAGCTTTCGCGAGCGGTTGGGATGGCGTACTCAAGCAACTCTAAAGGGACATCGTGCTCGAACAGGGTCACCTCAAAACGCAGAGTTTCGTCATTCCTGAATATCTCAAACACCATATCGTTGCCGCGCCAGCACTCAATCCCCAAGCCGTCATGCCCTTTTGTAACGTGTGAAGCTGTAAAAAACTTGTATTCAACTCCGTGTACGACCACATCGCACCTCCTTATCTGAGGTGGCAACCATACCTCTCCCTTCTATGAATTTGGTAGCCGCTATGGCGGCAAGGACGAAGTCATGCCTGAAGAAATCGTTTTGATCCAATCGCTGCCAGTGGAACGTGACGAAACTGGCTGCTGGACACACCCAGCCTGGCCCTCCACTGAAGACGAGCTCATTCCATACGCTTGGTTCACAGACCGGGGCCTGGAAGTCCGTGAACGAAATTTCGAGGATGACGCGCCGGATGAGCTGCAAGCGGCATGGTTCGCCAGTGGCATCGCGGATTGTACGGCATGGGCGCCGACACGGCCCGCTGGTGATGGCTGGTTCATCTTCTCGATCCACGACACCGAAGACGGCCCAGTGTGCGTATGGGTGCGATATGTGCCGAGCCTGCACCGAGAAGTCGACGCCGTGGCAGTTGGCAAAGAGTTCTGCGGCGCGTGCGGTGACGGTTGCGGCTCTTGCCAGGTCGCAGAAGAAAGCCCGCTGGTGACGCCATGATCGCCACCCTCTGGTTCGCCTACGTGTTCATCTACAAGGGGCCAAGGCCATGAAACAGCATCGCGTTTTGATCGGCGACTGCATTGAGTCGATGCGGACGCTGCCTGACAAGTCGGTTCAGATGTGCGTCACCAGCCCGCCCTACTATGGGCTGCGGGATTACGGCATGGCCGGGCAGATTGGCCTGGAAGAAACTCCCGCTGAATTTATCGCGCGCCTGGTGGAGGTCTTTCGCGAAGTGCGCAGGGTTTTGCGTAATGACGGAACGCTATGGGTAAACATGGGCGATACTTATGCTTCAATCGCCGGGGGTTACGCAGATGGTGGTTCCGCTGGCAAACATGACATGGTTTCTCAGGCTACGCGCGGTGCGGTATTGCGCGGCAAGCGCCGAGCTCCACCGATGGGTTTAAAACAAAAAGACCTGATGGGCGTGCCCTGGCGACTCGCCTTCGCCCTTCAAGATGATGGCTGGTACCTGCGCCAGGACATCATCTGGCATAAACCGAACCCCATGCCTGAATCCACCAAGGACCGTTGCACAAAGTCGCACGAGTACGTGTTTCTCTTGAGCAAGTCACCACGCTATTACTATGACCAGGATGCGATCAAGGAGCCTGTAGCGCAGAGTTCGATCATACGAATGGCTCAGGATCTCGAGCAACAGCGCGGCAGTGATCGAGTGCCCGGAAAGTCAAACGGCCCAATGAAAGCGGTGCGCAGCAAGCGGGACAGTTTCAAGCGCGATGATTCAAAGCGAGAGCAACCTTTCCCTGGGCAGTCACTGGGAACACACCGGCCAGATAGAGAGGAAAGTTCCTGGCCCTTGAACACTCGTAACAAGCGCAGTGTGTGGACGGTGCCGACGCAAGGTTTCAAGGGTGCGCACTTCGCGACCTTCCCTCCGGACCTGATCAGACCTTGCATCCTGGCCGGCGCGCCACTCGGCGGCATCGTGCTTGACCCTTTCGGCGGTGCCGGCACTACGGCGGTGGTCGCCATGCAGGAAGGTCGCAAATCAATCCTGTGCGAACTGAACCCGGAATATGCCGCAATGGCTGACCGCCGGATCGCGACAGCCTGGCTCGACGGCGCCGCACAGATGGATGTTTTCCGCGACACCGCGCAACACCCAGCAGCCTAACCCAATCCCCCTACATGCCTGCCGGTGAGCGGCGGGAGAGGTACGTCTATGTCGAACGACCAGCACGAGGTCGCGGCTACCGCCTAACGAAGGCGCAAATTAATAGAGAGCAACCAAGTCCGGTTAGCGCTGGCAATGTGAAAACCGAACCGCACGCCAAGCTGGCTACGCCTCCAAAAAAACATGGACCTAGAAAAATACTCGAAAACTTCATCGCCGCACTCCTTAGCAGTGCTGCGTAGCTTACTAAATGTTTTGACCACTGTTACAAATTTTAGACAGCTGTCAGCTCCCACTACGGGCAGGCGAATTTCGTCGGCTCAGGCATAACTACTCTATGCCGCCGCCCAGCGCGGCAAGGACATCCCATGTTCGCTATGAAACTCACCCTGCTTTTGCTGGGCGCTTTGCTGTACCTGGTCGGAACCTGCACCTGGTTCATCTGGATAGGCCCCGACCTAGTTGGTACCGGCACCAACGAGGCGCTGCTCTACGCATTCGCCGGCACATGCACCTGGCTGCTGATTACCTTCGGCCTGGCCATTCAAATCATCAAGACAGCGCGGCCCACGGCCGGCAAGAGGTAGGTATGGACGGAATTCACTTCCTGTCGCACGAAGACGTCTGCACGCTCACCGGTGCCAGAACCAAAGCTGGCCAGATTCAGGTGCTCAAAAGGAACGGCATTCGCCACACCATCAAGCGCAGCGGATGGCCATGCGTCATCGCGTCCTCCCTTACCGGCGAGGCGATTGCTGTATCAGCAGAGAAACCAAAGTGGCAGCCACGGCTGGTGAGTTAAATGGGAAGGAAACCAACAAACCCTGACAGCGTTACCCGCCTCAGGAAGCGCAAGCAGCGCAGCGGGATCATCTATTACTACTACGACATCGGCGGCTCTCCAAGGAAGGAGATCGCCCTGGGCAGCGACTATGGGCTGGCGATTGTCGAATACGCGAAGCTGGAAAAGAGTCGCGCCTCGTCTGCCATGGTGCAGGCGGTGCTGACATTTGCCTATGTCGCAAACATCTACATGGGCGAGGTAGTACCCACCAAGAGCCCGGCAACACAGAAGGATAACGCCCGGGAGCTGAAGCAACTGCTGAAGTTCTTCGATGATCCGCCGGCGCCTCTGGAGGCGATTGAGCCGCAGCACGTTGTGCAATACCTCCGACAGCGGGGCAAGACAGCCCCAGTGCGCGCCAACCGGGAGAAGGCGCTGCTCAGCGCCATATGGAACTTTGCCCGACGCAGCGGCTATACCGCCTTGGCCAACCCGTGCGCCGGCGTCAAAGGACATAAGGAGGCCGGCCGCGACCAGTACATTGAGGACGAGATGTTCGCTCTCGTCTACCAACACGCCGAGCAACCGTTAAGGGATGCTCTGGACCTGTTCTACCTGACGGGTCAGAGGATCGCCGACACCCTGAAAATGGATGAGCGCGACATCCGCGACAACCGGCTGGCCGTCATGCAGGGCAAAACCAATGCGAAAAGGAGGATTGAGATTACTGGACAGCTAAAGGTCGTGATTGATCGAATCCTGGCGAGAAAGGACGGGCACAAGATTCGAACAAGCCGGCTCATCGTTATGGATAACGGACAGCCAATGACCAAGAGCATGTTGCGCGGGAGGTTTGACGCGGCCCGAGAAGCGGCCGGTGTTGAGAAAGGAGATTTTCAGATGCGCGATCTGCGCGCTAAGGCGGGTACTGACAAGGCCGAATCGAGTGGTGACATTCTCCAGGCGCGCGACCAACTTGGGCACACCACTGTGGTAATGACCGAGAACTACATCAGGAAAAGGATCGGCAAAAAGGTCACTCCAACCAAGTGAATTTTGCACCGCAATCATTTTTACCCCCTTGAAAACAAAGGGCTACAAGGGAGGTAACACCAATGCATAGCGGTGCAGAATAATCGCTAACCTGTTGATTTATTGGAAATACCTAGCGGACTTAAAATCCCCCGCTCGTAAGGGCGTCCCGGTTCGATTCCGGGTTCGGGCACCATCTCTTGTTCCATGGGCAGCCAGTAACGTCCATGAAGCCTTTTAAAACCCGCCCCAGGTCGGGTTTTTTCGTTTCAATCCTCAGAGCGCCCCTGGCCTGACGGTACTTTCCCTGTGCAAATCAAGGCTTGCCAATCTCCAGAAGGGAACCATGTGTAGCCTGCATCGCACCCTCTACTGATCAGCAGCGGACCGGCCCAACAAAAATCCCTACGCAAAGGTAGGGATTTTTTGTGCCGGGAGGCTCATCAATTGTCGGGGTGTTCCCGCGCGACTGAATCGGCAGCATCCACGTCAGACATATCCTCTTCAAGCGGTGCCTCGTCGTCTGGCGGGAGCGGGATATTATCCTCGTCATGCCTTGGATCATGCCCGGTCTCGTTGTCTGTGCCGCGGGTCACGTCCTGTTGTGAAATATTCCCTGGGGCGTTTTCATTGATGTCCATACGGGTTCTCCATTTGTACGCTCGGGTTATCCGCGCTTATTGTTCAGAGACGGCACGGCGTCTGGAGTGCCCGGCATTAGACGAATGGCGAAATATAAAACTAGGGTCAAACCGGTGGTTGCGGGATAACGCGCCAGAGGTGTCTATGCTGAAGCGACACGCCGCCCCTGTGTCATCAACCCTATCGGAGACCCGACATGAATCCAAACGCCACAGCCCTTGTCCTGATCGAGTTCCAGAACGACTTCACCACGCCAGGGGGGCGTGTTTCATGACGCCGTCAAAGACGTCATGCACCAGTCCGACATGCTGGCCAACACCGCAACCACGGTGCAACAGGCACGCAAGTTGGGCGTAAGGATCATTCACCTGCCAATCCAGTTTACCGATGGCTATCCCGAACTGACCACGCGTGACTATGGGATTCTCAAAGGCGTTGCCGACGGCAGCGCGTTTCGCACAGGCAGTTGGGGAGCCGAAATCACCGATGCGATTCCCCGGGAAACCAGCGACATCCTCGTGGAGGGCAAGCGCGGGCTGGATGGGTTTGCAACCACGGGACTGGACTTGGTGCTGCGCAACAACGGCATCCACAACCTGGTAGTGGCAGGGTTCCTGACCAACTGCTGTGTCGAGGGCACCGTGCGCTCAGGCTACGAAAAAGGCTACAACGTCGTGACCTTGACCGATTGCACGGCGACATTCACCGAAGAACAGCAAAAGGCTGCCGAGAACTTCACCCTGCCGATGTTTTCCCAGGCGTTACGGCATACCGAGTTCCTGGACGCATTGAGCGCCAAGTAGAAAAAAGGGGCGACTGATCAATCAGTTGCCCCTTTTGCTTGATGCCCGTTATTGCGCTCAACCGTTCAGCGTCAACCCCGGATAAGCCTGCACCGGCACCTTGTGGCGCTGCGGTTGCTGGCGTGCAAGCTGCGCCCGGACCTGCGCGACCGCATCCAACACGCGTTGCGCCCACTGCTCGTCTTCCGGGTCGACGACCACCACGCGAAAACCATGGTCGACACCTTCAAGCTGCACACCCTCGGAATCATCGACGTGCAGGTCGATGTCGAAGGCCGGTGGGAATTTCGACGGTGTACTCGTCAGCCCACGCTCGCTGAGCGCCTGGTTGTGTCGCACGCTGTTGACCACGCCGTCCACATGAATGCCGTACAGCAGCAACCAACGACGGATGTAGGACGGCGTACGCCCCGACGAGGTGTAGACCCACACACTGCAGCCCTGGCGGCGCAGCTCGCGGGTCAGGGACCGGGTGCCGCTGCGCAGCGGCTCACCCAGCCAACGGTGCACACACGCTGGCAAGCGGCTGTGTTCGGTCGCGCTGTGGTGCAGCTGGCAGGCCAGCGTGTCATCGATATCGAATGAGATACGGACGCGTTGACGCTTGAACACCTGCTTGATTGTGTCGAGCACGGGGTACCTTCCCATCATTGATTTCCCTGATACACAGGCACAGGTGTGTCGCTCAGGAAAAACTCCATTGGATCAGGGGCCTTATCTTCCAGGAACGCGGCATATTTTTTTTTGATCTTGGGCAATTCGTACAAAGCCATGACGCCATGCTTGGCGGAGTTACGTATGACCGAGGACGGGTTGAAATAGCCCTCGGCGTTGTCCAGCGTCAACACGAACGGCGCCAACCCCTCGCGCATCAACAGGTAGCTGACGATCAGCGAGCCACTGCGGTGGTTGCCTTCAATGAACAACTGCGGCTTGCTGAGCACTCGCACATACACCCCGGCGGCCCGCTTCCACACCGACTCGCTGTGGTGCTTGCAGTACCAGTTGTACAAGTCCTTGATGCCACCTTCGACATTATTGAAAAAGTGCACTTCGGTGGCCGCCAGGTGCTGGGCGTATTCACGCCGGCGTCCCGGGTCTGTGCCGCACAGCACGGTGGCATTGATCTCCAGCATCAGGTTCAACTGCTGAAGGTCGAACAGATCCACACCGCGCGCAACATAGTCGTCAATCAAGGCGTAGCCTTCAAGCACATTCTGCAACACTTCGTCCGTCAGGGGGTCGCGTGGCTCGGTAAAGTCCCGGCTGAGCTGGGCAAAACGGCTCTGGACTTTACGCAGGGCGCGTTCGATGGCGAGCAAATCAAGACGACGTGTTGCAGTCATTGGCAATCCTGAAAACGATGAATGGCGGGTCAGCTGAACTTGCCGCTGATGTAGTCCCCGGTCATTTGTTCACGCGGGTTTTCGAAGATCTGCGTGGTCGCGCCCATTTCCACCAGGTAACCGGTACGGGTGCCCTGGGAGATATCCACCGAGAAAAACGCGGTGGTATCGGCCACACGAATCGCCTGCTGCATGTTGTGGGTGACCAGCGCGATGGTGTAGTCCTTTTTCAACTCGACCATCAGTTCTTCGACACGGCGTGTGGCGATGGGGTCGAGTGCCGAGCACGGTTCGTCCAGCAACAGCACTTCCGGCTCGGTGGCGATGGCGCGGGCGATGCACAGGCGTTGCTGCTGGCCGCCGGACAGCGAGAGGCCGCTGACCTTGAGTTTGTCCTTGACCTCATCCCACAGCGCAGCGCCTTGCAGGGCGTGTTTGACGCGGTCGCCGAGGTCGCCTTTGTAGCGGTTCAGGCGCAGGCCAAAGGCCACATTGTCGAAAATGCTCATCGAAAACGGGTTCGGCTGCTGGAACACCATGCCGATGTAACGGCGCACGACCACCGGGTCAACGCCCTTGCCGTACACGTCCTGGCCGAGAAAGTGCACGTGGCCTTCGAAACGGAAGCCCTTCACCAGGTCGTTCATGCGGTTGAGACTACGCAGCACAGTGGATTTGCCGCAGCCGGACGGGCCGATGAAGCCGGTGATCTTGTTTTTCTCGATCGGCACATGGCTGTCACGCACCGCCATGAAATTGCCGTAGAAAATCTTGTCCAGCTTGCAGTCCATGACCACAGGCGACTGGGTGATAAACGGAGCGGCTACTTGCGCAGTTGACATGTTCAAAATTCAGATGCTCCCGTTCTTAGTACTTGGGCTTGCCGAAAATACGGCTCACGATATTCACGACCAGCACGATCATCACCAGCACCAACGAAGCCGCCCAGGCAAGTTCGAGCTGGTTGTCGAACGGCATGCCGGAGAAGTTGTAAATCAGCACGGCCAGGGACGCCGTCGGATTCATCACTGCCAGGCTGCCGTCGTGGTAGATCCAGTAGTTGCTGAACAGCGCGGTGAACAACAGCGGTGCGGTTTCGCCGGCGGCGCGGGCCACGGCGAGCATGACGCCCGTGAGGATCGCGGGCATGCCGGTGGGCAAGACGATTTTCCAGATCACCTGCGAGCGGGTGCAGCCCATGCCGTAGGCGGCGTCCTTCATGATCTTGGGCACCATTTTCATCGACTCTTCAGCCGTGAGTACCACGATCGGCAGCATCAGCACGGCCAGCGCCACGCCACCGGCCGGGGCCGAGTAAGTACCGGTGGTCATCACCACCAGGGCGTAGGCGAACACACCGGCCAGGATCGATGGCAAGCCGGTCAGCATTTTCGCGGCAAAGCGCGAGGCGTTCGCCAGCTTGCTGTCCGGCCCCAGTTCCGCGAGGAAAATCGCCGCCAGGATGCCGACCGGCACCGCGATGGCGGCGGCAATACCGACCATCACGAAGGTGCCGGCCATGGCATTACCAAAACCGCCGCCGGTCTCGAAACCGGTAGGTGGCAATTCGGTGAACACTTCCAGGCTCAGGCGCGCACCGCCACGGGTGATCAGCATGTAGAGCACGGAAATCAGCGGCACGCTGGCCAGCAGCGCGCCGAACCACACCAGGGTGGTCAGCACCAGACTGCGCAGGGCACGGCCTTCGAACCGGCGCTGCAGGCTCGGCATCGCCGTCATAGGCGTAGAAAGGTCAGTCATTATTTAGTCCCCCGCTGGGCGTAGACCATGATCATCGAACCGATGATGTTCACCAGCAGCGTGATGAACATCAGCACCAGTGCGGCGTACATCAACACTTCGATCTCATTGGGGCCGGCTTCGGGGAAGTTCAGCGCCAACAGGGCCGCCAGGGTGTTGGCCGGCGCAAACAGCGACAGCGAGATGTTGTTGGCGTTACCGACCAGCATGGCCAGGGCCATGGTTTCACCCAGGGCACGGCCCAGGCCGAGCACCAGGGAACCGAAAATACCGGTCGCAGCGGACGGCACCATCACCTTGAGAATCGCTTCCCAGTGGGTAGTGCCCATGCCGTAGGCCGCTTGCTTGGTTTTCATAGGCACTGCGGTGAGGGCGTCCTGGGAAACGGCGGCGATGGTCGGCAGGATCATGATCGCCAGCACCAATGCAGCCGGTAACAGGCCAGGCCCGCTGAGGGACGTGCCGAAAAAAGGAATCCAGCCGAGTTCGCTGTTCAGCCACGCAGTGAGCGGGCGGATGGCCGGGATAACCACATAAATGCCCCACAGGCCGTAGACCACGCTGGGGATGGCGGCGAGCAATTCGACGATGGTGCGAAACACCGCCGCCAGTTTTGCCGGCAGGAAATCCTGGGTGAGAAAAATCGCCATGCTAACGCCGAAAAAACCCGCGATCAGCAACGCGATAAGGGCGCTGTAAAGCGTGCCCCAAATAGCTGGCAGAATGCCGTACTTGCCTTGGTTAACGTCCCAGACACTGCCGAACAGCACGTCGAAACCGTGCTTTTCCATGCCGGGAAGTGCCTTGCGCCCTACTTCGAAGACCAGCGCGAACACCAGCGCCAGCACCAACACCACGCCTATGCGTGCAAGCGCACGGAAGGTACGGTCAACCAGGAAATCCTTCGTAGAGGGTGGCTGGCACGCA
>Ga0068851_10000642_pt1 | contig 14880 bp, 14 predicted proteins | sample KBSCornC12_FD_66588 | JGI IMG/M metagenome (GOLD analysis project Ga0068851, IMG submission 66588) | Corn rhizosphere microbial communities from Kellogg Biological Station, Michigan, USA - KBS Corn C1-2 | ecosystem: Host-associated > Plants > Roots > Rhizosphere > Soil ...
TACTGTTATGGCCGGGGAAGCAGGGAATACCAATTGATGATTGATTTTAAAGATCAGGTTCTTTCGAAAAGCTTGTTTGGAAAAATATTTATCAAATGTTATTACAGTTTATCTCCTATCGTTGTTCGATTGGCTTTCCGGTATAAAGTAGTTGATCAATTGATCAGGTATGTTACGCGTCGATTTATTTTGAAATACAATTACAAATCATGAATTCTAACCTCTATCCATTTCATCTTGCAATCCCGGTTGATGATCTTGCTGCTGCGCGACACTTTTATGGTGATGTTCTAGGTTGCCCGGAAGGTCGTACGGATGAATTGTGGACGGATTATGATTTGTATGGGCATCAGTTGGTGATTCACCATCAACCCAAATCAAAAGAAGAGCTACATCACAATCCGGTCGATGGACACGATGTTCCTATTCCCCATTTTGGTGTGGTGCTACCTTGGGAAGAATGGGAGGATTTGGCAGAGCGAATGAAAGCGGCAGGCATTAAATTTATCATTGAACCCCACATTCGCTTTGTTGGACAGCCTGGTGAGCAGGCGACCATGTTTTTCCTTGATCCGTGTGGTAATGCTTTAGAATTCAAATCCTTCAAGGACATTGGGAAGTTGTTTGCTAAATGAGCATGGGGGATGTCCGTCAGATCGTGTTACTTTTGCATGGTTAAAATGAAGTCGACACCCATCCAATTCCTCCCTAATCTGCGTTTCCTGGTATCAATTGTACTGGTTGTCCTTGGGTCCATTGGGTCTATGCAGGCACAGATTCAGGCTACTGTGACCCGTTCAGAAGGTGCGAGGCAGGATGAGAAGATCATCCAGGTTCAATGGTCGACACAGGATGAAGCGAAATGGCATGACGAAAATGATGGGAGATTGGACATCATGAGCCTGAAAACTCACATTAGTAGTGAGGTCATGCAACCCAACTCAAAAGGAACAACGATTTTCCATTTAAACTTTGATCATCCTTGCACCATTGAGTGTTTAGTGCAAGTCAATGCAAATGATCCTGCTGAATTCATTTACCTATACGATAAAAAGACAGGTGATTTTTTAGCCGACCTGAAGCCGAATGGAAAAACAAGTTTCCTTACACCACCATTTGATCCGGAAAACACAGAGATCGTTTGGAAAAAACGGGAAGGTGCCTCCGGCAAAAGTGATATCGTAATTGAAAACATTTATTACGATCCAATTCTGCCATCGCATGATCGGGCTATCGGATTTGGTACTGCGATGCCCTGTCACCCGAATGCTGCTTGTAAAATTGATTCCTTATCGCGATTGATTTCGAACAGTGATGTGCGCATTCGGTTAGTGATGCAGGAAGGAATCGGATGGTGCTCCGGATCCATCATCAACAATGCAAGGAATGATAAGACTCCTTTTTTGTTGACCGCTTATCACTGTACATTCAATTACACTCCACTGTATGATATGTGGCGTTTTGATTTTCAATACAAATCTCCTGATTGTGCCAACCCGCCAACTGAGCCGCAATATTTTTCAATAACAGGTTGTGCTTTAAGAGCTTCAGGTCAGGCTTCTGATTTTCTGCTGGTCCTATTAGATCATGATATTCCTGCTGACCAGGAAGTCACCTTTGCAGGATGGGATCGCAATCCTAATGTTGCACCAGACACAACTTATCTTGTTCATCATCCTAATGCTGACATCCGGAAATTTTCTACTTGTGTTGATTCTGCTGTTATCCATCCTTTTCAAATTGGTTGGTCTGAGGGGTATACTACTCCGGCAAATCATCACTTCCGTTTTAAGTTTACAGAAGGAGGGCATGAAAAAGGATCATCAGGTGGTGGAGCGTATAACGAGGACTTTCACCTCATCGGACAATTACATGGAGGCACTGCGGGTTGTGAAGATGTCAATGTCGCTTATGTGGGACGTTTTGCTAAATCATGGGATCTTGGTCCTACACCTTCGCAACGATTGAAGGATTGGCTGGATCCTGATGCAACTGGTGTAAGTAAATTGGAATCTCTTCCTAATATTTCCTCTGCAGATATGGTCGACATTCACGGTGTGATTAATGATCCGCTGGGGCGGCCAGTCAAAAATGTAAAAATTCATGTCACTGGTGATATACAAAAAGACATGACCACTGATGCTGATGGAAAATTTCAAGTGATCAGCGTAAATCGAAATGCACATTATGTTTTTACACCCGAAAAAACGGTTAATCCAGCGAATGGATTAAATGTATTTGATCTGCTGGCAATTCAAAAGCATTTATTAGCCAAAGAAATTTTTTCTTTTAACTGGCAATTGATTGCTGCTGATGCTACTAACAATGGTGAAGTCACTGTCGGGGATATTTTGGTTGTGCTCAAACTTATATTGGGAAAAATTCAATACCTGCCATCATCACCAGCCTGGCGGTTTAATCCTGCGGAAGTAGTGCTGGATTCTCTTCCTCCCGGACAGCAGAATGAAGTACAGATCATGGGCATCAAGATTGGTGACGTCAACGCTACTTCAGATCCCAGTCAGTAAAACTGGCGTCCTAACAAGGCTCGTCTTGGGCCAACATTAAAAAACGGTATACTTTTGGAGGAATGGGGGACGTGGACCAACCTGATATCATCACCGCAGCTGAAGACTATGTTCGGCAGATCTTCGAACAGAAAATCCCTTCGGACGTCTACACCTACCACAATTGGACGCACACTACCCAGGTCAGGGATGAAGCGCTTTTGCTGGCCCGCCAGGAAGGACTTTTCAATGGGGACCTCGAAATCCTCAATCTGGCCACTTTATTTCATGATGTTGGTTTTTCAGAAACCTATTCCGGCCACGAGGATGTCGGGATCAGGCTCGTAAAGGAGTTCCTTGCCAAATGGAATTACCCTGAAGAAAAGGTCAATACTATAGTGGGCCTCATCGAGGCTACTAAAATGGACACCAAACCCAGGAATAAACTCGAAGCCTTGATCAAGGATGCTGATACGAGTTCATTGGGCAAATCCTATTTCCAGATTTACACGAATAGTTTGCGGAAAGAATTGAATGTGTTGCAAAACGCATTGATGTCGAAGAAGGATTGGAACCGGGAAAATCTCCGGTTCATGGATGAGCATGTATATTTTTCTGAAGCCGGGAAAGTTCGTTATTCAGAAATGAAAGCGGAGAACAGAAGATTATTGAAAGAAGAAATCGACCTGGCGGAAAAAACGGAGGATAAGGGAAAGGATAAGGATAAAATGAAGAAGAAGATTGCAGGGACTAAATCAGCACAAATGCTATTCAGAACTGCACTTCGTAATCATATTAACCTCAGTAGCATGGCGGATAATAAAGCTAACATTATGTTGTCCGTAAATGCTCTTATCATCACGTTTGCTTTGCCTCTTTTAGGAAAAGAAGTTGCTGTCAACAAAGCGCTTCTCGTTCCGATGGTTTTATTGTTGACGGTTTGTGTGACCTCAATGGTATTTGCTACACTGGCTACACGACCTATCCCGATGAAAGGATATAGTTCGATGGAAAGTATCCTGGCCAGGAAATCCAATCTCTTTTTCTTTGGCAATTTTTATAAAATGACTTTCGATGAGTATGAACAGGGAATGCTCGCGACCATATCTAATCCCGATATTTTGGATTCCACCATTATGCGCGACTTGTTTTTCCTGGGCCGGACGATAGGTAATAAATTTGTTTACCTGCGAAAGTGTTATACCATATTCATGTATGGCATTATTATCACGGTCCTATCTTTTGTGATAGTTTACGCTTATCACCACTAGAGATTATTTGTTTTTATAGGTAACGATGTACACGACTTCATCGTCCTCAGTGACCTTTGCTCGCTCATCCAATTGAATGCCAGCAACCCAAAGGATGTGTTGGTCATTGGTTAACAATCTGACATTGGATTTTTCATGCATCTCCAGTTTGCGGTCGACCAACAGGTCCTGAATTTTCTTTTGCCTGCCTTGCATGCCTAGCGGTTGAAAAGCATCACCCGGCTCAACTGGTCTCAACAGCAAAGGAAATTTGACTACTGATCCTGAAATAAATTCTTCTAAAGGATCCGAATCCATTTTAATTTTTTGAGAGTCTACCGGATGAATGGAAAAAACTAAATCGTTATGGAAATAGACACCAGGCTGTGCGATGATTAATTTTTCAATCGTTTTTATTTTTTCAAAAAAATAACCTGTTCGTGTTCTGGACAAATGATGATCATCCATTTGAAGGACATGGCCTGAGTTGCCGGATTCAGATGAAATAAAATCAGCAGCCAGGTTCCACGGAATTCCTTTTTCTTCCAGCCATCTCAATAAAAAACCTTCATGGTTTGAATTGAATTCAATGGCGTAGGAATCCACATTAGATTTAACTGCACTGTCTATCCAGTCGTGATAAGCATTTTCCCAGGTGGTCCATTCTTTTTGCAATCGAAGAAGATTGTGTTTCATGCGGGCATCAAAGCCAGGTGTCATTTCCTGCAACAAAGGAATCAGATGATGACGGATTCGATTACGGTGATAATCATCTGCCAGGTTTGAACTATCGGTCCTGAAGGGAACTTGAAATTCAGCGGCATAAGCTTCAATTTCTTTGCGACTGATATCTAAAAGTGGACGGATGAAATAATCACGTTGTGGTGGGATGCCCTGCAGCCCTTTCATTCCGGTTCCTCGTAATACATTGATAAAAAAAGTTTCAACCTGATCGTCGAGATTATGGGCCGTTGCTATGTAGTCAAATTTTTCTTGATGGTGAAGTTGGTTCCACCAATCATACCGGATTTTTCTTGCGGCCAATTGTGTGTTAAGATTTTCCTCTTCGGCAAATTTTTTTGTGTCAATTTCTTTTAAAAGGAAAGGGATCTGATGTTCCAGGCACCAGTTTTTGACCAGGTTGGTATCGCCATCTGATTCTGAACCCCTGAGTTTGAAATTAACATGGGCCACCGTGATGGAATACTTCAATTGATGGAGCCCATGCAACATGACCATGCTATCAATCCCGCCACTGACGCCAAGCAATAGGTTGGCCTGCCTGGAGATATGCCAGGCTTTCATTGATTTTTCCAGTGAATGCAGGATTGGGTTCAACGGCTATAGCGTTAGGAGATCATTAGATATGGGTTACAAAAGTTATTGTTGCTTTTCTGCCCCAGATATCTAATTTTGCGCTTTAAATGTAATGGTAATGAGATCATTTTATATACTTTCTTTTTTCATTTGTCTTTCGGTTTTGGTCGCCTGCAAGAAGGATACACCGGCTCAACAAGAATCAGCAACCGTATCATCAGCTTCCGTTCCGGATAGTACGATCGTCAATCCTCCCCGGATGGAATCCACTAATTCCGGCCCACAAAACCCATCGGTTGCCCCTAAATCGGACCCAGCCAAGGCAAATGCAAAGGGGGAAGTAGACACCAACCTTGGGCATGATTATACCTTCCTGACCTTTAAAATGTTCAAAATCAACGGCGCCTTTGTTCCCGGCAAAGATCCTAAGGATCAACCGTATAAGGATCAATGGGTTGACTTTTTACCTGATGGCACTTTCAAATGGGGCAAAGGAAAAGATCTGATGTACACCGGAGCGTGGGGCTACAATCATGAGGTAGGTATCCTGGACATGAAGCCCAATGATAAAAATCAACCACAAACCGAATGGAAAGTCATCTTCAATGATGATATGGTGGTCATGACCGGTACGTCGACGTTCAACAATAATGGCGTTCAATTGCAGCTGATCCGCATCGCCAGCGTAGATTAATGCATGCGATCACCTCGGAGTTCGAGATCCTTCATGATCTGCGTCTCCTGTGTGAGATATTCATTCCATCGTGCCTTTACTTCATCTGGTGAAGCATACTTATTCGCCAGTTCGATGAAGAGCCTGTAGTGTCCAGCTTCGGAGACCATAAATCCGTGATAAAAATCTTTAAGCGGATCCTCTGCTATATGCAGTGAAAGCAACCTGAATCGTTCGCAACTGCGAGCTTCGATCAATGCACAAATCAGCAAGCGTTCCAGCAATCGTTGATCACGTGTACCTCCTTTCTTTTCGAATTGCATTAAGGCGTTGACATATTCATCTTTGCGTTGACGACCTAAAGCAAGACCTCTCCTTTTTAATTCAGCGAGCACAAGCCTGAAATGTCCCCATTCTTCGGTGACGATGGGAGCTAATGCGCTGACGAGTTCTTCTTTATCAGGAAAGGATTGAATAAGACTAATGCAGGAAGTAGCTGCTTTTTGTTCACAGTACGCATGATCTGTCAAAATTTCTTCCAGTGACATTTCCGCCAGGTTGACCCAACGTGGGTCAGTTGCGAGTTTTAGTCCTAACATATTAGTTTATTCAGCCTCTTCCAGGCAATTGATTTGATTTGTAAAAAAATCGATGTAGTAAACATCATAATCTTCATAACCAGTGGCCCAGAGTACACGGATCTTGTCCAATGGCGATGACTTTAATTTTTTAATGTTTGCTTTTCCTAATGCGTATTGCCCGGTGAAAACTGTATTCCCACTATAAGGATCAATATGTCCACGGTCCGCTTTGATGTTGTATACAGAAATAAAATTGCCATTCAATAATTTAAACCTGAGTAAACTTTCCTTTTGCAGGCCGCCAAAATTATTTTGGGAATGAGAGCTGCCTATTTGAAATTCAACCGAGAGATACAGGTATGAACCGATTTTTACTAATGAACCATAACAGGTGATCAATTCCTTGTTTTTGAAATAGGGGCGGAGATCGGCATCGGTGTGTGTAAAGATCAACGATGGTGCGACCTGGATTTGATGTCGATGCGATTGCTGATCGATCGTATCGATGCTGATCTTACAATCATAGGGCGCAGAAAGGTAATTTCTGGGGCGATTGGCTGGGGGTACCAGTATTGAAGATTGTTTTGTTGTCTTTGCAGATGATGAACCTGAATTTACGGCTACAGCACTTGTTGTGGCAACTTCAGTTTTATGAGAAGGTTGTTTGTTCGCGGTTGAATGATAGGGCTTCTCGTTTGTTGCAAACGGAACTGCTTCGTGTTCATAATTTGTCAAAAAGAGGTTGTATTTCGATTTTAGCTGATCGAGATTTTTCTTTTTGATTTTATCGGGATCATTGGTCAGGGCCACTGCTTCATCTGAAAGTTTTTTTATTGCTTGTTGTTTGAGTTTTGCCTCTTTTAAATCTTTGACGGCAATGTCATACTCCTGGCTGAGGGAAAGCAAACGATCGGGTTCGATCAGGGCTTTATTTTCTTCAGCATTGTGCAGCATTTCGCCAGCTTTAAATTGGGCATTTGTCGCATCACGAAAATCTTTTTGAACTTTTTTATCCTCTTCAAGAATAATTGTCTTGAGTTCCTGTGCTTGTCGAATGAGGAAGTTTTGTTCTTCCGCCAGGTTCCGGTTGTTTTCTGTGCTAGAACCGCTATCCTCGCTCAGAATAGGCTCTGATTTCTGAATGGTTTGTTTGAGCAGAATTGAATCGCCAGGTTCCATGGCTCGCCAGGATCCATCCGGGTACATGATGATCTTATCCCCATTGCTATTGACAATAATTTGCTGACCCTCGACCAGCATGGGCAGTAAGCAACAAAATATGGCCAACAGATATAATCTCATGAATTAACGGGTCGTTATGCCAGCATCCATAATCAACGCCCCAAAAATAGAGTTTTGTTCCTACCCTCCGGGTTATAAGGCATTATCCGTAATTATTGCTGGTCGATAATAACATGTTGACAACATTTCCGGGGAGCCCGATTATGAACCTAATATGTACCTTGCGGGCCGTTTAATTGGGGTCCTAAGAGAGACCTGCCCCACCTTGAAAGGTGGGGAAATACAATAAAAAATAACAATATGGAAGCAGTCCAAACTTATATACAAACCAATCGCCAGCGCTTTCTTGATGAGCTGTTGGATTTTTTACGCATACCTTCTGTCAGTGCTGATACCAAGTACAAAAATGATGTATTGAAAGCAGCTGATTGGCTGAGCGCAGAACTGAAGCGAATCGGTATGGAAGGTGTTGAGATCGTCCCGACGAAGGGGCATCCGGTGGTTTTCGGATACAAGCATGTTTCCGATTCCCTGCCTACCATTCTCGTTTATGGTCACTACGACGTGCAACCTGCCGATCCATTGAATCTTTGGAATTCTCCACCATTTGAACCTGTGATCAAAGACGAAAAAATTTGGGCCAGAGGATCATGTGACGATAAAGGACAACTTTATATGCATGTGAAGGCCATTGAATCCATGTTGGCCACAAAATCACTTGCGTGTAATGTGAAAGTGATGTTCGAAGGAGAAGAAGAAGTTGGTTCTGCTAACCTCGGTACTTTTCTTGAAGAAAATAAAAGTCGATTAGGTGCTGATGTCATCCTGGTTTCTGATACGAGTATCATTGCTAATGATGTTCCTTCCATCACTACAGGATTACGAGGATTGAGTTACATGGAAGTGGAAGTGACGGGTCCGAATAAAGATTTGCATTCAGGTGTGTATGGTGGAGCTGTCGCAAATCCGGCAAATGTGTTATGCTCAATGATTGCCAGCATGCATGATGAAAACCGTCACATCACTATCCCCGGATTTTATGATGACGTAGATACGGTGTCCGATGAAGAGCGAAAGCAAATGAACATGGCGCCTTTCAATGAAGGCGATTATAAAAAGGAATTGAATGTTCGTGAGTTGATGGGTGAAAAAGGATACACCACATTGGAGCGCACTTCGATCAGACCGACATTAGAAGTTAATGGCATCTGGGGAGGTTATATCGGGGAAGGTGCAAAAACGGTATTGCCTTCAAAGGCTTCTGCAAAAATCAGCATGCGCCTCGTGCCTCATCAGGATGCAGATAAGATCACACAATTGTTTACTGATCATATTAAAAAAATTGCACCTGCTTCTGTTACTGTAAAAGTTACTGCACATCATGGAGGAGCGCCAGCGGTTACACCAACGGATACTATAGAGTATAAAGCAGCTGCCAAAGCGATGAACCAGACGTTTGGAAAAGATCCATTGCCACAACGATCAGGAGGGAGCATTCCTATTGTGGCTTTGTTTGAAAGTATACTCGGAGTAAAAACTGTATTGCTTGGATTCGGATTGGATTCTGATGATATCCATTCACCGAATGAGCATTACGGTTTATTCAATTTCTATAAAGGCATTGAAACCATACCTTATTACTATCACTATTACGCAGAAATGAAAAAATGATGAAAAAAATAATCACAATTCTACTAATCAGTCAATTAATTTCAAGCTCATTGAAAGCACAGCAATTTAAGAACACACTCGACAGCCTGTCTTACAGCCTCGGTGTATTGGTCGCTAACAATCTCAAGTCAGCCGGTTTCCAGGCATTAAACCTGGATCTGTTTACACAAGGATTGAATACGACCATTAAAGGCGAGAACACATTGATCACTACTGAACAATGCCAGAAGATTGTACAGGAATATTCCAAACAATTGGAAGCAGAAAAGGGAGCAGGCAATAAGACTGCTGGTGAAGAGTACCTCGCTAAAAACAAACTCAAACCTGGTGTCACGACACTTCCTGATGGATTGCAATATGAAATCATGAAAGCTGGTGATGGACCTAAACCAAAAGTAACTGATAAAGTGCTGGTCCATTATCATGGAACACTCATCGATGGAACTGTATTTGACAGTTCTGTTGATCGTGGTGAGCCTATTGAATTTCCATTGAACGGCGTGATCAAAGGTTGGACAGAGATCCTGCAATTGATGCCGGTTGGTTCAAAATGGAAAGTATATATTCCTTACGACCTGGCTTACGGAGACAGAAGCCCTGGAGGTAGTATTCAGCCTTACTCAGCTTTAATCTTCGAGATCGAGCTATTGCAGATCAAGTAACCTTTCTAAATACACCTGGTGATGTTGGAAATTGACATCCTTGCTGTAGTCCCCGGGCTCCTGGAAGGACCATTTTCACATTCCATACTTCAACGAGCCAGGGATAAACAACTCTTGCAGATCAAGGTGATTGATTTGCGAGAGTTTGGTGTGGGCAACTATAAGCAGATCGATGATTATGCATTTGGTGGTGGTGCCGGCATGGTGATGATGGCCGAACCACTGGCGCAAGCTATTCGGCAGCAACAAGAGAAGGGACCTTATGATGAGATCATCTATCTGACACCGGATGGTGTAACCCTTAATCAATCGATGGCCAATCAATTGTCCATGAAGGGACGGTTGTTGATTATCTGCGGCCATTACAAAGGAATTGATGAGCGCATCCGGGAACGATTTGTCACCAAGGAAATTTCCATTGGGGATTATGTATTGAGTGGGGGAGAGTTAGCTGCTGCTGTTTTGGTGGATGCGATTGGACGATTGATACCCGGTGTATTGAATGATGAGACTTCTGCGCTTACCGATTCTTTCCAGGATAATTTGTTAGCGCCTCCGGTGTATACGCGACCAGCTGAATGGGAAGGAATGAAAGTGCCGGATATCTTGCTCAGTGGACATGAGGCGAAGATTGATGAATGGCGATATGAGCAATCTATCGAAAGAACGAAAAATAGAAGACCGGATTTGCTGAAAAATGAAGAATGAAAATCAATTTAAGATTGAAGATTTAAGCATTAAGATTTTATTTTCAGATTGTTGATTTCAGATTGAGGTTTATAGTACAAGATTGAATATTGAGCGAAGTCGAAATATTCTAAGAATATCTTTTGTAATAATCTTACTGGTCCCTGAGCGTAGTCGAAGGGAGCGAAGTCGAAATATTTCAGTACTACCTTTTGTAATAATCTCACTGGTCCCTGAGCGTAGTCGAAGGGAGCGGAGTCGAATCAAAGTCGAAGGGAGTGGAGTCGAAGTATATTATTAAATTGCCATCCAAACCGAAAGACTATGTCAAAATATTATTACACGGATGGGAAAGAGCGCTTTGGACCTTTCACTTTGGAAGAGCTGGGTGCTAAGAATATCTCGAAAGAGACTATGGTGTGGATGGAAGGGCTGGCGGATTGGATCCCGGCCGGAAATCTTGCTGAATTGCAATCCCTGTTTCTACAGAGTGGCCCACAGATTCCTCCGATTGGAGTGCCGTATCAACCAATGATGATGGAGAAGCCACCGAAGAACTGGCTGGTAGAATCCATTTTAGTCACGATACTTTGTTGTCTGCCATTTGGCATTGTAGGTATTATCAATGCCACTAAAGTCGAAACACTTTGGAACACAGGTCAACGAGATGCTGCCATCAAAGCCAGCCAGGATGCCGGCAAGTGGGTGAGGATCGGATTTTTTGTTGGCATAGCTACCTACATCGTTGTTGCACTCCTTGAAATTTTTGGATTGATGGTCGGACTTGGAGCTTTATCCAATAACCAGATGTAATTGAAGCGAAATACTATTTTCGGATTTCTTCTTCTTGGTGCTGCATTATTGTTGTTGGGATTATTCAATCCTGACACTTACCATTTTCCGCGATGTCCTTTCCTGACACTAACCGGATTTCAATGTCCGGGTTGCGGTTCGCAACGCGCGATTCATTATTTGTTGCATGGAAATGTAGTGCAAGCTGCGCGAATGAATTTACTTTTCATTCCAGGTATTGTTTATGCAGGAAGCGGATATCTTTTATCTGCTTTTAATCCGGATGGATGGACAGAGATTCAGCAGAAATGGTATGGGAAGAATGCGGCTTATGTGGCGTTGGTGGTTATCATATTGTTTTGGGTTGGGAGAAATTTGTATTAGATGTCGGAAGAGGCGGAAGAGGCAGAAGAGGCAGAAAAGGCAGAAGAGGCAGAAGAGGAATTGTTCGCAATAAATTGGTAAGAGAAAATAATTGCGTCTTTGCGTGATTATTCATCTCGCTATTAATAGTTGGCACTTTTTTAGAGTTGACACTTTTCATCAATTATTAAATAATTAAACTCTGCGTCTCTGAGCCTCCCGCAGCATATTTAAAGGCGGGATCTTCGATCTGCGTGAGGAAATGAAATAATCAGTCATAGCCAAGGGCTGTCATTTGGGAGTAAAGGAATAAAGGAGCAATGGAGTAAAGGAGTAAAGGAGCTATTGAGCAATGGAGTAATAGAGGAAGGCGTGATTGAAAATAAGTTTTCTACTTTTGAGCTATGAGTATGTACACAACCCTCCTGGTAGAGTCAGCTGATAATATTTTGTTTTTAAAACTCAATCGACCAGATGCCCTCAATGCATTGAACAACCAGATGTTCGACGAATTGAAATTATTCTTCTCCAATGATTATAAAGACTATTCTTTTGGTTCCGTCATCATCACAGGTGTTGGTGAAAAAGCATTTGCGGCTGGGGCGGATATCAAAGAGCTGCATGGCTTGAAAGCTAGTGATGCCGAAATATTGAGCAGCAAGGGACAAGCGATTTTCAAATTGATTGAAGAATTTCATGCACCAGTCATCGCCGCAGTGAATGGTTTTTCATTAGGTGGAGGATGCGAACTGGCAATGGCTTGTCATTTCAGAGTAGCTTCGACGAAAGCAAAGTTTGGTCAGCCTGAAGTTAACTTAGGTATCATTCCTGGTTATGGTGGGACACAACGATTGGTTCAACTCATCGGGAAAGGAAAAGCAATGGAGCTACTGATGACAGGTGATATGGTGGGGGCTGAAGAGGCATTGCGGTTAGGATTGGTGAATTACGTAGTTGAGCCTGATCAACTCATGGAGAAGTCAAAAGAACTGGCGAACAAAATCAACAGCAAAGGACCATTGGCTATCAGTGGAGTCATTCGATGTGTGAATGGACATTTTATTCCAGGCATCGATGGTTATGCATTGGAGGCCAGGACGTTTGGAGAGATAGCGGATAGTGATGATTTTATTGAAGGCACCGGTGCTTTTATAGAGAAGCGCAAAGCCGCATTCAAAGGTCACTGATGTACGAATTTCATTCTGACAAGGATCGCTATTTCGATATCCAATATCGGACAGCAAAAGAATTCATACTTCCTTTCATCCGTGAACATGCACCGGATATTAAATTATCACGTGTATTGGAAATTGGTTGTGGTGAAGCTGGTGTATTAAAATGTTTTCTTGAGGAAGGTGCTTTTTGCACCGGGATTGAACTGTCTTCCTACCGGATTGATCTGGCTACTCATTATCATGCTGAAGCAATGGCAGCCGGGCGAATTGAATTTGTCAATCGCAATATCTATGACATCGAACCGAATGCTGACCTGGGTGGTCAATATGATTTAGTCATTCTCAAAGATGTGATTGAACATATCCCGGATCAGAAAGAGTTTATGCATCACCTGCAGGCTTTTCTAAATCCAGGAGGCTTTATATTTTTTGCATTCCCGCCATGGCAGATGCCATTCGGTGGTCACCAGCAGATAGCGAAAAATAAATTGCTCAGTCACTTGCCCTATTATCATTTGTTGCCGATGAGTGTGTACAAGCTTATCCTTCGGATGTTTGGTGAATCAAAAATCACATTGGATGAACTGGAAGAAATAAAAGAGACCGGGATCAGCATCGAGCGATTTGAGAAATGTTTGCGCTCTGCTAAGTTTAAGATTGTGGCGGTGAGAAATTATTTGGTGAACCCTATTTATTGGTATAAATTTAAGATGAAGCCTCGATTGCAGAGTAAGGTGATCAGCAGGATTCCATGGGTGAGGGATTTTGTGACGAGTGCATGTTATTATTTGGTGAGTAAATAAATTATGACGTCTGCAGCGCGTCAGGAGACGCGGCAAAGCGTCAGGAAATGCCTGCAGCGCGTCAGGAGACGCGGCGTAGCGTCATGAAACGCCTGCAGCGCGTCAGGAGACGCGGCAGAACGCAAAAAGAATATTACTGGTTGATGTGAACATTATTACCGACGATTTGAATTAATCCGCCGGGACTATTGATGGTGATGCCTTTGGGCGTGATTCCATTTTCAAAATTATTATCCAATATCATGTTTTCGAGGACCAGGTTGCCTTGAACATAAATGGCGCCACCGTTGGGTGCGGGTTCGTTTCCATTGATGAGGGACAAGTTTTTCAAGGTTAATGTCTTGCCAGTAACGACATGAAATATCCTCGAGTTATTATTTCCGGATAAAGTCAAGTCAGTTGAGAGACCGGGACCTATGACGGTCAGATTTTTATCAATCAAGATCTCTCCGCTGGTCAAAGTTATTGTGGATCCAATAAGCGAATTGACAAACGTCACCGTTGATCCTTCCGGTACACAAGCAATAACATCACGAAGAGATCCGCTACCCGAGTTGTTTGTACTGAATACCGGGTTTGCGCAACCTAATGTCACCACTTCACTTCTAAATTTTTTATGATTGGCATTCGGTAAAGTATTGGCCACTTGGCCATCACCATAAAATATGGTTGATCCATTATCCACTAATAGTTGAATCAAGCTGGAAGGTAAAAGTGGATCGGGGACATCTACAATAGATTCAATGCTTCCGTCAGTTTGTAAAGCGGTGAGATCTGCTGATCTTGGCTCAGGGACATCTGCTGGATTTCCAGTCCAGACATAGAGTTTATAATCATTTGCGCTATTATGAGGACCGGCAAGGATTAGATATTGTCCACCAGGATTGCGTTTGATTTCACGAATGCCTCGTCCGCCAAGATCCAGCATTAGAGGTGTGCCGAAAGTCGCCGGACCTGCAGATGGATTACCGCTAACTAACGAGGTTAAATTAGTCAATGGAACAATCAATGCTTGTGTGCGATTACTAGCCGGAGAGATGGGTGCCCTGAAACAGATGTACGCAGTTGTATTGTCAGGTGCCATCGTGATACTTTCGATATTAAATCCTGAACCATCTGCTGCTTCAGGAAGAACACCTTCTGCCGCACTTGCTGTC
>Ga0068851_10000643_pt1 | contig 14875 bp, 12 predicted proteins | sample KBSCornC12_FD_66588 | JGI IMG/M metagenome (GOLD analysis project Ga0068851, IMG submission 66588) | Corn rhizosphere microbial communities from Kellogg Biological Station, Michigan, USA - KBS Corn C1-2 | ecosystem: Host-associated > Plants > Roots > Rhizosphere > Soil ...
AAAGCGGCAACCGCGGCGCCGTCACCCGGCCCAGCCGACGGCGGCGGATTTTGTTAGACACCCTTAACGAAAAAGCCCGCACCGCGTCATGGCCCAAGCCTGCGACACATGCAATAATGCGCCCCGTCGAGCGCGCCCTAGACGCGCGCCACGCCCACGGAGCACCTCCGCATGAGCATCACCATTCGCGACGTTCGCGAGCACGAGCTGGATTCGATCCTCGCGCTCAATAACGCCGCCGGTTCCACGATCCTGCCGCTGGACGCGATCGGCGTGCGCAAGTTTTACGACGAAGCTGCCTATTTTCGCGTCGCCGAAGCCGAGGATCATCTCGCCGGTTTCCTCATCGGCCTGCGCGAAAACGCCGACTACGCCAGCGACAACTTCCTCTGGTTCCGCGAACATTATCCGCAGTTTCTCTATATCGACCGCATCGTCATTGCGCGCCCGTACCGTGGCCTCGGCCTCGGCCGCATCTTCTACGCCGACGTGACCAGCTTCGCCGAAGTGCGCGTGCCGCTGCTCGCCTGCGAGGTGTTCCTCGAACCACGCGATGACGTCGCCGTGCTGTTCCATGGTACCTATGGCTTCCGCGAAGTCGGCCAGCAGAACATGGCCAGCGTGTCGCGCCATGTGTCGCTGCTCGCGAAGGAATTGTGCAGCTTCGAGTTCGTGCGGCAGAAATATCTCGACGCCGGCGGCCTGCCGAATCAACCCTGGCTTGCCGAACGCACGCACGGCATCCTCGCGCCGCAAGCGCGCATCGCCTGACATCACGGAAGCCCCCAATTCAATGCGAGCGACGATAGCGGCCGCGGAGCCCATCCTCGAACTGAAATTCGGCCAGGTCGGCATCGCCAACCTGCGCCTCAACCTCAACGACCCTGCCGCGCTGCGCGAGGAGATCGAGCAGAAAGTTGCCGCCGCACCGCAGTTGTTCGCACGCGCGGCGGTCATCCTCGACCTGAGCCGCCTGCCGCAGTTGCCCGACGCCGCCGAGGCACAGGCGCTGCTCGACGCGATCCGCGCGGGCGGCATGCTGCCGGTCGGCCTGTCCTACAGCACGACCGAAAACGAGTCGCTCGCGAAGGAACTCGGCGTGCCGCTGCTGGCGAAATTCCGCGCGGTGTACGAGAAACAGAATGCGGACGAGGCCGTCGCCAGCATCGCGCCCGCCCCGGCGCCGAGCCGGCCGAAAGCCGTGCCCAAAGCCGAGGCGGAACCTGCGCGCGCGCCGGCCGCGACGGTATCGGGCCAGCGTCACGACAAGGCCGTGCGCTCGGGCCAGCAGATCTACGCGCGCGGACGCGACCTGATCGTCAACGCGATGGTCGGCAACGGCGCCGAGGTGATCGCGGACGGCTCGATCCACATCTACGGCCGCCTGTCCGGTCGCGCGCTCGCCGGCGCGCAGGGCGATGCCTCGGCGCGCATCTATTGCATGGATTTCCAGGCCGAGCTGATCTCGATCGCCGGCCGCTACCGCGTGTTCGAAGACCTGCCGAAGGAACTGCGCGGCAAACCCGTGCAGGCCTGGCTCGACGGAGAGAAATTGCTGATCGAGGCATTGGTGCCTTAGCCACGGCAAATCGGAAAAAGTGTAAATTTGCAGTTCTAGCTTTATATAAAAATGGAGATTCTAAGTTGACCGAAAATATCGTGGTGACATCCGGCAAGGGCGGCGTCGGCAAGACGACGACAAGCGCCTCCATCGCGGTGGGCCTGGCCAAGCGCGGCAAGAAGGTCGCGGTGATCGATTTCGACGTCGGCCTGCGCAACCTCGATCTGATCATGGGCTGCGAGCGGCGCGTGGTCTACGACTTTGTCAACGTCATCCACAACGAGTGCACGCTCAAACAGGCGCTGATCAAGGACAAGCGCTACGAAACCCTGTACGTGCTCGCGGCCTCGCAAACACGCGACAAGGACGCGCTGACCCAGGACGGCGTGCAGCGCGTACTCGAGGAACTCGCCGCGGACGGCTTCGATTTCGTCGTCTGTGATTCGCCGGCCGGCATCGAGAAAGGCGCATTCCTCGCCATGTACTTCGCCGATCGCGCGATCGTCGTGGTCAACCCGGAAGTCTCCTCGGTGCGCGACTCCGACCGCATCCTCGGCCTGCTCTCGTCGAAGACGCGCCGTGCCGAGGCCGGCAACAGCAAGGTGCAGGAACATCTGCTGCTCACGCGCTACAACCCCTCGCGCGTCGCCACCGGCGACATGATGAGCATCAGCGATGTCGAGGAAATCCTCGGCATCAAGGTCGTCGGCGTCATCCCGGAATCCGAAGGCGTGCTCGCCGCATCTAACTCGGGCGTGCCGGTGATCCTCGACGAAGCCTCCAGCGCCGGCCAGGCCTACGACGACGCCGTCGCCCGCCTGCTCGGCGACGAGCGTGCGTTGCGCTTCACCGAAGCACCGAAGAAGGGCTTCTTCTCGCGCGTGTTCGGAGGCTGAACATGGGCATCTTCGATTTCCTGCGCAAGGGCCCGCAGAACACCGCCTCGGTGGCCAAGAATCGCCTGACGATCCTGATCCAGGAAGAACGCGACCGCAGCGGCCGCGGCGCACCCGACTACCTGCCGATGCTGCGGCGTGAGCTGCTCGAAGTGATCCGCAAGTTCGTCAACGTCGACGCCAACGCGATCGACGTGAAGACGCACAAGGACGGCGACCACGACGTGCTCGAACTGTCGATCGCGCTGCCTGACAAAGCATCACCGGCCGCGGCGAACGGCTGAGTTCCGCGGGGCCGCCGCAACGTCAGCGCACTCGGCGCATAACATGCGCTCCGGTTAGGCGCGCATGGGTTTCCTCACGATGGCTCATGCATCCGGTGTCGTTGCTCGCATATGCGCGCGGCGCCAGCGGCGAAAGCCGCCACTGAACAAGAGCAACCCTGCCAGCAAGAACATGGCTTTCATGTCCAGCGCCGGCGCCGGAACCGCCGGAGCGACGATCGTCACCGTCGCGGTCGACTGATTGTTCCCCGGCGTGCTGTCGCCCGGATGCTCCACCGTGGCCACGTTGGCGAAGGCGCCGAGCGTCGATGCATGGAACGTAAGGTCGAACGACACCGACGCGTCTGCGGGCAGATCGATCGACAACCCGGTGCCGATGAGTGCCGCCACCGTCACCGTCGCGGGATCCGGACACGTAGCACCGCCGCTGACGCCGCTGCAGACGACGGCATCGGCCAGCAAACCGGACGGCAATACATCCTTCACCAGCACGCCGGTGAGATTGGACGGCCCATCGTTGTGGGCCGTGATGCGGAACTTGCCCGGCACGTTCACCACAACCTGCGCCGCCAGGACGACCTTGGCCACCGACACGTCGCCCGATTGGGTAACCGTATCGGTATCGACGCTCGTGAGCGGCTGGCCGCCTGGCGGCGTGACCGACGCGGTGTTGACCACGTCGGCGCTCTGCGCCGGATCGATCTTCGCGACCACGGTGAACACCAGCCCCGACGGCACGGCCGCGGCGGGCGGCGTCACGCTGACCGGCAGATCAACGGCGATGCCGGCGCCGGTCAGCGCGGCGACGGTGACGTTCGCCGCGGACGGACATGCAGCGCCGCCATTCGCCGAGCCGCAACTCACGCTCTGCAGTGTCAGGCCACTGCTCGGAGCATCCTTCACGATTGCACCGACGATGCTCGATGGACCACCGTTGGTCACGCTGATCGTGTAAGTCGTCATGCTGCCTGCGGTCACACTGGTCACGCCGTCGGTCTTCTGGATCTGCAGGCCTGGCGCGACCTGCACGGTGTCGACGTCGGTCGCAGTGCGCGGTGCGCCGCCGTTGTTGTCGGGATGTGTCGCGCTTGCGACGTTGGTCACCGACCCGGTCGTGCCGGGATCGACCAATGCCACGACGGTGAAGGTAAGCGTTCCGCTCGCAGGCAGGTCGACGGCGATGCCGCTGCCGATCAGGTTTGCGACGCTCACACCGGCGACCGGACACGCGGCACCGTTGCTCGCGCCGCTGCAGACCACGCCTTGTAGTGTGAGGCCGGCGCCGGGCGCATCCTTCACCAGCACGCCTGTTGCGTTGGATGGCCCGACGTTGCTGACGACTACGGTGTAGGTCGTCGTGAGGCCAGCGGTGACTTGGGTCACCCCGTCGGTCTTGCTGATCGTGATGTCGGATGAACGCGTCATCGTGGTCGTCACGCTGGCGGTGTTGTCACCGAGCTCGCCGGGGTCTTCGGTATACGACGGATTGCCCGGCGCGACGCCGATCGTTGAAGTGTTGGTCGCGCTGTTGCCGGTTTGCGGCAGCGTGGCGGTGACGGCATAAGTCAGCGCGCTGTTCGCGGGCATGGTCAAGGCCGCTGTGATCGCGCCGCTGCCCGAGGCTGCCGGGCAAACTGCCCCGCCGCTGCCGGCGCAGCTCCACGAGAACGCGGTGTAGGCGCCGAGCGGATCGGCAATCGTCACCGGTGCCGCAAACGTGGTGCTATTGGTGTAAGTCACCGTGTACGCCGCCGTGCCGCCGTTGACGCCGGTCGCGCTGCCGCTCTTGGTCGTCGACAGATGCACCGGACCGCCGATGACGAGAAGCGCCGTGGCCGGATCGACGTTGTCGCCCGCATCGGATTTGAGACCGCCCGCGGGAATCACGTTGGTGTAGCTACCCGGGTTGCCGGTCACCTGCACCGTCAACTGGCAACTGCCGTTGGCGGCGATGGCGCCGCCGGTAAGCGTCAGCGTCGTGTCGGCGGCCGCGGGTGCGAACGTACCGCCGCACGTGTTGCCCGCCGTGGGCGTGACATACACATACGTACCGGCGGGCAGCGCGTCAGTGAGGCTGACGCCACTGAGCGCTGTGCTCGCATTCGGGTTGTTGAGCGTTATCGTCAGCGTGGTCGGGCTGCCGGTCTGGATCGGGCTTGTCGAGAATGCCTTGCTCGCCGTCGGCGGCACGATCGCGGTGACGGTCGCGGTCACGCCATTCGTATTGATCACGGCATCGGCGGTGATGTTCGACTGCTTGTTCACGTAGGGGCCGGGCGCTGCGAGCAGCACCGGCACGGTGATCGTGCAACTGCCGTTCGCTGCGACGTCGCCGCCCGCAATCGACAACGTATTCCCGCCGACGGACGCGTTCGCTACACCGTTGCCGCAATTCGTCGTGGCCGCGCCGGCGGCGGTCATGCCAGGCGGGAAGGTATCGACCAAGCCGAAATCGTTCTGCGCACTCGTGTTTGCGTTGGTGACCGTCAAGGTCAGCAGACTGGTCTGACCCACCGACACCGAGGCGGGGGTGAACGATTTCGACAACTGCGTATTCGGCAATACCGTCAACGTAGCCTGTGAGGGCGAAGCATTGGTGGTGCCACTGGCCGAAGCGATCGCACCAGCCGGAATGAGGTTGGTCTTGTTGCCGGTCGTGGTGGCAATGACGTAGATATCGACCTCACAGGTGTTGTCCGGCACCGCGTTTATCGAGGCATAGTTGGTGCCGCGGAAACGGAAACCGGATACCGTGAATGAAGGGGCACCGGGGTTCGCCGTGATGTCGGCGGGCGTGTTCGACAACGGCGGGCTGGCGGAACCGTCGGCCGGACCAGCCTTGCGGCACGTCGTCGTCGCGTTCGGATTGGGCGCAACGACCATACCCGCCGGGAACGCGTCGGTCAGCGCAATCTGGTCCTGCGGGCCTGTGCTGGCCGGGTTCGACGTGGACGAGAACGTGAGCCGCAGCAGCACCGGCGCACCGCCGTTGGCATTGCTCGGTGCAAAGGCCTTGACCACCTGGATGCCCATCGGCTGCTTGGTGAGAGTCGCAGACACCGCCAACGGATTGCTCTGACCCTGATCGTTCTGCACCGAATTGGCGGCGATCGTGTTGGTGACATTGGTGTTGTTCGAGGCCCCGCCCGACTGCTGCACGTCGACCGCGATCTGACATGTGCCCGGCACCAGAGGCGAGCCGGAGGCGGCAGGAACCGTGCCTGCGCTGATCGACACGCTGGCTGCACCAGGCGTGGCGGTGACGACCGCGGCGTTGCTGCCGTCGTCGCAGGTATTGACCACGTTTGCCGGATTGGCGACGACCAATGTGCCGAAGCCGGCGCTGGACGGGAAATTGTCGGTCACGGCGAGACCGCTGATCGGTGCGGCCGACTTGTTGCTGAAACGGATGTAGAGACGCGTCTTACCGCCCTGGCTGATGACCGACGGATCGAAGAATTTGCTCGTATCGAGATCGGACAGCACGGCCACGCGCGCGTTGACGGCGCTTGGATTGGTCGCGCCTTCGGTCGTCGTCACATTGTTCGCTGCAATCGTGTTGGTGTAGTCGCCCGGGGTCGTGCTGACAAGTTGGATCGAATAGAAGCAGCCGGTCTGCGCGGACGTGTTGGCGCCCGAACCGTTGCGCACGTCGAAGCCGGAATAGCTCACCACGTCCTGGCCCGAACCGTTCTGCGTCACCGTCACGGTGCCGACGTTGCCAGTGCCGGCGCCGTTGCCGCATCCGCCGTTCTGAATGCCGTTGTCGCTCGGCGGGTTCTGCAGGTAACGCACATTGAGCGGCTGCACAGCTGTCACGTTGAGTGGCAGCGTGTCAGTAATCGTGCCGTTGGTGTAGCCTTGGTCGAAGGTGCGGTTCCACACCGAAACCTTCATCCAGAACTTCTCGCCCTTTTGCACGAGCATCGGCGTGCCGGTGCCGGTCTGTCCGTTCGTTGCGTTGTTGGTCGAGCCGTTCGTACCATCGCGCCAGAAGCGCTTGTCTATGCCGAGGTAGCCGACGCCGGTGCCCCCGCTCGCCGTCGCCGCCAGATCGGCCGTGGTCGAGTTGGTCGGCGAGACATTGCCGGCGAATGTAACGTCGCCGCTCGAAATCGAATTGGTGGTCTGTGCGAACGCTGCGGTCGGCTTGACCCAGAATTCGATGTAGCAGGAACCGAGCGCCCCCGCCGTCGCTGGCGGCACCGTGATCGAGCTGATCGTGACCTGGGTCTGCGCGCCACTCGGTGCCGTCACCATCGTCGGCGAACCTTGACAGGTTCCGCCCACTGCAGTGCCAACGTTCACAACGTCATTCGGCAGCAGATCGACGAGCGTACCGCCGGTCAGCGCAGTGCCGATGTTCGGGTTGCGGAAATAAACGCGCATGCGCACGGGCTGATTGACCAGCACGCTCGTGGCGCCACTACTGAAGCCGGAAGGCGCGGGCGAATCGTTGGTGCGCAGTGTGCTGCCGTCGTAGAACGCCTTTGTCATCGTGAACGAGGTGACGGTGGTGAGCGTGGCGCTGGCATTACCGCTGTTGGTCGATGCCTCGTTCGAATGCACGGCGCCTGCGGGAATCGTGTTGGTCAGCGTGGTGTCGGCGCCGGGCGTGGGCGCTTGCACCGTGGCCGTGATCGTGCAGGTGCCACCGGTGGCAATGGTCGCGCCCGTCATCGATAGCACGGATGTCGAACCGCTGGACACGGCCGGTCCGCAGCCGCTGAACGTCGGTCCGCTGGTGACGGTCAGGCCGATGCCGCTCATGTCGTCGGTCAGCGCGACGCCGGTCAGCGCGAACGTGGGCGAGGGATTCGCGATCTTGAGAGTCAGCGTCGCTGTGCCGCCAGCAGGAATGGTGGCCGAGCCCGAGCCGTTGAACTGTTTCGTCAAGGTGGCGTTCACAGGCGCGCGCACTTGCAGTGTGGCGCTGAAATCCTGCGACTGAAAATTTCCGGCGGTGCCGGTCGCGGTTGCGTTGGCGCCGGGAACCTGATTGACGAGATTGGTATCGGTGCTGAGGACGCCGGAATGCACGGGAATCGTGAGTGCGCAGTCCGGGCCCGGCTTGGGCGCGGGCGCATTGTTTGGCACGGTCGCACTCGTGAACGTGGCGGTTCGATACCTCGTGCCGGCGATCGGATCGCTGAAGGTCCATGTTCCGGTCGTGCAGTTCGCCCCGACCGGAGCGCCGATCGCATCAGTCGAGTCGTACCACAACTGCCCGGCCGGCGTAGTCAGCGGCAGTGTGTCGGCGACGGTCGCGTTCAGCGTGCTCGGCGAAGCATTGAATAGATCGAACTCCAACTGGGATTGGGAGTTGGGTCCAATCGTCGTCGGCAAGAACTTCTTGTTGGCAAGAAAATTCTGCGCCCAGGCGGCCTGCGACAGCAAAACCGCCGCGAGAAACAATACAGCACGAACAAGCATGCGAGCATTACCCGAACAATTGACGTAAATCATGAATCCCTCTGAAGCCCGCAGCCAAGCAATTCGACGTACGACGAAATGATACATTGGAATCGTTACCAATTAGGCGCAAGTCCCAGCAGCACACGCTGTTCACTGAAGAATCTGCGCGAACGACACCGACGAATCTTCTAACGGAGCTCAACGGTCATCTTGCGCGTCGGCGGGTAGCGTCATTCCAGGCGGTGCCGGTCGACGTCGAAATCGAAGCCACACAACTCCGGCAGGAAAGTCTCTTGCACAGTTTCGGTGCATCCTCCTGCACGGCTGTTTCAAGCCCGCGACAATTATCTCCGGATTGCCTAGACTTCCGCGCCAACATTCTCCGTTGAACACATACGAACCCACCATGCTGACACTCGCCGACATCGATGCTTGCGATGCACGCGCGCTGCTGGCTCGTCGGGGCCTCGTCCTCGCGCGCATCGCCGACGATGCACCGATTCCCGGCAGCTACTGGGGCGAACCCGAAGCCGGCGTGATCGGCGCAACCGTCTACGCGCGCGGCGACACGCCGGTGCATTCGCTGCTGCACGAAGCCAGCCACCTCATCGTCGCTCCGGCCGAGCGCCGCGCAGCCATCCACACCGATGCCTCCGATTCGCAGGCCGAGGAGGACGCAACTTGCTACCTGCAGATCGTGCTCGCGGACGAATTGCCTGGCGTCGGCAGCGCGCGTTGCATGGACGACATGGACGCCTGGGGCTACACGTTTCGCCTCGGCTCCACGCGTGCCTGGTTCGAGCGCGATGCCGAAGACGCGCGCGCGTGGCTGGCCGCGCGCGGACTGCTCCAAGTCGCGCGTGGATCGCAGTCCGGCGAAGTTGCCTGATCGCTTCACACTACTTTACACAAGCGACAAATTCCGCTGACGCATGCTCCGCAGACTGCACCGTGGGAATCGTCCCACCATGCATCGGAGATACGCCATGACCATTTTCACCTCTGTTTCCCGCAAAGCCCTGCTCGCACTTGCACTGATTGGCAGCGTCGCCGTCGGCGCGGGCGCACTCGCTCATTCGCCCGGCAGCGCGCACGCAATGCCGGCAGGCGCCGATGGCGCGCAAGGCATCGTCGCGCACGTCAACGGCATGCTGGAGTACGTCTATACCGAAGCCGGCGCAACCGACGCGCAGAAGACCCAACTCGCCGCGATCACGCAGCAGGCGCAAACCGACCTTGCCCAGATACAGAACCAGGGCGGAGACGGGCACGCGCGCATCTTCGGTCTGCTCACCCAGCCGACCATCGATCGCAGCGCGGTCGAGGCCGAGTATGCGGCGCACATGAAAGTTCACGAACAGGTGTCCAAGCGCACTCTGCAGTTCCTGCTCGACGTGGCCGAAGCACTGACGCCGGCACAGCGCAAGACACTGGCTGACCATGCCGCGCAGCACGCGGCGCACGCGGGCTGAAAACCGCCGCTTGCGCTTCGGCCCGGCAATATCCACAGTGACGCGCATGGCCGAACGGATCCTGTTGGTCGAAGACGACGCCCGCCTCGCCGAGATGCTGTCGGAGTATCTCGGCGGGGCCGGCTTTCGCGTGGTGCACGTGGGCCTCGGCGCCGCGGCACTCGAACGGCTGGCTGCCGAGCCCTGCGACGCCGTGGTGCTCGATCTGATGCTGCCGGACATGGACGGCCTCGACGTCTGCCGGCAATTGCGCACGAAATCCGACGCGCCCGTACTCATGCTCACCGCGCGCGGCGACGCGACCGATCGCATCGTCGGCCTCGAACTCGGCGCCGACGACTACCTGCCGAAGCCGTTCGCGCCGCGCGAACTGCTCGCGCGCCTGCGCGCGATCCTGCGCCGGCGCGGCAACGGCACGTCGAGCGAGGCGCCGCTGTGCTTCGGCCGCCTCGAGATCGATCGTGCGGCGCGCACGCTGCGCATCGATGGCGCCGAACGCACGATCACTTCCTACCAGTTCGCCCTGCTCGTCGCGCTTGCCGAAAACGCCGGGCGCGTGCTCTCGCGCGACACCCTGATGGACCTCGTCAAGGGCGAGGCACTCGAAGCGTTCGACCGCTCGATCGACGTGCACGTTTCGCGCATTCGCGCCGCGATCGAGGACGATGCCAAGCATCCGCGCCGCATCATCACCGTGCGCGGCGCGGGTTATGTGTTCGCCAAGGCGCAGGAATGATCATGTCGCATCTGCATACGCGCTTCTTCCTCACCCTGCTAGGCAGCCTCGCCGCATTCGCGCTCGGCGGGATCGCCTTCATGCACATCGACGACGGCAGTCGCGTCGTCCACGTGGTCCACAGTTTCATCATCTTTCCCGCGCTCGCGCTGTGCATCGGCATCGCCACCTATCCGCTGACGCGTCGCCTTCTGCGCCGCCTGGAACGTCTCGAACAGGCAGTCGATGCGTTGGGTGCAGGCGATTTGTCCGCGCGTGTCGCGGTCGAAGGCAAGGACGAAGTCGCGCGGCTCGCGCAGAGTTTCAATCGCGCTGCAGGCCGCATCGAGGACCTCGTGGTCGCGCACAAGCGCCTGCTGGCCAATGCCTCGCACGAACTGCGCACGCCGCTCGCGCGCGTGCGCCTCGCGGTCGAGCTGATGGGCGAGTCCGCCGACCCGAAGCGCAAGGCCGGGCTCGACGGCGACATCGCCGAGCTCGACCAGCTCATCGACGAAATCCTGCTCGCCAGCCGCCTCGATGCAGTCGCCAGCCCCGACACCGACGAAGAAGTCGATCTGCTCGCGCTGGCCGCGGAAGAATGCGCACGCTACCGCGACGTGCGCCTCGACGGCGTGAGGGCCGTGCGGCGCGGTGACCCGCGACTGCTGCGGCGGCTGCTGCGCAACCTGCTCGACAATGCGCAACGTCACGGCGCGGCGCCGATCGAAGTGCGCCTCATGCGCTGCGGCGACACCGCCGAAATCGTCGTTGCCGACCGCGGCCCGGTCATCCCCGACAACCAGGCGGCACACCTGTTCGAACCGTTTTACCGACGCAATGCGAGCGGGCAAATCTCCGGCGCCGGCCTGGGACTCAGCCTCGTCCGCCAGATTGCGCGGCGCCATGGCGGCGAAGCGCACTATAGGGCTACGGCGGCAGGCAACTGCTTCGTCGTAACTCTGCCATTGGACGCACCCGTGCCTTCGGCGTGATGTTCCTTCTCACCGGAACGCATCCGCGCGCTGGCGAGCTCATTCGACACCATCACGAGAGCCGCTCAAACCAGTCCGCAACGCTGTTGTCGACAGTGGACGGAAGTCACAGCGGATCAATTCGCCGGCACACGATCGAAAGTCGACCGCAGCACGAGCATGGCGCCACGACCAAACCCATAGCTCGTCGTCAGCAAGCTGGCAAAGAGATAGGTCTGGTTGAGGGTCGCCACAAATCCCGATGCGTGCGGCCCCTGGGTGGCCGGGTCGAGCGAGGGGAAAACGGCCATGAGCAGGAACAGACTCGAGTTGGTGAACGCACCGACCACCATCGCCCAGCGCACATGCCATGGAAGCGGCACCTTCGCCGCATAGAAGCCGAGGATCAGCGCGCTCATCAGCAGAAAATCGATATGCGCCTGCAATAGTCGATGAAAGTTGCCGGAGAAAATATCGCCAAGCAACGGCACGTGATTGAACAAGCCGACCATGCACCAGGCGAGGATCAAGGCGGCGGTAATCCACAAGGCCGCGCCGCGCAGCAGAACGACATTGCCGGCGTGAGTGGAACTGGACTGCATGAACTGTCTCCGTTTCGAGTCATTCCGCCGGCGGCGCGCCGGACCCTATGTGTCGTTCTATGATCGCGCCTGTACGAGCGCTGTGAATGCTCTCAACGGAGGTGGAACTTGACTGCACCGGCGGTGACTCTGCCTTCCCCTATGCCTGTTCGTGCACCAGCCACGTATCTGTCGACGGTGGACATCTCACCATCTCGCCGCCACGATTGGCTGCGCGAAGTGATCGGCCGCGAATACGCTGACGTCGAGATCGAACCTCCCGCAGATAGCGAGTTGTTCAACGAGATGTGCATTACGCCATGGCGGGACTTGCAGCTTTCCGCAATCCGCTCGAATGCGCTCGCCCTCGAACGGCTGTCGCGCGAACCCCGCCGCATCGCGCAGGACGCCTACTTCGCCGTGATTCTGCTCGATGGCGAATATCGCCTGCGTCAGGATGGGCGCGAAGCATTCCTGCGTCCCGGCGACCTGAGCCTGTACGATGCCGCACGCCCGCACCGCATCGATTGTCCGCGACCGTTCCGCAAGCTGATCGTGTCGATCCCTCGCGCGCTGCTCAGTGAACGCCTTGCCGGCGTCGAACATTGCACGGCCCGGCGCATCGCGGGCGATGCAGGCATCGGCGCCATCGCTGCGAATTTCATCCGCCACTGCACTGCTGAGGCGGAGACTCTGGCATCGAACGATTTCACCGCATTGTCCGGGCATGCGCTCGATCTCCTCGCACGCGCGATCGCAACGACGCGTCCAGCAACCTGCAGCCTGAGTCGCGCGCGACAGTCCTCGCTTGCAGTGACAAAGGCCATCGTCGAGCGGCGCTTCTGCGATCCGTTGCTGGATGCGGGAGCAATCGCAACCAGTGCCGGCCTTTCGACTCGTTACATCAACGAACTGTTCGCCGCCGAAGGGACTTCGCTGATGCGCCATGTCTGGGAACGACGTCTTCAGAAAAGCATGGACCGATTGCTCGCCGGCGAGCCATGCAGTCTGGCCGAACTCGCCTGGCGTTGCGGCTTTGCCGATCCGGCGCATTTCAGTCGCGCTTTCAAATGCCGCTTCGGCGCGCCGCCGCGCGAATTCCGCAAGTCGCGCTGAGCGCCCCGCCGAGCAACCGGCGCGGCGATGCAGGCCGCACTTGCTTGCCGCGTTATCATGTCCGTCAACTGATTCTCTCAAACCGAAGCCCATGAAACTGACCAGCTACAGCTTTGTCGATGGCGCAGGTATCCCTGCTGAATTCGCTTTTTGCGAGATCGATCCGAACACCCACGTCGCGCTGAGCGCGAACCGCAATCCGCATCTGGCATGGACCGACGCGCCGGCCGGCACGAAATCGTTCGCCGTGATCTGCCACGACCCCGACGTGCCGAGCCGCGGCGACGACGTCAACCAGGAAAGCCGCGAAGTGCCGGCGTCGCTGCCGCGCGTGGATTTCTTCCACTGGCTGCTGTGGGACATTCCTGCTTCCGTGCACGAGATCGCCGCGGGCAGTCACAGCGACGGCGTCAGCGCGCGTGGCAAGGGCGGACCCGCAACGCCGAACGGCTGGCAGCACGGCATCAACGACTACACCGGCTGGTTCGCAGGCGATGCCGATATGGGCGGCACGTACTACGGCTACGACGGCCCCTGCCCGCCATGGAACGATGCGCTCGTCCATCGCTACGTGTTTACCGTCTACGCAGTCGATGTGGCGAAGCTGGACATCGTCGGCGAACCGACCGGGACGAATCTGCGTGCGGCGCTGCAAGGACACGTGCTCGCCGAGTCCAGCATCAGCGCCAGCTACACGCTCAATCCGCGCCTGGTATAAACGCGGCTTTCAATCCGCGCTCGTCCCCGCCGCCGCGATCACCGCGGCGTCGCCGTCGATCTTCTCGGGAATGCGCTTGGCGACGCGGCGATACCAGCGCCAGCCGATCAGGCCGATCAGATAGAACGCGCTCGATGTGATCGCGAGGCTGAGCGCGGAATGCGCGACCAGCGGACCGAGCACGCCGGCAAGCAGCGCGCTGAAGGTGAGCATGAGGAACGCCTGCACCGAAGAAGCACCGCCGCGGTATTGCGGGAAGCGGTCGAGCACGAGCAGGTTGAGCGCGGGCGCGACGAGGTTGACGCCGATCGCGCCGATCGCGACCGGCAGCACCGTCCACGGCACGCGCGCTGGCTGCACGGCGAACGCGATGACGAGGTTGAGCAACGAAGCGCCGAGCATGACGGCGTAGCCGGCGCCGACGAGCGTGCGCACCGGCACGCGTCCGGCCAGGCGGCCAGTCAGCAGCGCGCCAAGCATCAGGCCGCTGATCGCCGGCACGAACAGCCAAGGGAACTGGTTCTGGTCGAGGCGGAGAATGCCGAGCACGAGCGCGGGCGCGTTGGCGATGTAGACGAAGAATCCGGCCGAATTGAAGGTCAACACCAGCGCCAGCGCGGCGAACTGGCGGTCGCTGACGATGCCGCGGTAATTCGAGAACAGCGTGCGCGGCAGGAACGCGACGCGGCGTTCACGCGCATGCGTTTCCGGCAGCACCGCAAGGCACAGGCCGATCAAGGCGAGGGTGAACAACGCCAGCGCCCAGAACAGCGCGTGCCAGCCGACGAGCCAATCCGGCGGCGTAGCCAGCGGACTGCCGTCCCAGGCGACAAGCCAGGCGCCAACCACAGGCGCCAGCGCGGGCGCGAGGCCGAAGATCAGACTGATCTGCGCCATGAGCTTCTGCGCAGAAGGTCCGGCAAAGCAGTCGCGCACGATCGCGCGGCCGACGATCATGCCGATGCCCGCGCTCGCACCCTGCAGCGAGCGAAACACGAGCAGCGCGTGCATCGACGGCGCAAGCGCGCAGCCGATCGTGCCGGCGAGGAACACGACGAGGCCGCCGAGGATGACCGTGCGCCTGCCCCACGCATCCGACATCGCGCCGACGAACAACGACAGCGCCGCGTAGGCGAACAGGTA
>Ga0068851_10000644_pt1 | contig 14866 bp, 11 predicted proteins | sample KBSCornC12_FD_66588 | JGI IMG/M metagenome (GOLD analysis project Ga0068851, IMG submission 66588) | Corn rhizosphere microbial communities from Kellogg Biological Station, Michigan, USA - KBS Corn C1-2 | ecosystem: Host-associated > Plants > Roots > Rhizosphere > Soil ...
GCCCGCCCGCGCCGCCTCGACCTCGAGCGCGGTCGAGAGGTCGTCGATCATCTCGCCGACCTGCTGGTAGCGCTCGGCCGGGTCTTTGGCGGTCGCCCGCTCGACCACCATCGCCGCCGCGGCGGAGAGTTCCGGCCGCCGCTGCTGGACGTCAGGCAGTTCTTCGTTGACGTGTTTCATCGCCACCCCGACCTGGCTGTCGGCGGTGAAGGGGACCTGCCCGACGAGCATCTCGTAGAGGACGACGCCGAGCGAGTAGATGTCGGAGCGTTGGTCGACCGCGTGGCCCATCGCCTGCTCGGGGGCGACGTAGTCGGTGGTGCCGAGCACGCGGCCGGTCGCGGTCATCCCGTCCTGTTCGAGCTGGCGCGAGATCCCGAAGTCGGTCAGCTTTGCCCGCCCCTCGGAGTCGATCAGGACGTTCTGCGGCTTGATGTCGCGGTGGACCATGTTGCGGGCGTGGGCGACGGTGAGGCCGCGGGCGATCTCGATCGCGTAGGCGAGGGCCTCCTGCGCGTCCAGCGCGCCGATGCGGTTGATCCGCTGCTTCAGCGTCTCGCCCTCGACGTACTCGAAGACGATGTAAGGGTGGCCGCCGTCCTCGCCGGCGTCGATCACGGCGACGACGTTGGGGTGGGAGAGCTTCGCCACCGCCCGTGCCTCCTGGCGGAAGCGCTGCAGCTGGTCCTCCTGCTCGGACATCTCCCGGTGCAGCACCTTCACCGCCACCTGCCGGTCCAGCGTCGTGTCCCGCGCCAGGTACACCGTCGACATCCCGCCGCTGCCGAGCTTCGCCTCCAGCTTGTAGCGGCCGGAGAGCACGGTGCCGATCATCTGCGAGCTAGAGGAGGCCGGATTGGTCACTTCGGGCGCCAACGTTACGACGCCTCAGGCCCGGAGGGGTCTCGCCGGCGCCTACGAGCATATGTCCGTGCAGGATTCGCGGCACCCCTATATGCTCAGTTTAGCTTGATCATTAGCTGTTCCCGGTGGTAGGCCGCGGCCCGCACGGTCGATCGGCCCCAGCGCCAGACAAGGAGATGGAACATGAAGCACCTGAAGATCCTCGGGCTCGTTGCGATCGCGGCAGCCCTGGCGGCGCTAGGCGTGGCCGGCTCCGCACAGGCGACCGTCCTCTGCACATCTAAAGACACACCAGGCTGCACCAGCCCCCATACCTACTCCGCCGGGACCGAAATCGACCTGAGCCAAAAGTCAGGTGCAAGCATCCGCTTCACATCCGGCGCAACCACGGTCACGACATGCACCGGCAACACAATCAAGGGCAAAACCACCAGCACCTCAGCGGAAGCGATCAAACTTAAAATCGAACAGCTGACTTGGACGGGTTGCGGCCAGACAGTAGACACCCTCGTCCTGGGCGAACTCTCGATTCAGCAGATCAAAGGAACCCACAGCGCCACGGTCAAAGGCATCGGTACCCAGTGGACGATGACCATATCCGGCGTCAGTTGCACTTATGGCTTCGGTGAAAGCACCTACCTTGGCACCCTCACCAACGGAGAAGAACCAGCGCTCACATTCGCGGCACCCGCGAAAAAGCTGGCCGGCGGCGGCACCTGTCCGGCGGAAATAACGTTGGACGACGAACTCGTGGCAACAGCACCGCACGCGCTGTACGTGGTGGGAGAACAAGGATCTGCCAACGAAGAAGGAATTCTCTGCAAGTCGACAACTACACCGTGCACCAACGCGTACGGCAAAGAAACCACGATCGATACCGATGTAACCGGCTCCGTCGTCTTCGAAGCCGGCGGCACCACCCTCGTCACATGCTCCGGCGGCACACTCAAAGCAAAGACGGAAAACGCCGGAACCAACAAAGAAGCGGTAAAGGCTCCGATAGAAACGCTCAGCTGGACCGGTTGCAGCCAGACGACGACTACGCTCACCAAAGGTTCCTTGGAAATCAAACACATTGCCGGCACTGACAACGGGACAGCCTTGGGAAAGAGCACCCAGGTCACATTGGGAATACTGGGAACCAGCTGCAGCTATGGCTTCGGCGAAGAAAGCGATCTCGGCACGCTCACAGGGGGAGAAAACCCTGTCCTGGACATCAACACGGAAATTCCCAAAACCGCGGGCGGCGCGACTTGCCCGGCGAGCGTCCGGTGGGTGGCCGAATACAAACTCACAGAACTCTCCCCGTTGTATGTCGAGACGACCGAAGAAGGGGTTCTGTGCAAAACGACAACTACACCGTGCTCATCGCCCTACCCCAGGGAAACTGCAGTAGACGCTGATTCGGTGGGGTTCACCCTCAAATCAGGCGAAACTACTGTGGCCTCATGCACCGGCGGCACAATCAAAGGCAATATCCCGACCTTGGGTGGCGAAAGCGAACTCTTTACGGTGTACCTGGAAGAACTAACTTGGACGGGCTGTACTGGGACTACCAGGACGGTCGCCCTAGGCGAACTGGAAGTTAAACGGATCGCAAAAACCGAGAACGGCACAGTCAGCGCCAAAGCCACAGAAGTGACAGTCATATTCGCAACCGTCGATTGCAATTACGGCTTCGTCGAAAGCACCGATCTTGGAACCCTCACGGGAGGATCCGAAGCGACCCTGAACGTCAGCGCGACTGCCAACAGGATCAGCGGCAGCATTATCTGCCCCAAAACCGCAACCTGGACTGCCAGTTACAAATTCACAAAACCCGCGCCGCTCTATCTGGAGGGGCCCTAAGGACCGACGACCGTGCCGGCACTGCTCGTTGCCCGACCGATTTGCCGGGCGGCCGGGTAGTGCCGGCGCAGGATCGCCATGGCCGCCTCTTCGTCTGAGGCCGGGACGACGACGCAGAAACCGCAGCCCATGTTGAAGACCTCGCTCATCTCCTCGTCGGAGACCCTGCCGCGCTCCTGGATTAGGTCGAAGATCGGCGGAGCGGGAAGCGGGTCGGTGATCTCGTAGCCGACCTCGGCGGCGAGGCGGAGCAGGTTCTTGGTGCCGCCGGAGGTGATGTGGGCGAGGCCGCGGACTTCTACCTCTGAGCGGAGCAGGGCGACGATCGGCTTGACGTAGATCTGGGTCGGCAGCAGCAGCTCCTCGCCGAGGGTGCGGCCGAGGCGACCTTCGGGGTCCTCGTCGAGGCTGATACCCGTCAGCGCCGAGCGAGCGAGCGTGTAGCCGTTGGAGTGGATGCCGGTGGAGGGGAGACCGATCACGACGTCGCCGGGCTCGACCGTTGAGCCGTCGACGATCTCGTCCAGCGCGACCCGGCCAATGCAGGCGCCGGAGACGTCGACGCCCCGCACCAGCTCGCCGAGCTGCGCCAGCTCGCCGCCGGTGATCTCGATCCCCGCCAGCTCCGCGCCGCGCGCCAGGCCGACGCCGATTTCCTCGCATACCTCGGGATCGGCCTTGTCGACGGCGACGTAGTCGACCATCGCCAGCGGCTCGGCGCCGACACAGATCACGTCATTGACGTTCATCGCCACGCAGTCGATCCCGACCGTGTCGAACTTCCCCAGCTCCTCCGCGACCACCAGCTTGGTCCCGACCCCGTCGGTCGAGAAGGCGATCCCGTTCCGCTCGTCGAACTTGATCACGCTCGCGTAGTGCCCGGGCAGCGGCACCTGCAGCGACGGCCGCTCGAGGTTAATCGCCCCCAGCGCCCGCACCAGCCCGGCCACGGCCGAATCAGCCGCCCCCTGGTCGACCCCGGATTTGGCGTAGGCGTCGCTTGCCGTCACTTGCCCGATTCTCTCAGTCGCTCCGGCAGGTCGTCGGGCACCTCAAAGGAATATTCCCGGCCAATCCGCCTTTGGGTAAGCAGCCCCCGTTCGGCGAGGCTGGAGAGGTCCGCCCGCGCGGTCTCATGAGTTACGCGGTGGTCCGCCGCATGACTGGCGAATGAATATGAGGCGTCGGGATGGCGTATGGCATCCGTCAGTACCTCAAGTTGCCGTCGGTTGAACCCGTCAACGCCTTGGAGAAGCCCTTCGATTTCCTGAACTTCCCTGGTCTTCCGCTCAAGGTAGCGCCGCATCTGCTCGATGGCTCGCTCAATCACCCGTAGCTGGTGAATTAGAAAGTAAGTCGTGTCTCCTTCGTCAGTCTCGGTTTCGAGGAAGGCACGACCGTATTGGGCCGGTGCTTTTCTCAGGATCGTGGAGATGGAGAGGTACTCGGCCATCCAGTAGCCGCTCCGTCGCATCGACCAGAAAAAGAGGATCCTCGCGGTACGGCCATTCCCATCTTCAAAGGGATGGTCATAGGCCAAGCCAAAGTGCAGCAGAATCGCGCGGATAACTGGATGCACGAACATATCTCGGTCGTCCCCTTCGTTCGCGAACTCACAAAGCCGCTCTAAGCGCTCTGGGAGCTCCCCGGCAGGGGGCGGGTTATGCAAGCGACGGCCACCATCTCGGTCATAGACAGCAACGCGAACTTCCTCTGGCCCCTGCAGGCGGCCGGCTGCATCGGGGTTGTCGAGAGTTCCTTCGGTGAGGATGCGGTGCAGCGCGAGGACAGCCTCAGGCGTCAGTTCATCGCCCATCTCTTCGCGCATGAACTGGAGACCCCGATAGTTGTTCAGGATCATCTGCTCAGACCTATCTTTGGGCTTCCGGCCAGTCTGCAGGAGCTCCTTTGCCTCTCGACGAGAGGTAGTGGCACCCTCCAACTGACTAGAGCGGATTGCCTCCTCCATTAGCGAGTTCACTAGGTACCGCTGTCTCGCACCGCTCTCTGACGTGACGACCTCGTCCATGGCGACCTGACCCGCGCAATACTGGTCGACATGATGGAGGCTCCGAAGAAGTTGGTCGGGGAGGCTGTATCTAAAGGGGTTCCCCTCCTTGTCGAGGAAGGGCAGATCTCGCATCGTCGGCTCACGTTCAAGCCGCTTTATCCGCCACCACCACTCCTTCGCAGTGAGGCCATACCGAGGCTCAAGATGCCGGAGCTTGTCCCAGTGCAAGTATCTCTCCGCCGAACGAGGGTCATTCGGAGCTTCGATGACCTCCAGCATCCGTTCGGGAGCCGCAGCTCCTAAGTCAAAAAGGCCGTTAGTAGGTGGCGGCGGCTCAATGCGCATGTGTCGTCACGTCCAAATCTGTCCAAATCTGTCCAAGGATTTGGAAGTGTATCCAAATCAGTCTCCAGATTTGGATAGACGCCTCAGAACTAAACCAGCCAACCCGATCCGGTAGGCCGCATAAGGCCATAGCGCCCGGTCGCGCTCGACCAGCTGGATCAGTCGTTGGGAGGCGAGGGTGGAGGCGAAGGAGGCGGCGACGCCGACGGCTAGGGAGCGGCGCAGCTCGGGGGTGGTGCCGCGCTTGGCCAGGCGGCCGCCCTTCAGGGCCGTGGCGCCGACGATGATCGGCAGGGCGATCGTGCGGGAGAGCAGGTTCGCTTGGTCGCGGGAGAAGCGGCGCCAGCGGGCTGCCGCCAGGGTGACGCCGTTGCGGGAGACACCCGGAGCTAGCGCCGCCGCCTGGGCGACGCCCAGCGCTAGGCCGTCCATCGGCGTCGCGTCGCCACGGCCGCGCCGCTGTGGGCGACGGTCGGCGACGAGCATCGCCACCGCTCCGGCGATCAGGCCGTAGGCGGTCGCTCGCGGGCCGCCCAGCCGTTGCTCGATCGGCCGCTCCAGGGTGTAGCCGACCACCGCCGCCGGCAGGAAGGAGAGCCCCAGCAGCAGCGCCCGTCGCCCGTCGAACTGGCGCAGCTCCTCGGCGATCACCCGCCGCTGGCCGATCAGCAGCGCCACCGCCGCGCCCGTGTGCAGCGCCACCTCGAAGCTCTTGCGCAGCTCCGGGTCGACCGCGTCCCAGTCCCAGTCCGCCAGCCAAGGGACGAGGACGATGTGGGCCGAGCTGGAGACCGGCAGCAGCTCGGCCGGACCTTGGACCAACCCCAGCGCGACCGCGCGCGGGGCCGGGATCCCGGCCCCGCTCAAGCGCCCCTGGTGCCGGCGGCCTCGGCCTCGGGCCTGCTCTCTGGCTCACCGTCGCCGGTGCCACCGCCGCGCCGGCGCTTGACGAGCCAGTAGCCGATGCCGACGACGATCGCCGCCAGGACCACGTAGTCGAGGTAACCGAGTTTGTGGCGCCAGTCTTCCCAGTTGTCGCCGACGGCTTCACCGACCAGCGCCAGCATCAGCACCCAGGGGATCGAGCCGAGCAGCGTGTAGGCGCTGAAGCGCCAGAACGGCATCTTTGCCACCCCCGCCGGCAGGGAGATGAAGGTGCGGATGATCGGCAGCATCCGCGAGAAGAAGACGGTCGCGGCGCCGTAGCGGGCGAACCAGTCGTCGGCCCATTTCAGGTGCTTGGGGCTGATGTGGATCAGCTTGTTCTTTTCCAGCAGGTCGAGGCGGCCGTAGTAGCCGACCGCGTAGGCGATCCAGGAGCCGACCAGGTTCCCCAGCACGCCGGCGGCGACGACCCCGAACAGGGTCATTTCCCCTTCCGAGACGCTGAACCCGGCGAACAGCATGATCGCCTCGCTCGGCACCGGGATGCAGGCCGACTCGAGGACCATCAGCAGAAAGACGCCGAGCTCACCGGCGGAGCCGATGAAATCGGTGGCGACTTCGATTATCGGCTCGACCACCTTGTCGGTGATCGAAGCGAGCAGGAGGGGGCCCATTCGCGCCACATCGTAGGGATTCAGCTCAAGGGGCCGTAAACTCAGCGGTTCGATGAGCCGGTTGAACCACCCCGTCTACCGCAACCGGGTACTGCAGGTCGCGGCCGACGCCGTGCTCGTCGCGCTGGCCTACTTCCTCGCCTTCCAGCTGCGCTTCCTCGACCAGCCGCACGGCTGGCCGCACCGCTACGAGGTTCTCTTCGCCCAGTCGGTCGGCTTCGTCGTCGCCGGCAAGCTCGTCGTCTTCGCCGCCTTCGGGCTCTACCAGAAGTGGTGGCGCTACGTCAGCGGGCGGGACTTCATGCTGATCTTCCGCGCCGTCGCCGTCGCCAGCGCCCTGCTGGTCGTCGTCTTCGCCGTCGCCAAGCCCTTCGCCCACACGCTGCCGCGCTCGGTCGAGGTGATCGACTTCATCCTCACCCTGATCCTGATCGCCGGCGCCCGCCTGGCGGTGCGGCTGATCGTCGAACGGCCGAGCCGCGGCTCCCGCCTGCCCAAGCACGAGGTGCTCGTCGTCGGCGCCGGCTCCGGCGGCCAGATGGTCGTCCGCGAGCTGCAGCTCAACCCGAAGCTCGGCGCCACCGCGATCGGCTTCGTCGACGACGACCCGCGCAAGCGCGGGATGCGGATGCTCGGCCTCAAGGTGCTCGGCTCGACCAAGCAGATCGTCAAGATCCTCGACGAGACCAAACCCGACGAGGTGGTGATCGCGATCCCCTCGGCGCCGGGAACGCTGCGGGGCCGGATCGTCGCCGCCTGCCGCGAGCGCGAGATCGCCGTACGCACCCTGCCGACCGTCTTCGAGCTGCTGCGCGGCGGCGTCCAGCTGAACAAACAGCTGCGCGAGGTGCGGGTCGAGGACGTGCTCGGCCGCGAGCCGATCGTCCGCGAGATCGACCGGGTCGGCGCCTACCTCGCCGATCGCATCGTCCTCGTCACCGGCGCCGGCGGCTCGATCGGCTCCGAGCTCTGCCGCCAGATCGCCCAGGTCAAACCGCGGCTGCTGGTGATGCTCGACCACGCCGAGGACAACCTCTTTCAGATCGACCGCGAGATGGTCGAGGAGCGCCACTTCGCCAGCTGCGAGTCGGTCCTGGCCGACTGCAAGGAGCCGCACCGGATGCTCGAGGTGATGCAGCGCTTCAAGCCCGACGTCGTCTTCCACGCCGCCGCCTACAAGCACGTGCCGCTGATGGAGGCCAACCCGCTGGAGGCGGTCCGCAACAACTCGATCGCGACCCGCGTCACCGCCGAGACCGCCGCCGCCTCCAAGGTGGAGCGCTTCGTCCTCATCTCCACCGACAAGGCGGTCAACCCGCAGACGGTGATGGGCGCCTCGAAGGCGATGGCCGAGTGGATCGTCCAGGCCGCCGGGGAGAAATACCCGGAGACGCGCTTCGCCTCGGTCCGCTTCGGCAACGTCCTCGCCTCCTCCGGCAGCGTGGTGCCGATCTTCCGCGGCCAGATCGAGCGCGGGGGACCGGTCACCGTCACCCACCCGGACATGACCCGCTACTTCATGACGATCCCGGAGGCGGTGCAGTTGGTGATCCGCACCGGCGACATCGGCGCCGGCAGGGGCGAGGTCTTCGTCCTCGACATGGGCGAGCCGGTGAAGATCGTCGACCTCGCCCACAACATGATCCGGCTGGCGGGGTACGAGCCGGAGACCGACATCGCGGTCGAGTTCACCCAGCCCCGCCCCGGCGAGAAGCTGCACGAGGTGCTCTTCTCCGCCGGCGAGGAGGTGCAGCCGACGGCGGCACGGCGGATCAACCGGGCGGTTCGAAGCAAGCCGATCGACCAGCAGTGGGTGGAGTCGACGCTGAACTCGCTGGAACACCTGGTTCTGGCCGGTGACGAGGCTAACTTGGCCGAGCGCGTCGTGGAGATGATCGCCGCACCGGGTGGCGACGCCGCGACGGTCGTCTCCAACGAATAGCCTCCCGCAGCCACTTTGGTCCACGCGATCGAACAAATCGGCGTTGCCACCTTGGTCAACGCGGTCGAACGGATCGGCGCTTTCGCCGGCCTGGCGGCTTTCATCGGCCTGGCCGTGCTCGCGCTCCTCTCCTTCACCCACGGCCGGGACATCCGCCGCCTGCGCGAATGGGCCGGGTCGGCTCCCGAGCGCGACGCCGAGCGCAAGGAGCAGACCTCGACGATCGCCGCCCAGCGGGCCGAGGAGCTGCGGGCGCTGGAGGAGGCGCGGACGGCCGAACAGGCGGCGGTCTCCAATCGCGAGCAGCGCCGCCAGCGGCGCGAGGAAGGCCTGCCCGAGGTCAGCCGCGGCGAGCGCCTGCGCGAACGCTTCTCCGGCCTGGGGGAGACGGCGTCGAAGCCGACCACCCTGGTCGCGATCTTCGTCGTCGTCCTCGCGATCGCCGGCGGCGTCGCCTACCTCCTCGTCAGCGGTGGCGAAGACAGCTCGGGCGGCGGCAAGAACTCGAAGCAGGCGGCGGCGAAGGTGAAGCCGGCCGAAATCGAAGTCAGCGTCCTCAACGGCACCTCGGTCCCCGGCCTGGCGGCGACCTACGGCGACAAGGTCGAGGGCAAGGGCTTCGACCTCGGCGCCGTCACCAACAGCAGCGCCAGCTTCGCCGAAAGCGTGGTGATGTTCAAACGCGGGCACAAGACCGAAGCCCGCACGGTGGCGAAGCAGCTGGGGATGCCGAAGCTGCAGCTGATGACCGGAGAAATCGAATCCGTCTCGGCCGGAGCCGACATCGCAGTGATCGTCGGCGAGGACAATGCCGAAGCGACGGAATGACGCGCCGGGGCTCTTCTCCCCAAACGCGGTCGTCTTCGCCCTTCTCGTCCTCGCCACGCTAGCCGCCTTCGCCTACTCCCAGCGGGCGAAGCGCGAGCCGCTCGTGCTCGACCGCGTCACCTTCGTCGCGCCGCCGCACCGCAAGGGCACGCCGAAGGTCCACAGCTTCACTCCGAACGGGGACTGCCGTCGCGACCGGATCCGGATCAAATTCCGCACCACGATCAGCGACCAGGGCACGGTCCAGGTGATCAAGCCCGGCGGCCGCGTCGTCGTCACCCTCTCTCGCGACACTTTCCTCAAGCGCTACACGTTCCACGTCTACTACTGGGACGGCCGCCAGCGCGGCGGCGGCACCGCTCCGCCCGGCCGCTACAAGCTGCGGGTCAAGCTCGGTTCGGACCGCACCCTGGTGACGCCGGGGACGATCCGTCTGCACCCGCCGCCGGCGGGAGGGAAGTCCGAGTGCTGAGCGATCTCCTCGCCGGAGGCGGCCTGCTGATCGCCGCGGTCGCGAGCGGCGCCGCGATCCTGCTGCCGCCCGGTCGCCCCCGTGCGATCCTGATGGTCGCGGCGATGCTCCTCTTTCCGGTCCTGATCGCCGGCGACCAGTGGCACACCACGCAGATCGTCGACCTGCGCCACGACGAGGGGAGGATCGTCGCCCTGCTGGCGCTGGCCGCCGCCGTGGTCGGCGCCCTCGCCTACGTCTTCCGCCGCTGGCCGATCCTGATGCCGCTGGCGATCGTCTTCGCGATTCCGTTCCGGGTGCCGCTGCACGCCGGCGGCGACACGGCGAACCTCCTGGTCCCGCTCTACCTGGTGATCGCCGCCGCGGTGGTGGCGACCCTGCTGCGCGACTGGAGCGACCCGCCCCCCGGTCACGCGCCACGGGCGCTGGCCTGGCTGCTGGCCGCCGCGGTGGTCCTCTACGCGCTGCAGGTCCTCTACTCCGATGACTTCTCCAAGGGGCTGCAGAACGTCTGCTTCTTCTTCGTCCCCTTCACGATCGCCTACCGGCTGCTGCGCGAGGTCGAGTGGGACCGGCGGCTGCTGCGCTGGGCTCTGATCGTGATCGGCGCCGAGGCGGTCGCCTTCATCCTGATCGGCGGCGTCGAGGTCGCGACCCGCAGCCTCTTCTGGAACGACCAGATCATCCGCTCGAACGAATTCCACACCTACTTCCGCGTCAACTCGGTCTTCTGGGACCCGAACGTCTACGGTCGCTACCTGGCCCTGGTGACGACCGTCGCCACCGCGGCGATGCTCTGGGCAAAGACCCGAAACAGCTTCTGGCTCCTGACCGGCCTGATCGCGGTCCTCTGGATCGGCCTCGTCCCCACCTACTCCCAGTCGAGCTTCCTGGCCTTGCTCGCCGGACTGGCGGTACTCGCAGCCATCCGCTGGAGCTGGCGCTGGACCCTGGCCGCGGTAGCCGTCGGTCTCGTTGGCGCAGCGCTCGTCGTCCTACTCGTCGGCGGCTCCGGCAAGATCACCAGCGACCGCCTCAACGTCGATTTGAGCGGCCGAGGCAGCCTCGTCTCCGGCGGAGTCGACCTCTTCGCCGAACGCCCGATCGAGGGCTACGGCTCCGGCTCCTTCCAGGCCGCCTACCGAGACCACCGCGAGAACAAAGACGCCCCGGTAACCGTCTCCCATACCGAGCCGGTGACGGTCGCAGCAGAGCAGGGACTCTTGGGCCTGCTCGTGTATTTCGCGCTGATCGTGGTGGCGCTTGGGACGCTGGGGAAAGGGTTGTGGGCTCGAGCCGCTCGAGCGGCGGGTCCTGTCTCCGATCGGGGGCTCCCCCTACCGGGGGAGTCCTCCCGATCGTCGCCACCCACCGCGCTGGCCGCGAGGGCGGCAGTCCTTGCGGCGTTTGTGGCACTGCTGATTCATACGCTGGCGTACGCCGGGTTCTTCGAGGATCCGATCACTTGGGTGCTGTTGGCGGTCGGGGCGTCTTTAGCTCATGCAGCGGCCGGGGACGATCCCGTGATCCGCAAGCCTGCGTAGGGTCCCCGCATGTCGGGATACCTGCGGCGGCTGGCTACTACGGGTGCGGCTTATACCGCTGCGAGCATCCTCAGCAAGGTCATCGCTGTCGCCTTGCTGCCGCTCTACACGCGGTACCTGACGCCGGAAGACTACGGCGCCGCCGAGATTCTCTTCGCTGCCGTGGTCACTGCCAGCATCATCGTCCGCTTCGGGCTGATCGAGGCGATCCTGCGCTTCTATTACCTCGATGAGGAGGACCCGCGCCGCGTCGTCAAGGCGACCTTTGCCGGGCTCTTCTGGCTCTCGACGCTGGGGGTCCTGATCGCGCTCCCCTTTGCGGGGCCGCTCTCCGAAGCGCTGCTCGATCCGAAGGAACTGCCACCCGGCGTCTCGGGAGCCGAACTTGTCCGCATCGCAATCGGCGGGCTCTGGGTGCTGACGATGTGGGAGTTCATGCTGACCCTGTTCCGCCTCGACGAGCGGGCGCGGGCCTTCTTCGCGACGACGATCCTCAACGTCGTCGCGGCGATCGCGCTCACCGTGGTCCTCGTCGTCGGCCGCGACGAGGGTGCGCGCGGTCTCCTGATCGGCAGCTACGCGAGTGGCGCCGCCTTCGTCTTCGTCCTCATCGCCCTGCAGTGGCGGCGCCTCTCGCTTTGGCCCGAACCCGCTCTGCTGCGACGCTTGTTTCGCTTCGGCCTGCCGACGATGCCGGCCGAGGTCTCGCTCTACGGGCTCAACTTCGTCGACCGGCTGATCATCGTCCGCTCGCTCGGCCTCAAGGAGGCCGGTCTCTACTCGCTCGGGGTCAAGTTCGCGCAGGCGGTCAACGTCCTCGTTCGCGGCTTCCAGCTCGCCTGGCCGCCGCTGGCCTACTCGATCCGCGACGACGACGAGGCCCGGGGCGTCTACGCCACCGTCGTCACCCTCTTCGTCGCCGGCTGCGCCTTCGTCGTCGCCGGGATGTGGCTCTTCTCGCGCTGGATCGTCCGCGCCCTGGCGGCGCCCAGGTTCTTCGACTCCTACGAAGTGATCGGCCTGATCGCCGCCGCCGTCACCCTCTACGCGCTCTACCTCGTCCTCGTCGTGATCCTCGGTCGGACGGGCCGCACCGAGTTCAACCTCCCGGCGGCGATCGCCGCCCTCGTCGTCAACGTCGCCCTCAACCTCGTCCTCGTGCCGCGGCTTGAGATCGTCGGCGCCGCCCTCGCCCTCGTCGCCTCCTACCTGGTGGTTCTCGGCCTGATGTACGTCTTCACCCAGCGCCTATTCCCGGTTCCGTACGAGTGGGGCCGGCTGCTGCGGGTGGTGGCGGCCGTGGCGGCGATCGTCGCCTTCGCCGAACTCGCCGTCCCGACCGAGGGCGCAGAGGGCCTGCTGCTGCGCGCCGCCCTCCTGGCCGCCTATCCACTGGCGCTCTGGGCGACCGGCTTCTTCAGCGAGGAAGAGCGCCGCTGGCTCGGCCACCTGCGCCACCCTGGCGGGGTCCTCGCCTTGCTGAGGGCCGAGCCGGCAGTGGACGGCAGCATCCCCGAGGTCTACGAGGCGGAGCGACTCGACGAGGATTCGCGCTTCTGAGCGCGGTCGCGTAGCGATTCGCCGCGGCCCGGGAAGAGCGCTTGGCGGGCGTGGGCCCAGAAGACCTTCGCCGGACGATTGGGCAGGACGGTCGCGGCGATAGCGCGGAGCGCGTAGGACCAGGCGGTGAGGAGGCGGACCGCAAGCGCAGCCACCGGGCCGTGGTGCTTGCGCATGTAGAGGTTGCGGTTGCGGTGGAATTCGACGATCCGCGGCAGGCCCCTGGCGAGGTCGGTCGAGAGCTGGTCGTGGTGGACGGCCTCGGCGCCGGGGACGAAGAGCGAGTGCCAGCCGACATCCGCCAGGCGCCTGGCGAAGTCGCACTCGTCGTAGTAGACGAAGAAGGCGGGGTCCATGTAGCCGACCGCCGCGGCCGCCTCGCGGCGGACCATCAACGCGCTCGACTGCCCCCAGTCGACCCGCCTGGTCTCGTTGCCGACGCTCTGCACGGTGAAGCGACGGTGGAGGAAGAGAGCGCCGATCGCGGCGGTGCCCACCCCCGGGGAGCGCCAGGCGGAGGGGACGGGGTTGCCGTCGGAGTCGAGCAGCCGGGGAGTCGCGGCCGCGGCCGCGGGATCGGCGCCCAGGGCCGCGAGCAACGCCGCCACCGCGCCCGGGCGCAGCTCGGAGTCCTCGTTCAGCAGCAGGCAGTAGGCGCCCCGCGCCTCGCGCATCAGGGTCGAGTCGTTCTCGGCCTTGCCGGCCCGCCGCTCGAGGGCGATCAGGCGGATCTCGTCGCCGAGCCCGCGCACCGCATCGGCCGAGCCGTCCTCGGAGGCGTTGTCGAGGACGAGGATCTCGCGCTCCACCCCGGCCGGATGGGTGCGCTCGATCGCGGCCAGGCAGGCGAGCAGGTACTCGCGGCCGTTCGTGTTCACGACGCAGTAGGAGAGCGTGGGGGGCAAGGGGGTCACGATAATCCCGCCCTGCGATGAAGGTGCAGCTCGTCGACCCCTCGGCATTCACGCCGCCCTACGACCGCGCGCTGGCGGCGGCGCTGTCGCGCGCGGGCGCCGGGGTCGAGCTGCTGACCAGCCGCTTCCTCTACGGACCGGTTCCACCCGCCGAGGGCTACCGGGTCGAGGAGCTCTTCTACCGCCGCTCGGCCCGTCGCGGCCTCGACGCGCCCGCGCGCCTTCCTTTCAAGGCGGCTGAGCACATCCCGGACATGCTGCGGCTGCGCGGCGCGCTCGACGCCGACGTCGTCCACTACCAGTGGCTGACGGTTCCTTCCCTCGATGCCCACCTGCTGCCGCCGCACCGCCCCAGGCTGATGACCGCCCACTACATCCTGCCGCCGCGGCCGAGTCGCCGGGCGCTCCGCTCCGTCCACCGCGCCTTCGGCGCGATGGACGCGGTCGTCGCCCACTCCGAGCACAGCGCCGCCCGGCTGCGGAACGAGGTCGGCCTCGATCCCGCCAAGGTCCGCGTCGTCCCGCACGGCGCCTTCGACTACCTGACCCGGCTGCCGGAGGAGAAGCCGCTGCCGGCCGAGCTGGAGGGGGCGGAGGGACCGGTGATTCTCTCCTTCGGCCTGCTCCGCCCCTACAAGGGGGTCGAGCACCTGATCGAGGCCTTCGGCCGGGTTGCCGGGAGCAATCCGGACGCCGAGCTGTGGATCGTCGGCAATCCGCGGATGGACGTCGAGCCATTGCGCCGGCAGGCGAGGGAGGCGGCCGGCCGCGTCCGCTTCCTTACCCGCTTCGTCGACGAGGCCGAGATCCCGGCGATCTTCCGCCGCGCCGACCTGGTCGTCCTCCCCTATCTCGACGCCGAGCACTCCGGCGTCCTCTACACCGGCCTCGCCTTCGGCAGGCCCCTGCTCCTCAGCGCCGTCGGCGGCTTCCCCGAGGTGGCCGAGACGGGAGCGGCCCGCCTCGTACCGCCGGGCGA
>Ga0068851_10000649_pt1 | contig 14813 bp, 12 predicted proteins | sample KBSCornC12_FD_66588 | JGI IMG/M metagenome (GOLD analysis project Ga0068851, IMG submission 66588) | Corn rhizosphere microbial communities from Kellogg Biological Station, Michigan, USA - KBS Corn C1-2 | ecosystem: Host-associated > Plants > Roots > Rhizosphere > Soil ...
GCGATAAAAGGTACCCGTGGTCCAATTGTCCCTAATAATCCTCCAACCACAGGACCCAGGATAAAACCCAATCCAAAAGCTGCACCGATCATCCCGAAGTTTTGCGCGCGATTTTCTTTTGTACTGATATCGGCGATATAAGCTGATGCTGTAGTAAAACTAGCTCCCGTTATACCCGCAATCACACGTCCTACAAATATCCATTCAATCGTGGGAGCCCAACTCATCAGGATATAATCCAATCCAAATCCAAAGAGGGACATCAGGATAATGGGTCGTCGACCATATTTATCACTGAGGTTTCCAATGATGGGAGCGAAAAGAAATTGCGTAATGGAAAAAGCAAATAAGAGCCATCCATTTAAACTCGCTGCAGTACCGGTGTCGACATGCTCGATTTGCTTGATCAGGGCGGGCATGACAGGAATAATAATTCCCAAGCCAATGACGTCAATCAGGAGAGTGACGAAGATGAAACTGATGGCAGCTTTTCGTTGGCTCATAAGGCTTGACAAGATAGTGATATGAGGAGCTATGCACCGACATATCCTCATCTTAATGTACTTTTGCGAGGCTTTTTTGGAAAGGGTCCGAAATATATTCGCCAGATTTCTCCAAAATCAAGTATACCTGACTAGATAACAAATATTTATACATATATATTTATTGCTATGGCTTTAATCAGTGAGATTCGTAAGAAGAGTTGGTTGTTGATCGTTTTATTGGCATTGGCCTTAGGAGGTTTTGTGGTCATGGATATGGTCAGAGCCGGGTCGAAGGCCAGGGGAAGAAATTTTGACCTCGGATCCGTGAATGGAGACAAACTGGATTGGCAGGAATTCCAAAAAGCTGAGCGCATCCTCTATCCAAATTCAACCGGTGATGTATTCGGCCAGCGCAATTACATCTGGAACTTCATGGTAGAAGATAAATTGGTGCGAGCTGAAGCGGATGCCATGGGGTATAACGTAGGCGATGAAGAATTGGAAGAACTCCAATTTGGTCAACACCTCAGTCCGATCATCCAACGCAACTTCCGTGATCCTAACACGGGCCAGATCAATCGTCAGTCCCTCGAACAAATCAAAGCCAATCTCGGTACAGGAAAACTGCAACCTCAATTGGAAGAATTTTGGGGATTTCAAAAAAATGAAATTATCAAAGACAGGCTGGAAAGTAAATTGAGTGGCTTGCTCAAGAAATGTATTTATACACCCACCTGGATGGCACAAGAATTACAAGCCGAACAGGGATCCTCCATTGACTTTTTATACGTTCAAGTGCCATTGGATAAAGTGGCAGATGCTGATGTTAAGTTAACAGATGAAGATTATACCAACTTCATTAAAGAAAATGAAGGATTAGTAAAGCGCAAAGAAGAATTCCGTTCAGTTGATTTCGTTACGTTCAATGTTATTCCTACTAAAGAGGACACGGCAATCGTACGGGATAAAATTACTGAGCGTCTTGATCCATTCCGTAAAACAGATAATGATTCAGCTTTCGTAGAAAATAATTACGGCCAGCTTGAAGAGGTCTATTATAAGAAAGCAGATTTAGCACCTGTCATTGCGGATACTGTTTTCAAATTACCGATTGGTACAGTATATGGACCTTATGTGGATGGTGTTGATTTCAAAGCCGTCAAAGTGATTGATAAGAAATTAATTCCGGATTCCGTTCAAACGCGTCATATTCTTATACAGGCTAAGACGGCTGCTGAAATGACATCCGCTACTGCAAAAATTGATAGTATCAAAGCCCTGATTGAATCCGGAAAAGAAAGATTTGATTCTCTGGCGATGAAGATCAGCCAGGATGGAAGTGCTTCGAAAGGTGGTGACTTAGGTTGGTCTGCACTCGGCAGAATGGTTAAGCCTTTCAACGATGTCATCTTTTATAAAGCAGAACCTGGAAAACTTTATAAAGTGGTCACTCAATTTGGTGTCCACCTCGTAGAAGTCACCAATCGTAAGTATATCAAGAATGAATCAGGTGTTAAACTGGCTTACCTCGTAGAGCCAATCGTACCATCTGAAGAAACGCAGGCTGCGGTCTACGATGATGCTTTGGAATTCAGCGGACAAAACAGGACCGTTGACCAGATGAAAGCTGCAGTGGAAAAAAATCCTGCATTGAGTGTTGAAGCAGCTCAAGGTTTGAACGCTAATTCATACCAGTTCTCAACCCTAGGTGGTGGAGGAACTGCACGTGATATTATCCGTTGGGCATTTGATAAAGAAACGAAAGTTGGAGAAGTAGCACAGGAGGTTTACATTTTTGATGAACCTACTTTGTTTTACAATGCTCATTATGTGGTTCCTGCTTTGCATTCTGTCACTAAACCAGGAAATGGATCTATAGCGGATGTGAAAGAAAATTTTGCAGCCCAGGTGATGGCGAAGAAAAAAGCAGAGATCATTGCGGCAAAAATCACTTCACCGGATCTTAACGCCACAGCGCAACAATTTGATGTAAAAATTGACACCTTCAATAATGTCAATTTCAATATGAGTTACCTCCAGGATTTGGGCAATGAAGCAGGCCTCATCGGGAAAGTAGCCACCATGAAAGAAGGGGAGACTGCTGGTCCTATCAAGGGTATCAATGGCGTATATGTTGTGCAGGTCATCCACCGGACAGAAGCTAGTATCTCTACAGATATCGTTTCCTTCCGCTCACAACTCACCGGTACTGCGCGGGCGACAATTGACACCCGGTTAATGGAAGCCGTGAAAAGTACCGCGAAGATTAAGGATAACCGGTATAGTTTTTACTAGGTCGTGACCCGTCAACCGTGATCCGTGACCCGGAACGGTTTTAAAATAAATTCAAAAATTGCCCGGTACTGAAAAGTATCGGGCAATTTCATTTTAGGGGCTGCGTTTTCAGTATTCGATGACCATCTTACTCCGAGCCTGTTTAATTCTTCTCCTGTTTACCGGGTGTCAAACCCATACCAGGAAAGTCGAGATCGATCCGGATACGGCCTGGAAGACTGAATTCACAAACGATACCAAAACCAAGCTTCATGATGGGCCTTATATCAAAAAGGATTCAGCAGGTGTCCTGTTAGAAAAAGGAACCTTAAAACAAGGGGTGCAGACCGGTATTCGCGAACTCTTTTTCCCCGACGGAAAAGTAAATGTCAGGGAACGGTATGTCAATGGCAAACTGGACGATCTGTATGAATATTTTCATCCCAATGGCGTCTTACAATTGAAAGGCTATTATGTGAAAGGTGAGATGTATGGTTTGTGGCGCAAGTATACACCGGAAGGCAAACTGATGGAAGAAGTCCTCATGATTGCCAATGAAGAAAATGGCCCCTTTAAGGAATATAATCCAAATGGAACGATAGCTGCCGAAGGCGCTTATCTTCATGGCCCCAATGAATCAGGTACACTTAAACTCTATAACGAATCAGGTGAATTGTACAAAACAATGCAGTGTTACGAAGGCCGATGTTATACGACCTGGCTTAAAGGCTAGCGTTTTATTATTGGTGATCGTTGGATGGTCTTCACTTGCTTATGGACAGCGAGGTGGAGAGCGAATATTTGAATTTGTACAATTGCCGACATCCGCTCGCTCCACTGCACTCGGTGGTAGTCAAATCGCTGCCCTCACTAATGACTATGGATTAGTTGGCGGTAATCCGGCGATGTTGAATCCGGAAATGGATAAGACCTTTATTTTCCAACACGATTTTTATTTCGATGGCATCAGCAATGGATATGCAGGCTATGCTAAATATTTTCCCGGAATGAAATCTATGATTCATGCCGGTGTACATTATGCAGCTTACGGAAAATTCACTGCTGCTGACGAACAAGGAAATGTCCAGGGTGAATTTAAAGCCAATGATCTCTCGCTACAGGCCGGTATTTCAAAAGTATTGAATGAAAGGATGAGTGGTGGGGTGTTGGTACAATATATACAGTCCACATTAGAAGCTTATTCTTCGACAGGGTTGATGATCGATGCGGGGCTTACTTATAAGAGTGAAGATGGATTGAATCACTATGCATTGGTATTGCGGAGCATGGGATTTCAGTTTTCAACTTATTATGCAGGTGACATTCCGGGGAATACTCCTTTTGATATTCAGTTAGGTTTTTCAAAGAGATTGGCACACGTTCCATTCCGTCTTTCTGTCCTGATGCACGATATCAATCGATGGGATCTTCGATATAAGAGCCCGCTGGATGAAAATACAAGTTTGGGTTTTGGTGGAGACGCGCCTAAGGAGCAAAGTAATTTTGCAGAAGGGGTAGATAATTTTTTCAGGCACCTTGTCTTCGGTGGTGAAATCATCATCGGCAAAAATGAAAATGTGATGTTGCGTTTCGCTTACAATCATCAACGCGCCCAGGAATTACAGGTTGTCAATCTGCGCAGCCTCGCAGGTTTTTCCGGTGGCGTAGGCATCAACTTTAAAGCCTTTGTACTGGATTATGGATTTGCAGTCTATCACCAGGCCGGATCGAGCAAGCATTTAGGGATAAGGGTTCCGCTGACATCGATGAAAGGGAAGACTATTGTAGATTAGGATTTTTCTCCCCCCTAGCCCCGGCATAACCCTCTCCCCCCTAGCCCCGGCAAAACCCTCTCCCCCCTTGCCCCCTATAGGGGGTAAAAGGAATTGCGTATTATAATTACAAGTCAGTCTACTTCGAGAGAAAGAAGGAATGTCCTTCGGCTTTCCTGAATGGAGTATATCGTTTTCAAAACATATTCTATTTCCTCCAGCACTTGATTGTTCGAAAAGCGGAAGATCATAAAGTCATTCGCCACTAAACTTGATTCTTTGTTTTCATCTTCAAGTTGCACTGTCGGATCTAAATGGATATCACCATCTATCTCAATCACCAGTTTTAACGTATGACAATAAAAATCAACAATATAATTTAGAAGCGGGTGTTGTCTTCTGTATTTATATCCTGTTTGATTCCCTCTTAAATACTGCCAAAGTTTCTCTTCTGCTTTAGTAGGATTTTTCCTTAATGATTTCGCAAATCCAAATAAATGGGAAGAAGCACGCAAGTGCATTTGTGTTTTCATGATGAAGTAATTTTAGAATATTAAATATATTCTGTTCTCATCAAAAATGAAATACCTTTTTTGTGCCCTACAGTTGGAAAGGAAAATGAAGGGGCGTTTTACCCCCTACAGGGGGCGAGGGGGGAAGGCGAAAGCCTATTCCGGATTCACCGTATACAACGGCAAATTCTCCATCTTCCCTTTGATTAACAAATCGCCTTTGTGTTCAGGCACTAGTCGTGATCCTGGCCAGGGCAATAATTCTTTAAGATCATGCGAGATGAGAAGGTTGACTTCAAGATGATTGCATCGGTTTTGAATGCGGGCAGCTGTTCCAACAACTTCGCCAGAGAATGCAATATCGCGTTTGACCAAACCGATTTCACCCACCATTACTGGCCCGCAATGAAGTCCTGCTTTGAAATCAGGAACAACTCCATAATTTGAAATGTAATAAGAGGAACGATGGTTAAACATCTTCCGCACTTCCATTGGGCAACGGATACAATTTAATTTGTTGAGGCCTTGTTGCATCCACCAGCTCACGGTGATCTCGTCGCCAACGTATTGATAAATTTTGCCTTTGTGTTTTAAAATGATCGGAGTGGCGTCCCGGATCATGTCTTTTATAAAATTGAAATATTGTTGTTCGCCAAGTACCTGGGCGATATAAGTGGATCCGCGCAAATCGAGAAACATGAAAATGTGTTCTTCGCGTTTTGGCCGGAAGTACCGGCCCATGAAAAAACTGCGGAGATTACCAGGTCCATATTTGTCACTGATCAGCAATAAAGCGATGGTGCACATGACAATGAAGAGCCACAGTAAATAATCTTTTGCAAAAGCGAGGCTTCGTATGTGTTTTCCGATCGAAGAAAAGAAACCCTGGTTGCGGAGGTCTTCTTCACCGGCTATCGAAGCTCTTGTGATAAACGCAAGGATGGTGACAAAACAAATGATTAGGGTAAATGCCAGCAGGATGAAAAGGATAGCCTGGCCATAAGGATTGTTGCGGATCCAACGTTGGAGATTGGTGACGAGTATAGCACCTCCTATCAAGCCCGCGAGCATGGTAGCTACTGCATTGATCAGCAGGTTGGTCCAAAAGGGAGCTCCCGGAGTTTCGGCGTTTACGGAAAGGAGGACGATTTGATCGTAAAGGGACTGGCTGATGGAGAAGAAAACCCATATCCCTGTGATCCACAGGATTTTCTGCAGCTCACTGCGTGTCCTGAAAACCTCGAGGAAATGGGGTGCTTCAATGGTATCCGGTGGCTGGGTTTTCACGACGTGGGAATCGGTCAATTGCGTTGCAAAGGTAACTAACCTTCCCTATGAGGGCAGGTCAAGACCATACAGTTCTGGTTATTGAAATGTTTAACAAAGGGGATTTAAACGCAATCAAGGGTTAAAGTGTTATAAGTAAATCATCCCTGTTTACTGGATTCCTGGAAGTGACCGAGGGTTAATCCCTGAGGATCAGGCCACAATCAAATTAAAATTTTTTTTAATATGAAATTGGGATTATATTTGCCATAGTCTATAGGTACACCCATGATTCGACAACAACTTTCACAGAAGCTTCTTCAAAAGCTTTCCCCCCAACAGATTCAGCTGATGAAACTGTTGCAGGTTCCGAGTGTCAGCCTCGAGCAGCGAATCAAGGAGGAGCTCGAAGGAAATCCCGCTTTGGAAGAACACGATACCTATGAATCGGCGTCGGATACACCCGCCGAGGACAAGCAGGAGGAACCTGAAAAGGAAAAAGAGGAGGATTATGATCTCGATGAATATCTCAACGATTACATCGAAGAGGATCCCGTTTCCTATCATTATTCTGAACCTCAGGGCGAGCAACGCGACAAAAGTCTTCCTGCAGTAGTTGCCAACACTTTTCATGATTATTTAGAGCAACAATTAGGATTGCTCAATCTTGATTCCGAAGTGCATCGCATCATTGCGCAGCAGATCATCGGCAGCATCGATGATTCAGGATACATGCGGAGAGAGATTCCTTCTTTGATTGATGATATTCTTTTTGCCTACAATATCGAAGTGACCGCAAAGCAAGTGCAGGAAGTGTTGTCTATGATCCAGCGCTTTGACCCACCGGGGATAGGAGCGAGAGATTTGAGAGAGACATTGATCATTCAATTGCAACAGCGATTGCAATTGGCAGAAAATATGGGTGATCATGAATTGATCCCGGAGCTTAAACTTGGGATTTTAATTCTGACCAAGCATTTCGAAGCGTTTTCTAAAAAACATTTCCTTCGTCTTCAGCGACAACTGGAAATCGATGAGGAAATGTTGAAAGGAGCTCTTGATGAAATTCTTAAGCTGAATCCCAAACCGGCCAGTGGATATACCAGTCAATTTGATACACAGACTCAAACTATCATTCCGGATTTCCTCGTAACAAATCGTGACGGCATCCTGGAATTGACTATGGATGTGCGCAATGCACCAGATCTGCGGATCAATGATCAGTATATCGATATGCTACGCTCCTACCAGGCCAAAAAGGACAAGCCGAGTATTCAGCGGGAAAGTAAGGAAGCGATCATCTTCATCAAGCAAAAAATTGATTCTGCGAAATGGTTTATAGATGCCATCAAGCAGCGGCAGAATACACTGAAGCAAACGATGTATGCCATCATGCAGTTTCAGAAAGAATTTTTCCTCACGGGGGATTCAACTAAACTCAAGCCGATGATCCTTCGGGACATTGCAGAGATCACTGGACTCGATATTTCTACTGTGTCGCGTGTGGCCAGCAGCAAATTTGTTCAGACTGAATTCGGAACGAAGAGATTGAAAGATTTCTTTTCCGAATCCATCGTCAATACAGAAGGAGAGGAAGTTTCTACACAAGAAGTCAAATCTATTTTAGGAGAGATCATCTCCAAGGAGCATAAGCGCAAACCATTGTCCGATGAAAAACTTCGACTGATGTTGGAGAAAAAGGGCTACAGCATTGCGCGCAGGACTGTCGCGAAATACCGTGAGCAGTTAAATATTCCGGTGGCGAGGCTAAGAAAGGAACTGTAAGAATTCGTTCTGCCCCTAAATCCCCTGAAGGGGACTTCCTTTAAATTTTAATTCGTGAAAATTAGTGTAATTAGTGGCTAACATTTTTTTCTGCCACGAATTCACACTAATTAAAATCCAGCGATTTCAATAGTTTCTCACATATCAGGTTAACTTCTTCATCACTCACGATAAGCGGAGGATAAAATCGAATTGAATTTTGGTTGAATAAAAACCAATCTACTAACAAGCCATTTCCTCTGCAAGCTTTTACAATCTGTATTAGCTGTTGAGGTTGTTTCAATTCAATCGCCAGCATCAATCCTCTTCCTCGTATTTCTTTCACTGAAGGATGTGAAGAAATTTTTTCTTTGAAAATATTTTCAAGCACATTTGCTCTTTCTGCCAATTTGTCTTTTTCTAAAATATCAATCGCCGCTAAAGAAGCTGCGCAACTTAATGGATGTCCACCGAATGTAGTCAGGTGTCCTAATGGCGGATCATTCGAAAAAACCTGCATTATTTCTGCACTGGAAATAAATGTACCAAGAGGCAATCCTCCTCCAAATGCTTTTGCCAACAACAATATATCGGGCCTGATATTTTCTTTTTCAAATGCACACATCGATCCTGTACGTCCCATTCCTGTTTGGATCTCATCCAGGATCATTAAGGCTCCGACGGCTTCGCAGCGTTTTTTTATTTCAAACAAATAATTCTTTTCAGGCAAGATCACACCTGCTTCACCCTGAATGGGTTCCAATATAACGGCTGCAGTACTTTTTGAAATTTTAGCAATATCCTCAAACGAATTAAAATCAATGTGTTTGATTCCCGGCACCAATGGTCGCGCACCTGCCGTATGCATAAAATCACTTCGCAAACTTTCCGCACCTGCTGTACTTCCATGATAAGCCTTCCGGCAAGCTATGATTTCATACCGTCCTGTATATTTTCGCGCCAACTTCAATGCACCTTCAACAGCTTCTGTTCCCGAATTAGTAAAATAACTACAATCCAATCCCTCAGGTAAAATCTGCGCAAGCTTCTCCGCAAGCCTGACTTGTGATTGCTGCACATGTTCTCCATATACAGTAGTGTGCAAATGCAAATCCAACTGCTCAAGAATCGCTTTTCTAATCACCTGATGATTATGTCCAAAAGAAGAAACAGCAATACCTGAATTGCAATCTATAAATGGCTTTCCTTCCTGATTATACAAATAAATACCATCCGCCCTGCTCACTTCAAATCCATCGGGACTAGTTGAAGTTTGAGCAATATATTTAAGGAAAGATGATTTCATGATTTAATAAATAAGATGAATTACTGAAAAGGAATCATCTTGGCAGCGTAGGTGCAACCTACGGCAAACAGATTTAGGGGCGAGGGCAGCGTAGGTACAATGGTTCGACAAAGCTCACCAACCACCTACGGCAAACATTATAACCCCATCGCGTCCTTTAATTTGAAGAAGATCTCCGTATTCTCATAAATACCACGAAATGCTTCAGCACCCGGTCCATCTGCAAATACAGGAATCATCGTTGCTGTGTGACTTTTGGTCGTGAAGGCTACTTGTATGGCACCCATTTTTGATCCCGGCATGATAGCAAATCCACCGGTCTCATGATCAGCTGTCACTACCACTAATGTATTTCCATCTTTCTTTGCAAAGTCCATCACGGCATCGATTTGTTGTTCAAACTCAAGTAATTCGTTGACGACATAATTAGCATCATTTGCATGTCCGCCCCAATCGATTTGTGAACCTTCAATCATCAGGAAAAAACCTTGTGGAGAGCGGTCTTTCAGAAAATCTAAAGTCTTTGCTGTGGCAGGGAGTGCATATTTTCTTCCTTCATAAAAAGACAAAGGCTCGAGATTGGAAGTAAAGTATCCTATATTTTTATCGGTATTGATATTCAGGTTTTCGATAGTAGTGTGTGCTGAATCAGTGATCATATAACCTTTCGTGATGAGTTCCTGTACCAGGTTTCGTCCATCGGCGCGTTTAGTAAAATGATCTTCTCCTCCACCAATGAAAATATCAATAGGTGTATTTAAGAATCCAAGGGCGACTGCTTCCATGTCTTCACGTCCTGCAACATGCGAAATAAAAGCGGCTGGGGTAGCATGTGTGATGGAGCTAGTCACCAGCATACCGGTGGCCATTCCTTTGTTTTCTGCCATTTCCAAAATAGTAGGCACGGATTGCTTTTTTGCATTTACCCCTAAGCCTCCGTTATAGGTTTTCACTCCTGAAGCAAAAGCTGTTGCACCTGCAGCACTGTCGGTAATCAGGTTATCAGCAGATTGTGTTTTTTGGAAACCAATGTTTTTAAATCTTTCAAAAGAAGATTTATTATTGTTCATGTACATGGCTCCGGTGATTTGTGGTAGACCCATGCCGTCACCGACCATGAAGATTACATTTTTAGGTTTCGCAAGTGTCGAAGGGGTAGCAGGAGGTGTAGCTGCTGCAGGTTTTGGTGAACTACATGCAGAAAGCGCAATTAGTAATGCCAATGAAAAAAAGCCAATCCACCAATTAACTGACGGCTGCGAATTTTTTACCCGGGAGTGACCGGATCGCTCCTTTGAATTCGAGCATAAGCAGGATGGACGCAAGTTCACCGGGCGTGGATTTTGATTCATGAGCTAAGGTATCAATATCTTTTTCTCCCACTTCAACGATCAGTCGGTATATTTTCTGTTCTGGCCCTGTCATTTCAGTAAATAAATCGGTCTGAAAGGATTGCTGCTGGGTCTTTTTATTCCAGCCCATGAGGTTGATGAGATCATCCCCGGTCTCGATGAGATGGGCCTGCTGGTTTTTAATCAGGAGGTTGCAACCTGCGGAAGCCCTGTCTATTTTTCTGCCTGGAACTGCACCAACATCTTTATTGTAATCATTGGCCAGCGCAGCGGTAATCATGGATCCTCCTTTGATGCCGGATTCAATGACGACCAGCACATCACACAAGCCGGCCACAATTCGATTGCGCATCGGAAAATTGACAGCATCCGGTCCGGTGTCAAAACTGAATTCAGTGATCAGCCCGCCCTTATCCATCATCTTGTGCGCCGTAGCCTGGTGGTATTCGGGATATATATTTCCTAATCCGCTTCCGAGAACACCAATAGTAGGAATGCCCAATTGAACACAATGCTTATGCGCTGTGATATCTATCCCATAAGCCAAACCACTGAAAATCGTGATGTCGTAGGAAGAAATGGTGTCAATGATTTCTTCTGTGACCGTTTTTCCATAGGGCGATGGTTTGCGAGTGCCGATGATTGCGACACTGCGTTCAGGATTGAGATTGACATTTCCATTAGTATATAAAATCAATGGCGCATCGCCGACATGCTGCAATCGCGAAGGAAAATTAGAATCCAGGTAAAAGAGGTAATCAATGCCTTCCTTTTCGATTCTGTTGAGTTCTTCTTCTGCAGCAGCAAATGCTGAGGAGGCATGCGCAATCCGTGATGCAATTTCCTCTCCGATGCCGGGTATGGATTTGAGATGATGTTTGCTTTCGCTGAATACAGCTTCGATGCTACCACAGGTAGCGATCAATTGTCGGGCGATGATGGGGCCGACGAGCGGGATCATGGTGAAGGCGATTTCCTCCAACCGGGACTGGCGTGTTTTCATCTGGTCTCACTAAAATAAGGAAAAGGTAAGAGAGTAAGAAAGTAGGAGAGTAAGATTGTGATCAGATACCTCTGATCCAGAATTCGCCTGGTTTAATGCCTCGCCGCATCGCGGCAAAAGGTTGGTAGAAAACGAAAAGCAAAGAATTATTCTTAGTTAACCGCATGGCGGCGAAACTCCCATATCCCCCGGGGTTTTCGGAGCAACATCAAGCCATTTGCTTGATAAGCGCAGAAACACAGGGGTGAGAAATTTCGCGCAGCAGGAAATTTCGATGGGGCAAATAATTTTTACTCCGCGTTCCTCAATGCCGGATTGATCGCATACGCTCGATCCAGGTAATTCTGTCCCTGCACCTGGTCACCACCGAGATAAAAAGCTTTCCCTAATGCAAATAAGATGCGCGGATCATTCGGTGCAATCTTTTCTCCAAGCTGCAAATAGGTCACGGCCCAGGGATAATTGTGCATTTCTTTCACCAGCATCTCATAGCCAATTTTGTAATAAAAATCAGTGAGCTTAGCTGCATCTTCACGGCCATTGAGATATTCTAGAAACTGGCGGACATATTCCGTTTGCGGTTTCGCGCGAATAATGGTTGTATATTCTTCCAATAATTTATTAAGATCATGACTTTGATTATATCGCTCTGCTGCAAGACCAGATTCAATTTGATTCGCAGCCAGGTAAGAAGGATATATTTTTAAGGAACGCTGCGCAAAAACTTCTGCCTGTGCATAGGCCTTTTGTTTTTCAGCCTGGTCGGAGGTGTCACGAGCTAATTCAAAGAGTGCTGTAGCCATAAAACAATTGGCTCGGCAACTATTTTCCGACACTAATACCGCCTGGCTATTTAAACTCAATGCATCTTTCCATGCGGGAATTCGTACATAAGTTTTGAATGCATAAGCACCCAACAATCCAATCAGTAGTACCAACGAACCCCATTTGATTGCCGGCTTTTCATTGTTCCAGCCATATTTTATAAAAACATAAGCGCAGATCAAAGAGAAGGCCATGGAGGAAATAAAAATGAACCGCTCATTCATAAAGGTGCCCACCGGGAATACGAGATTGGACACAATCGATACGGTCGCAATAAAAAATCCAATGGCCCACGCGTAAATGCTTTTTGTTTTCCATCCTTTAAAAAAGGCATAAGCCATGCCGGCGTATAATGCGAATGAAATCAAGGTTCCGGGCTTGCCCCAATTCATGATCGGAATATGATAAGGATAATAATCATGCGTCAATGGATGCGGATAAACCAATAATCGCAGGTATTGACCTAGTGTGTACATGATGGTGGCATATTTTTCCGGACCATTCATCTCAACGAACGGATCATTCATCAGGTCATCGATCTTCTTACCACTGTATAATAAATAACCAATCACCTCGGTGCGAATAGTGATGTAAATGAAAGCCGCTATCAGTGAAGGAACCAGCGTGATGACAATATCTTTTGTTTTCGCTTTTGTGAAAAAATAAAGTGTCAATGGAATAACAGCCAGGAAGGTCAGTGCATTTTCTTTCGACATCAATCCCAGGAACATGCAAATGCCACTGAGGACCAACCAGATCATTTTCCTGGTGGGTAAATATTTAAGCGCGAAGTAAAGAGCTCCCAGCGCACCTATAGCAGTCATGATCTCATCTCGTCCTTTGATATTCGCTACTACTTCTGAATGTACCGGATGAAATAAATAAAGCGCAACTGTGAGAAACGGGATGCCCAACAGCCACGGTGAATTTTCTTTATCGGGAATCAGAATAGAGAAAATTCGAAATAGCAAAAGCCCCAATAGTCCATATAGAAAAACATTGATCAAATGTCGTTCGAATGGATTGCTGCCAAACATGGATTGTTCGACCGCAAAAGAAACAATAGACAGTGGTCTATAGCGTGAGCCTGCGACCAGGTCTTGTTGCCCTCCGAAATAGCCAGAAAAACTTTCTGTGCTTAGGATGTCCCAGATGCCGTGGACACCTTTCTGTGTGAATTTATTGTCCGTGATCACAATCTGGTCATCCAGCACATAGCCATAGGGAATGCAGGTCCAGTACAAGGCAAAGGCCATCACCGGGATGATGATCGCTTCCTTCCAATGTCGCTGCCAGAATCCCGGTGTGAAATTCAGGCTGGAGTAAGAGACAGACTTCGATTTTTGTTTGGTAGATTTTTTCTTTGGTGAGGTAGTCGCCATAGCGGATAAAGATACAAGGATGCCTTTTCCAGCGCAATAAGATTGAAGGGCATGGTATTTGCCCTATATTTCAATGGCAAAAACGCCAAATATGACCTTTCACAAGGCAGTCACATGCTTACTAGTTCTATTTTTTGGAATTCTTTCCTTACCCATCATTGGACAAATCAACATAAAAGCAGGGTACAGCTTTTCCCTGGTCCACGATGATGCCATTGACCAGTTGGTGGATGAGGTCAACCAGGCCAATGACTATGAACATAATCTCAAGAACCTCCGCTGGATGCATGGGTTTGATGTTGGTCTCCGTTTCAAGTCAGGACCCCATGCTCTTGAACTTTCATATTTAGGGGGCTATCGGCATCTATTGGGGACTAACCCCAATCCTGGTGGCGGAAGTGACATCAAGGATAAATTAATATTTGACACAGAAAGTTTTGGCCTGGGGTACCAACTTTCTGATAATCACTTTGGAATGGGCGCGGAACTACAATATCAATTTTATTATACAAAAGCCAAGCTGACACTCCCGGATCAAAGTTTCAAGGACATCCAGAAGATGTGGGCGACTAAATTATACCTGATGGTGATTTTGGAAGGTTCAGGCAGCGTGACGGCCGTTATTGAACCCTATTATATTCTGCCTACGAAAGGATATGATCCTCAGCCTTTGCAACATTTCATGGAAACGACCATCAATCCAACAAATAATAAGTGGACCCGATTTGGTTTGTCATTTTTGTTTTATAATGGATTTCAGTAGCAGTATTATTTAAATCGAATATCAAATTTCAACCGCCTAAGGTTTATTAATGGTTTAGGTATATTTTTACCGTTTATGGCCTTTAAGATCACATCCACCTATCAGCCCA
>Ga0068851_10000658_pt1 | contig 14765 bp, 14 predicted proteins | sample KBSCornC12_FD_66588 | JGI IMG/M metagenome (GOLD analysis project Ga0068851, IMG submission 66588) | Corn rhizosphere microbial communities from Kellogg Biological Station, Michigan, USA - KBS Corn C1-2 | ecosystem: Host-associated > Plants > Roots > Rhizosphere > Soil ...
AACCTGTTCACCACACCCCTCGCCACCGGCGTGCCGTTCAACTGGAAGGACCTGACGCCCGTCGCGATGCTCGCGCTCGATGAGTTCGTGCTGTGGGTCAACGCCGATACGCCTTACAAGACGGCGCAGGACTATGTCGCAGCGATCAAGGCTGGCCAGAACGGTCAGTTCAAGATGGCTGGAACCGGCTCCAAGCAGGAAGACCAGATCGTGACCGTCGCGCTCGAGAAGGCGACCGGCAAGAAGATGACGTACGTACCGTTCAAGGGCGGCGGCGACGTCGCCGTGCAGCTCGTCGGCAAGCACGTCGACAGCACGGTGAACAATCCGATCGAAGCCGTCGCGCAATGGCGCTCGGGCGCGTTGCGCCCGCTGTGCGTATTCGACTCCAAGCCGATGCCTTATCCGAACAAGGTGACGGCCACGCAGTCGTGGCAGGACATTCCCACGTGCAAGTCGGCGGGGCTCGACGTCGAGTACACGATGCTTCGCGGCATCTTCATGCCGGCTGGCGTGACGCAGGACCAGGTCGACTATTACGTCGATATCTTCAAGAAGGTTCGCGAGCTGCCCGAGTGGAAGAAGTACACCGAGGATGCGGCATTCAATACGACGTTCATGGTCGGCAAGCAATTTTCCGACTGGGTCGCCAACGCCGAGAAGATACATCACGGGTTGATGCAGGAAGCGGGCTTCCTCGCCGCGAAGTAAGGAGCGCGCGATGGCAGCGCCTGAAGTGAACGCGCGTGGTGACATCACCACGCGCTGGGCGGAGCTCGTCGTCGCGCTGCTGTTCGTCGTTGCCGGGGCCATCGTCATCATCGACAGTATTCGCGTCGGCATCGACTGGGCCGACGATGGCCCGCGCGCCGGCTACTTTCCCTTCTACATCGGTTGCCTGCTGACGTTCGCAGGTCTGTACGTCACCGTGCAGACGATGCTGCGCTGGAAGAAGATCGGCAACGCGACGTTCGTCAGCGGCGAACGACTGAAACCCGTTCTGCTGATGCTGCTGCCGTCGATCGCGTTCGTCGTGCTGATCGCGTGGCTCGGCATTTACGTCGCTGCGTTCATCTACGTCGGCGCGTTCATGCTGTGGCAGGGCAAATACGGCTGGCTGCCGACGATCGCCGTCAGCGCAGGGCTGCCGATCGTGCTGTTCCTCGTGTTCGAGAAGTGGTTTCTCGTGCCGCTGCCGAAGGGGCCGATCGAGAACATGCTCGGTTTTTGAAGCCTCCTAGATTGGCCCGCAGTAGCTTTTCCTGAGGAGTCGAGTTGGAAGACGTCGGCAATCTACTGCACGGGTTTGCTGTAGCCCTCACGTGGAAGAACCTGCTGTTCATGCTGGTCGGCATCCTGCTCGGCGTGCTGATCGGCGTGCTGCCGGGTCTCGGTGGGGCGAACGGCGTCGCGATTCTCCTTCCACTGACGTTCTCGATGTCGCCCACGTCGGCGATCATCATGCTGTCGTGCATCTATTGGGGGGCGCTGTTCGGCGGCGCGATCACGTCGATCCTGTTCAACATACCGGGCGAGCCCTGGTCGGTAGCCACGACATTCGATGGCTATCCGATGGCCCAGCAGGGTCGCGCTGCCGAGGCGATGACGGCCGCGTTCACGTCGTCGTTCGTCGGCGCGTTCTTCGCTGTCGTGATGATCACGTTTCTCGCTCCGCTGATCGCGAAGTTCGCGCTGCGCTTCGGGCCGCCTGAATTCTTTGCCGTCCAGTTGCTGACGTTCTGCAGCTTCGTCGGCATGGGACGCGAGCCTCCGGTCAAGACGATTGCTTCGATGATGCTCGGCTTCGCGCTTGCGGCGGTCGGGCTGGATACGGTCACCGGCCAGTTACGGATGACGTTCGGTTTCACGCCGCTGCTGCAGGGCTTCGACTTCCTGATCGCCGTGATCGGTCTCTTCGGTCTTGGCGAGATCCTGCTGACGATGGAGGAAGGTCTCGCGTTCAAGGGCAAGGGCGGACGCATCAATCCGACGATCGTCTGGCAGACGTGGAAGCAGTTGCCGCAGTACTGGGCGACGTCACTTCGCGCGATCCTGATCGGCTGTTGGATGGGTATCACGCCGGGCGGCGCCACGCCTGCGTCGTTCATGAGCTACGGCATGGCGAAGCGGATATCGAAAAACGGCGCGAAGTTTGGCGAAGGCCAGATCGAGGGCGTGATCGCACCCGAGACTGCGGCGCACGCGGCGGGAACGAGCGCATTGCTGCCGATGCTGACGCTCGGCATTCCCGGCTCCCCGACGGCGGCCGTGCTGCTCGGCGGGCTGCTGATCTGGGGCTTGCAGCCGGGCCCGCTGCTGTTCGTAGAGAAGCCCGATTTCGTCTGGGGCCTGATCGCCAGCATGTACCTCGGCAACATCGCGGGCCTCATCATCGTGCTGACGACGGTGCCGTGGTGGGCTGCGATCCTGCGCATTCCATTCGCGATCATCGCTCCGGTGATCGTCGTCATCTGCGCGATCGGCGCGTACACCGTCCACAACAACATGTTCGACGTCTACATGATGCTGGTGTTCGGTGTGCTCGGCTACTTGTTCAAGAAGCTCAAGTACCCGCTCGCGCCGCTCGTGCTGGCGCTCGTGCTCGGCGACATGGCGGAGACCGCGTTCCGCCAGTCGATGCTGCTGTCGAAGGGACGCGTCGGTATCTTCTGGTCGAATCCGCTCGTCGGGTCGATCGTGACACTCGCGCTCGTGCTGCTCGTATGGCCGCTGATCTCGCGCGTGATCGCCTCGCTGCGCAACAAGCCGCCGGCGGCGCAGGCCGCATAGACAATGGATTCAGAGCGAACGAAGTAAGCACTGACCCGAGCCCATTGCCGGTCACAGTCAGTTCGTTCTGAACGAGTTTCAGCTGAAGCGCTCGCGCAGCACGTTCTTCTGCACCTTGCCCATCGCGTTGCGCGGCAGCTCGTCGACGACGTGCACGCGCTTCGGCACCTTGAACGGCGCGATCTCGTCTTTCAATGACCGGATCATCGCGCGCTCGTCGATCGTCTCACCATCCCTGACGACGACGACTGCCGTCACCGCTTCGCCAAGATCGCGGTCGGGCACGCCGATGACCGCCGATTCGACGACCGCTGGTAACGCGTTGAGGCGCTCCTCGATCTCCTTCGCATACACGTTGAGGCCGCCGCTGATGATCAGGTCTTTCGCGCGACCAACGAGTCGCAGATAATCCTTCGCGTCGCCGTCGGCGACCCACTCGCCGATGTCGCCGGTGCGAAACCAGCCGTCGGCCGTGAATTCTTCGCGCGTCTTGTCAGGCATCTGCCAGTAACCGCTGAAGACGTTCGGGCCGCGCACCTCGACACCACCTACCACACCCGGTGCGCACGGCTGTCCATCGGCGTCGGTGATGCGGACGGAAATTCCCGGCAGCGGCCGTCCGACCGTCCCGGCAGCACGCACGCCGTCCAGCGGATTCGACGTGATCATCCCGGTCTCGGTCATCCCGTACCGTTCGAGAATGGGTTGGCCGATGCAATCGGCGAATGCGTTGAACGTTTCGGCGAGCAGCGGCGCCGAGCCCGAGATGAACAAGCGAACACCTGCGCACGCCTCACGCGTGAACGTCGGTTCCGCGAGCAGTCGCGTGTAGAACGTCGGCACACCCATCATCACCGTTGCAGCGGGCAGGGCGGCGATGACGTCGCGCGCGTCGAACTTCGGCAAGAAGATGAGTCGCGCGCCCGACAGCAGCGCGCAGTGAATCGCGACGAACAAGCCATGCACGTGATAGATCGGCAATGCGTGCAACAGCACGTCGCCGCGCGTGAAGCCCCACGCTTCGACGAGCGCCAGCGCGTTCGACGCGAGATTGCGATGCGTGAGCGCAGCACCCTTCGACCGGCCGGTTGTTCCCGACGTGTAGAGAATCGCAGCGAGATCGTCCGGTTGCGACAAAACGGTTTCGAAATGCCGCGATTCCTGTGCCGCGCGATCGGTGAGCTCACCCTCGCCGTTCGCGTCGAGCGTCAATACGATCGCGTCGTTGGCGATCGTTGCAACGGTGCCGAGTGATTCGGGCCGGCACACGATGACGCGCGGGCGCGCATCCTCGAAAAAGAATTGCAGCTCCGCTTTCTGATAACCGGTATTGAGCGGCAGGTAGACGAGGCCTGCACGAAGGCACGCGAGATAGAGCGCCAGCACGCGCCAATGCTTGTCGGTTTGAACCGCGACCCGATCGCCCGGTGAGCAGCCGGCGCGAACGAGCGCATTGGCAAGTCGCGCCGACTCGTCCGCGAGATCACCATAGTGAATCACGGGCGCATCCGGCGTCAGGATGCAGGGCACTTCCGGCTCGCGCGGAAAATGCGCGTCGATCAATGCGTACAGGTTGGCGTTCATCACGAGGAAGATGCAATCGTCGCGCGATCCATCGAGCGCTTCGGTTCGATTCAAGGCATTATTCCACACCGATGACCTCCCATTTCGCCGCAAACCCGCCCGTGACCCTTCGTAACGCAACGCCGCGCGCGCGCATCGAAGCGCTCGCGGACGCCGATACTGTCGAATGGCTCCCGCTCGCCGGTGCGAGCCCGCACGTTGCGCGCTACGGAGTTTCGCCGCAGGAAGACGACGGCATCATCGTGGCGCGAATTCGCCTGGGAAACGCGCCGATGCTCGTCGCGGCGCAGGACGAGCGCTATCTCGCCGGCAGTGTCGGCGAGCGTCATGGGATCGCGTTGCAGCAGATGCTGACCGCGGCGCGTGAAGAGCGACCCGCTGCGATCGTAATGCTGCTTGCATCGGGCGGCGTGCGGCTGCACGAGGCCAATGCGGCGGAGTTGGCGCTTGGACGCGCGCTGTCGACTTTGTTCGATGCGCGTGCCGATGGCATTCCCGTCGTCGCGATCGGCGTCGGCAACCTGTTCGGCGGCACGTCGGTGCTCGCATGCGCGGCCGATCGACTCGCGATGCTGCCCGGTACGCGAATCGGATTGTCGGGTCCAAAAGTGCTCGAATCGGTGCACGGCAAATGGGAGCTCGACGCCGACGACGAGCGCGACGTCGAGGCCGTGTTCGGCGCGAAGGCGCGCAGCGCGATGGGGTTCGTCGACCTCGTTGCCGATGCATCCGATGCCGTTCGCGCGTGGGTGTTTCGCGCCGTTCGCGATCGCGCCGATTTCGCAACGAGTGTCGGCGCGACCCACGCGCTGCTGCGCAAGCGCATTGCGGGTGATCCGACCCATTCGGCACCGTTCGACGCACTCGCGTGCTTCGACGGCGCCGCACCGGTCGACAACGGCGGCCGGCTCTGGCGCCGCGACGAGTGCTGGCTCACGCGACCGCATTCGCGCACGACCGTCGGCCCTGCCGACGTTCACGCGCTCGACGATGCGTTGCTGCAACACGTCGTTGACGCGGCTGACGGAACGCCGGACGTGCTGCTGCTCGTCGAGGACTCCGCCGGGCACGCGGTATCGCGCGCGGCGGAGATGCGCTTCCAGTCGCAATTCCTGGCGCATCACGCGTCGGTGCTCGCATTGCTGCGCGCGCAGGGCCGCCGGCTCGTGGGACTGCTCGCAGGCATCGGGCACAGCGCTGCGTTTTTCAGCAATGCGATGCAGGCGAGTGCGCTCTATGCGCTCTCTGGCGCGCGCGTCATCGCGATGGAGCCTTCGGCAATCAGCCGCGTCACCGGCCTTCCTGCCGACGCTATGACCGACGACGATCCACTGCTCGGCCAGCCGGTGCGGCACCTGATGGCACAAGGCGGCGTCGCCGCGATCGTACCCGACGCGTCACTCGCGTCGCTCGGATTGTGATTCGCGCAATCGCAACGTGCGTTGCAGTGCTGGCATTCGCAGGAGGGGCGAACGCCGCGGTCGTGGCCGATACGGCGCGCGAGACGCGCTGGGCGAACGAAGTGGTGCCGCAACTCGTCGTCGGCGACGCCGTGTGGCTCGCGACGCCGCACCATCCGCGCGTGCTCGCGCTGTACACGCAGCCGGCCGCGAAGACACGCAACGCCGTCATTGTCGTGCACGGGCTTGGCGTCAATCCGGACTGGAATCTGATCGGCGTCCTCCGTACCGAGCTGGCCGAGCGAGGCTTGGCGACGCTGTCGGTGCAGATGCCGGTGCTCGCCGCCGACGCGAGGCGCGACGACTACGTCGCGCTCTTTCCCGATGCAGGAGAGCGGCTGGGAGCGGCGATTGCGTGGTTGCACGACAACGGCTACGCGCGCATCGCCATCGTGTCGCACAGCATGGGGGCGGCGATGGTCGACGCGTGGCTCGCCGAACAGGACGAAAACGTCATCGACGCGTGGGTACCGATCGGAATGCTCGTCCCGTTCTCCCGACAGTCACGCCATCCGGTGCTCGATGTCGTCGCCGAGCGCGACTTCCCCGACGTGCTGGCGCTCGCCAAGTCGCGCGCGGCAAAGCTTCCGCGCGACGGTTGCTCGGCGACTATCACCGTGACGGGCACCGATCATTACTTTGGCGACGCCGCATCGCGTCTGGCCGCGGCGATCGCGCCGTTCATTGAACGCGCGATGAACGACAAGTGCTGAGCTGCGGACCTTCGACGGTAAGCGCGGACGCTTGCGACACCGTTATGCAGACCGGAAGCCCGGCTGATGCGTGAATAGCGCGTGCTATGATTTCGGTGCCTTCTTGCTGACGAGACAATGCCTGATTCCATCGACACGACGCCAGTAGAAGGACGCCGGGCCGACCCGGCTCTAGTCCGTGAAATCGCCGGCCTCGTCGTTGCCGCGCTCAACCTCGACATTCAGCCCGATGAGATCGATCCTGCCGCACCGCTGTATGGCGAAGGGCTTGGTCTCGACTCGATCGACATCCTCGAGATTGGACTGGTCGCGTCGAAGCGCTACGGTTTAACGCTCAAGGACGACGACCGGGACAACGTGCGTATCTTCAACTCGCTCAACAGCCTCGCGTTACACGTTGCGGAGCGGAGAACGAAGTGATCCGCATGTTGCGCGGTCGTACCGCGCTGGTATTCGCAGGCGTGCTGTTCGTCGCGTTCGCCGGTGCCGCGCACTTCGCGATCGTCGATGCGGGCCACGCAACCGCGCTCGGCGCGGGGCTCTCGCTTGTTCCCGCGGCGGCGCTTGCCTTCTGGTGCATGCGTCGCTCGCAGCATCCGTATGCAGCGCTTCTCGTCGTCGCCGCAACCATCGCCGTCCTTTGGAGCGTCTGGCCCGCCATCGAGCGCCACTTTCCGCGGCTCCTCTTCGTCGAGCACGCTGGTGCGAATCTCGCGCTCGCGATCATGTTCGGACGAACCCTCGTCGGCAACCGCGAAGCGCTGTGCACGCGATTCGCGCGGCTGATCCATGGCACGCTCCCGATGGATGTCGAGCGCTACACGCGGCAGGTCACCGTTGCGTGGACGATCTTCTTCGTCGTTTTTTTCGCGCTGTCGTGCGTGCTCTACCAAAGCGGCTCGCTTGCCGCGTGGTCGCTGTTTGCGAACATACTGAGCCCGGTGCTCGTTGCGGCAATGTTCGTCGTCGAATACATCGTGCGGCTTCGCGTGCTCCCGAAATGGGAGCGCGCAGGCGTCCTGAGCGGCGTCCGCGCGTTCACGCGGCACGTCGGAGCGGGGCAACCCGAGGCGCCTCGCTAAGCGACGGCGATGGCCTCGACGGCGCCGCGGCGTATGCCCGCCTCGCAGCGCCTTGCGCTGATCGGACACGAGCACGCCGATACGATCGCCGCGCGTCGTAACGGCAGCCCGGTCACCGCGGCGACGCTCATTGCCGACATTCGCCGTACCGCCGAGTCGCTTCCCGACCGGCGTCACGTCCTCAACGTCTGCGCCGACCGCTACCGCTTCGCAGTGCTGCTCGGTGCGGCAATCATGCGTCGGCAGATCTCGCTGCTGCCGCCGACGACGACGCCGAACGTCATCGAGTCGATGCGCGCGTTCGCGCCGGACGCTTACTTCGTATCCGACGATCCGGAGGCGGAGATCGATCTCCCGCGTTTCCAGTTGCCGATGGGAGACCCGGCACCCGGCGCGGCGTTCGTGGTGCCGCGTATCGATGGCGACCAGGTGGTCGCCTGCATGTTCACGTCGGGATCGACCGGCGAGCCGCGGCCCAATTTCAAAACCTGGGGGAAGCTCGCGCTCGGCGCGCACGGTGAGGCGGCGCGCTTCGGCGTCGGACCGGGGCACACGGTGCTCGGCACGGTGCCGCCACAGCATATGTATGGCTTCGAATCCACTGTGCTGCTGCCACTGTTGAGCGGCGCGATCCTCACCGCCGAGCGCCTCTATTCCGCAGCTGAAATCGACGCGGCGATCGGTCGCACGCCGGCCCCGCGCACGCTGTTCATCACGCCGTTCCATCTGCGCGTGTGGCTCGAGAGCGGCGCGCGCGCTTCGATCGAATCACTCGTATCGGCGACTGCGCCATTGTCGGTGGCGCTTGCGCGAATGGCCGAGGTGCGCACCGGTGCGAACCTCTACGAGATCTACGGTTGTACCGAGGCGGGACAGATAGCGACGCGGCGCACGACGGAGTCGCCCGTGTGGCACGCATACGACGGGTTGCGGCTGTGGACCGACGGCGACGAGGGGATGGTTTCCGGCGGCCACGTCGACCAGCCGACGAGGCTGATGGACATCATCGAGGTGCTCGGCGACGGTTCGCGCTTCCTGCTGCATGGTCGCACCGCCGATCTCGTCAACATCGCAGGCAAGCGCAATTCGATCGGCTATCTCAATCACCAGCTGTCGGCGATCCCAGGCGTGCTCGACGGCGCGTTCTACCTGCCCGACGATGCCGCGGAAAGCGAGGCCGGGCGCCTGATGGCGTTCGCCGTCGCGCCGGGCCTGACGGTGCCACAAGTCATGGCGATGCTGCGCAAGCGGATCGACGCCGCCTTCATGCCGCGACCGCTGGTCCTGGTCGAACGGCTTCCCCGGCAAGCGACCGGCAAGCTGTCGCGCGAGGCGCTGCGCGCGCTGGCCACGGAGGTGCCGAGGCGATGAATGTCGTGGCCGACCATCCGGCGTTCAGAGGTCATTTTCCAGGACGGCCCATCCTTCCGGCCGTCGTCGTGCTGACGGAAGTCCTCGCCGCGATCGAAGCGCAGACCGGGCAATCGCCGCAGCAATTCACGATCGTCACCGCGAAGTTCGTCGGCGCCGTGACGCCTGGAGAATCGCTGACGTTCTCACACGCGAATACGGCTTCGGGTGGGATCCGCTTCGAGGTACGGTCGACGCACGGCGTGGTCGCGTCGGGATTGCTCGCACTGCGGCGCTCCGCGTGAGCGCCCCGTCGACACCGTCGGCGGAGTGGGCGCAGCGCCCGGAGCGCGGCAGCCTGCCGCTGATGCGTCTGATGGCGTGGGTCTCGCTGCGGTTCGGTCGCACCGTCTCGCGCGTTCCGCTGCGCATCATCGCGGCTTACTACCTTGCGTTCGGCGTCGCCGCGCGACGTGCGTCCCGCGATTTTCTGCGGCGCGTAAAAGCCCGCAGCCCGACACTGCGCGAACAGTACGATGTCTTCTTCAGCTTCGCGTCCACCATTCACGACCGCGTCTATTTCCTGAAAGATCGCTTCGACCTGTTCGACATCGACGTGCAGGGTGCGGAAGTATTCGACGAGCGCGGCGCGTTGCTCATGGGCGCGCATCTCGGCAGCTTCGAGGCGATGCGCGCCAGTGGACGTCATCTCGGACATCGCCGCGTCGTGATGGCGATGTACGAAGGCAACGCGCGGCGCATCAGCGCGGCGCTCGCCGCGATCGACCCGGCGGCGATGACGGACATCGTCGCGCTTGGCCGCGCCGACTCGATGCTCGAGCTCGCGGAGCGGCTCGACGCCGGCGCGCTGGTCGGCGTGCTCGCCGATCGCACGCTTGGCCGCGAGCCGGTGTTGCACGTGGACTTCCTCGGCGAATCAGCCCCGTTCCCGACCGGACCGATGCGCATCGCCGCGGCGCTGCGCCGGCGCGTGATTTTCATGGTGGGCGTGTATCGAGGCAGCAATCGATACGAGATCCGCTTCGAGCCGCTCGCCGATTTCACCGACGTCGACGGCCTCCCACGCGCTGCGCGCGAGCGGCGCGTTGAAGAAGGTGTTGTTGCGTACGCGAGGCGCCTCGAGCATTACGCACGCGAAGCGGCGTCGAATTGGTTCAACTTTTACGATTTCTGGCGTTGCGCGCGATGACAACGACGGTGTCGAGCCAAGCGCCGCGCGCGGCGCTGCCGGGCTCGGCGATCATCGTCGCGCTCACCGCGTTCCTCGCCTGCATGCTAACGCCGACCGGCGCGCGGGCCGCTGACTTTGACCTCGCAACGCTCTTCGACCGCCTCGCGAAGGAGCGTCCTGCGCATGCGCAATTCCGCGAGCGCAAATACCTTGCGCTGCTCACCGAGCCCGTCGAGTCGTCGGGCGAGCTCGCCTTCACGCCGCCTGACCGCCTCGAGAAGCGCACGATCTCGCCGAAGCCCGACGTCGTCATCATCGATCGCGGGCAGATCATCCTCGAGCGCGGCGGCAGAAGACAGGTGCTGGAGCTCGCGGAGAATCCGGGCATCGCGGTACTCGTCGAAAGCATTCGCAGCACGCTCGCCGGAGATCTCGCTGCGCTTTCGCGCGCGTACTCGGTGCGGCTCGACGGCGACTCGTCGAATTGGCGCCTCGTGCTGCGGCCGCGCGATGCGTCGCTGACGACGCTGGTCGAACGGATCGAGATCGGCGGCGCAGACGCGCAAATGCGCACGGTCGAAATCGTTCAGGCCGATGGCGACCGCTCGGTGATGACGATTTCGCCGTCGACCGTGCGCTGATGGGCTCGCGTCGGGTTGCCCTCGGCCTCTGGGTCGCGGGGCTCGCGTTCTGCCTCTGGACAATCACGCACGCGCGCTTCGTCGCCGACCTTTCCGCATTCCTGCCCGCGACGCCGACCACCGCGCAGCGCTTTCTCGTCGATCAATTGCGCGACGGCGCGCTGTCACGCGTGATGCTGATCGGGATCGAAGGCGCCGACGCCGCCGCGCGGGCGGAGATTTCGCGCTCCGTCGCACGCGCGCTCGTCGCGGATCCGCGCTTCGCATCCGTTGCCAACGGCACTACGTCGGGATTCGCGCGCGAACGCGAGCTGTTATTCGAACATCGTTACGCGCTGAGTCCCAACGTGAAGCCGGAGCGTTTCACCGTCGAGGGTTTGCATGCGGCGATCGCGGAAACGATCGATCTGCTCGCGTCGCCCGCGGGCCTGCTCGTGAAATCACTCGTGCCGCGCGATCCGACGGGCGAGCTCCTGGCCGTGCTCGAGCGGATGCGTCCTGCGGCAGCACCGCGCACTGCGGACGGCGTGTTTGTGTCGCCCGACGGGAATCGGGCGATCCTGATTGCGCGCACTCGGGCGAGCGGCTCGGATATCGACGCTCAAGCGCAGGCGATCGCCTCGGTGGAGCGCGCATTCGCGCACGCGTCTGCAAGCGTCGGCGCAGCGGACGCGAAGCTGCGCTTGACCGGACCCGGCGCGTTCTCCGTGCTCTCTCGCGCGATGATCGTCCGCGACGTCGAGCGGCTCGCGATCGCCAGCACGCTCGTCGTCGCGACACTGCTTCTCGTCGCCTATCGTTCGCCGATCGCGCTGGCACTCGGGCTCGTCCCGGTCGTTTGCGGCGCGCTCGCGGGCGTCGCCGCCGTGTCGATAGGGTTCGGCACGGTCCATGGCATCACGCTCGGGTTCGGCACCACGTTGATCGGCGAGGCGGTGGACTACTCGATCTACCTGTTCGTGCAGGCGGAACGCGACCGCGCGCCCGGTAATGACGCCTGGGTCGCCGGTTTCTGGCCCACTGTGCGACTCGGCGTTCTCACGTCGATCGCTGGATTCTCGGCGTTGCTGCTGTCGGGACTGCCGGGGCTCGCGCAGCTCGGTCTCTATTCGATCGTCGGCCTCGTCGTCGCGGCGGCGGTCACACGCTTCGTCCTCCCGGCGCTGCTGCCCACGAGGTTCCGGATACGCGACCTGTCGCCGCTGGGCTCCCGCCTGACGCGCGTTGCCGAGTTCGGCGCGAAACGCCGCTGGATCGTCGCGGTTCTTGCAGTCGCGGCTGTCGCAACCCTCGTCGTTCATCGTGACACGCTATGGGATCCTGAACTTGCCAGTCTCAACCCGGTTCCGATGTCCGAACGCGCGCTGGACGCGGAATTGCGGGCATCGGTTGGCGCGTTTGATGCGCGCTGGATGATCGCGGTGAACGGTTCGACCGCAGATGGGGCACTCGCCGCCGCCGAGGGCGTCGGTAGACGTCTCGACGCGCTCGTGGCCGACGGCAAGCTCGCGGGTTACGAAAGCCCGGCGGTCCTGCTGCCGAGCACGGCCACCCAGCGCGCGCGACTGGCGAGCCTGCCAGAGGCTGATGTGCTCCGCACGCGCGTCGCGGCGGCGCTCGCGCAAACGCCGTTACGGCCCGACAAGGTCGAGCCCTTCATAGCGGATGTTGCGGTGGCACGCGTTGCGCCGCCCGTCACGCGCGATACGTTCAAAGGCACCGCCATCGATCACGCGCTCGACGGCCTGCTGTTCCCGACGAGCTCCGGACAATGGACCGCGCTCATTGGACTGCGTTCGCCGATCGGCGGGACGATCGACGCCGCGGCAGTGCGCTACGCCGTGCACGACGCAGGCAACGCAGTGCTGCTCGACGTCAGGACCGAGGTGGATCGGCTCTACGCGGGGTACCTCGAGCGGGCGCAGATCATGTCGGCTGTCGGAGCGGCAGCGATCGTCGTGCTACTGCTCGTGGCGCTTCGCTCACCTGCCCGCGTCGCGCGAGTCCTCGCGCCGCTGGCCGCGGCGGTGCTCGTTGTCGCGGGAATGCACGCGCTGATGGGAACGCGCCTCTCGCTGCTTCATCTTATCGGCCTGCTGCTCGTCGTTGCCATTGGCTCCAACTACGCGCTTTTTTTCGACCGGATGGCGCACATCCGCGATGCTTCCGCCGCACGCACGCTCGCTTCGCTGGCGCTCGCGAACGTGAGCACGGTGGCGAGCTTCGGCATCCTGTCGCTATCGTCGATCCCGGTGCTGAATTCAATCGGAGGGACCGCCGCACTCGGCGCGCTCTGCGCCCTCGTATTCGCGGCAATGTTGGTAACATCCGATCGTGCGAACGATCGTCCAGGCGGACCCGTCGCGTAGCGCGCCGATGCTCGCGCTGCTTTCGGGGACGTTCAGCGAGCCCGAAGACTTCGTTCGCGAGGGCTTCAGCGCGGCGGTGCACGACCACGGCATCGCTGCGGAACTCGTGATGGCGGAAATGCGCGCGAGCTGGTTCGCCGACGGCTCGGTTGTCGATCGCATTCGCGAAGCGGTGATCGTCCCCGCGCACGAACGCGGCCGCGCGCGTATCTGGCTCGTCGGCATTTCGCTCGGCGGTCTTGCGGCGCTTTGTTACGCCGCGCGCCATGCGAGCGAGATCGAAGGCATCCTGCTGATCTCGCCGTATCCGGCGACGCGGCCGGTGCTGCGCGAAATGCAGGACGCAGGCGGAATCGAACGTTGGAAACCCGCGATTCCCCCGGGGGGCGATCTCGAGCGCGAGGCGTGGTCCTGGCTCTTGCAAAGCCGCGATGGGCGTCCGCGTGTCCACTGCTACTTCGCTTCGGACGACCGCTTCGCGCCCGGCCAGCGACAGATGGCGGAAGCGGTGGCGCCCGAACGGGTTCGCGAGCTTCCCGGCGGCCACGATTGGGACGCGTGGCGTGCGCTGTGGAGAGAATTCCTGTGCAACACCAAGTCGGCGCTTCGGTAGAGGTCGACCTCGATCTGCCGGCCGCCGACTTGCGGTGGCGGCCGACGCCGTTCATCGCGGGCTCCCTCGGCTTGCACGTAACGGCGCTCGCAGGTCTCGTCGTCGCGCCCGAGGCATGGACTTGGGCCGCCGCGGCGATCGCGGCGAATCAGTCCGTGCTCGGGCTCGCGGGACTGGCGCCGCGCAGCGCGATGCTCGGCCCCAATCTCGCGCGTCTGTCCGACGCAGCAGCCGCGCGTATGGAAGTCGCGCTCACGTTCGACGACGGGCCCGATCCCGATGTGACGCCGAGCGTCCTCGATATCCTCGATGCGCGCGGCGTGCGCGCCACGTTCTTCTGCATCGCAGACGCCGCCGTGCGCAATCCGGCACTCTGTCGGGAGATCGCGCGCCGCGGTCACGCCGTCGAGAATCATTCGCGGCGTCACCTGCCGATGTTCGCGATGCTCGGCCCGCGCGGAATGCGCAACGAGATCGCGACCGCTCAGGCGATGCTTGCCGAACTCGGCGGCAGGCCGCCGCGCTTCTTCCGCCCACCCGCCGGGCTGCGCAATCCGCTGCTCGATCACGTGCTGCACGCGATGGAGTTGCGCCTTGTCAGCTGGACGCGGCGCGGATTCGATACGCGCAGGCGCGATGCGGACAAGGTGGCAGCATCGCTGTTCCGCGGCCTCACCGCTGGAGACATCCTGCTTCTGCACGACGGCAACGCGGCGCGCACGGCCTCCGGCACGCCGGTCGTGCTCGACGTGCTGCCGCGCCTGCTCGACCGTATCCAATTGCTCGGGCTTCGACCGGTCGCGCTGCATGAGGCCGTGAGTCCGTGAGCGACGCGTGTTGCCGGTTGCCCGACGCAGACGCGGGTGCGCGAGGCGAGCCGGACGATCGTTTCGCGCGTCGATTCGCGTTCGGCCAGCTCACGACGTGAAGCCCGTTCTGCTTTCGGCCTATACGATGACGAGCTGTCTCGG
>Ga0068851_10000664_pt1 | contig 14692 bp, 9 predicted proteins | sample KBSCornC12_FD_66588 | JGI IMG/M metagenome (GOLD analysis project Ga0068851, IMG submission 66588) | Corn rhizosphere microbial communities from Kellogg Biological Station, Michigan, USA - KBS Corn C1-2 | ecosystem: Host-associated > Plants > Roots > Rhizosphere > Soil ...
TCCTACGCCACGAACCAAACGACGATCACCGAACCCAACGGAGCCGTAACCGTCAGCACGTTCAACACTGCCAACGAGCCGACGAAAATCGTTGAAGCCGCCGGCGCCGGGCTTGAACGAATCACGAACTACGAATACAACGGGACCACGTACAACCTAACGCAGCTGATTGATCCGAACAAACACGTGACGAAATACGGGTATGACGGAGACGGCAACCGAACCTTCGAAGTAGACCCTAGCGGCGCCGAACGTAAATGGGAATACGACAACACGCACGATGTCGTCAAAGAAACTACGCCCGGAGGCGAGGTCACCACGACCACTTTGACGAAAACCGGCAACCCGGAAGTAGTCGCCCGGCCCGCCGGCTCTGCAACTCAACAGATCAAATACACGTATGACGCTTACGGCGACGTCACCGAAGTCGTCGATCCGATTGAAGGCCACACTAAATATACCTATGACGCCTACGGCGACAAAGAATCGGAAACCGACCCCGAAGGCAACAAACGCAAATGGACCTATAACGAAGACTCTCAGGTAATTGAAGAAGTTAGTCCTCGAGGGTACGTGACTAAAGTCGAACGCAACGCCTACGGCCTACCAACTACGGTTACCGACCCGCTCGGTCACGCTACTGAATTCAAATACGACGGCAACCAGAACGTCGTATCGGAAACTGACGGCGGAAAACACACGACCGAATATGCATATAACGCAGAAGACCTGCCGACCACGATCATCAAGTCAAATGGCGACACCTTCAGCATCGGGTACGACGCCGAAGGGGAGGAAACCAGCTTTACCGACGGGAATGGGAAAACGTGGGAAGCAAAACGAAACCTCCTCGGGCAAGTCACGGAAGAAAAGAACCCGCTCGGAAAGACCTGGAAGAAGACCTACGAACCAGCCGGCAACCTCGAAAAGCGCGAAGACCCTAAAGGCCACGCCACCGAATACATATATGACGCCTCCAGCAGGCTAGAGAAAGTCAAATATTCATATTCAGGTCCTCACGAAGGCTGGGAATCTCCTAACGTGACCTACGAATACAACAAAGACGGCAAGGTCACGAAGATGAAAGACGAAACGGCCGGTTTTGTCAATACCACCGATTACACGTGGGACCAGCTTGACCGTCTAACGAAATACGTTAATGACGAAGGCGAAACGCTCCTTTACGAATACAACCTCGCCGATCTCCCCACCAAAATCACTTACCCGAACGGAAAAAGCGTCGTCCGCGAATACGACAAAGACAAACGACTCATCAAGGTCACTGACTGGCAGAGCCGAGCATTCAGCTTCAACTATGACGCCGACAGCAATCTCACTGCAACCGTCTTTCCATCGTCATCAAAAGATAAGGACGAATACAGTTACAGCAAAGCTGACCAGCTGATGGAAGTCAATATGCTGTGGGGATTGACCAGTTACGCAAAACTCTCATATGAACGCGACGGCGACGGTCAAGTCACCAAGCTGACCGAACTCCTCAATATGAGCTTCGCAAAAGAAGAAGCGGTAAGGCTTAGCGTAGTCGATAGTAATCACCGGCTAATCGAAGAGAATAAACATGCCTATGCCTACGACAAAGCCAACAACCCGACTACGATAGAAGGCGAAGCCGGTTACAGCTACAACGAAGCTGACCAACTAAAAGAAGGCCCCACGGCCAAATACACCTATAACGAATCCGGCCAACGGACCGAACTTATCCCCAAGAATGGTGAACACGCGACTACCTACGAATACAACCGGGCGGGTCTGCCCCTTTTGATTTACCGCCAATCAGGACCAAAACAGGCCGAAATAGAAGACTGGCTCTATTACGACGGTAGCGACCTGCTTCTCTCAGAAAATGCCGAACGCGGGTCGAGGGGCTTTGTATGGAACGCAGCAGAACCGGAACCGGCTCTGCTGAGCGAAATTTTGTACGGCTCGGGCGAGCGTGACTACGTTTACGGTCCGGAAAACTTGCCGCTGGAGGAAATCTTCGGGTCTACCACTCGCTATCTTCATCACGACCAGCAAGGCTCAACCCGTGCATTGACGTCGGGAAGCGAAGGGGCGCCGACCAAGTGGACCGTCTATAGCCCCTACGGAAGAGCTATCGAAACCAAAGGCACTGGCACTAGCTCATCGCTCGGATACGACAGCCAGTCCACCAACCCAGAAACGAGCCTCATATCGGTAGGAACAAGAGATTATGACCCGAGCACCGCACAGTTCATATCTGTGGGCTCGGCGCCCGTACTCGAAAGCACCGGCGAACCTTATGTCTTCAGTCAGGACAATCCGGAAAATGTGAGGACGATTCCGATCGGTGGTGCTGGCTATACGTCCGGCCTCGGTATGACTCCCGGCCAACCCTGACGGGGCCGCTCTCCGGCCGCCATCATCTGCTCGAAGCGTGCGCTCCAGCGCTCGGCGACGGTGTCGAGGGCAGGCGCGCAACGCAGCGACTTTGCATGGAGCTAGGCGGATTCGAACCGCCGACCTCTTGGGTGCGATATCGCGAGGATCGCCTCCTCGCCGGTCAGGGCGTCAGGACGACGCGGCCGAACGCGTTGCGGCCCTCGATGTACTCGTGGGCTGCGGCGGCTTCAGCGAGCGGGAAAGAACGATCGATCTCGACCTGGAGCTCGCCGCCGGCGACCCGCTCCAACATCTCTCCGATCATTGGATGGATCCGGGCGTACTCGGATATGAGCGCGCCGCCGAGGTAGACACCGCGCAGGGTGTTGTTCTTCGTCCAGAGGGACTGAGCCTCGATCGTCGAGCCTGACCGACCGGACACGCCGACGCTGACCAGCGTCCCTCGGTAGGCCAGCACGCCGATGCTGTCGACGAGGTTCTGGCCGCCGATCGAGTCGAGGACGACGTCGACGCCGCGCGAGTCGGTCAGCTCGTTGGTGCTCTCGACGAAGCTATCGGTCGCGTAGTTGATCCCGTGGTCGAGCCCGAACTCCTTCAGCCGCTCGAGCTTCTCGTCGCTGGAGGCGGTGGCGATCACGGTCGCGCCCGCCTGCTTGGCGAGCTGGATCGCCGCCATTCCGACCCCGCCGGCACCGGCGTGGACGAGCACGGTCTGTCCCTCGGCGAGGTTGCCGGCAGTGAACAGGCACTCCTGCGCGGTGCCGAAGGCGACCGGCACGCAGGCGGCGCGAGCGGCGTCGAGGCCCTCCGGGATCGGCCAGGTCATCATCGCCGGGACCGCCCGCCTCTCCGCGTGGGAACCGACGGCGTTCAGGGCGACCACGCGGTCACCCACCGCGGGCGCATCGACGCCGGGCGCCACCTCGCTCACGGTCCCGGCGCTCAGGTAGCCGACGATCCACGGGACCGCGGGCGGAGGAGAGGCCGCGCGGGCGAGCAGGTCGCCTCCCTCGATGCTGATCGCCTCGGCGTCGACGATCACGCAGCCGTCCGGGCACTCGGGCTCGGGCACCTCCTCGTAGCGAAGCACCTCGGGGGAGCCGTTCTCGTGGATCACCGCTGCTTTCATCGATTGCACCGCCCTTTCGTTCGCGAAGCCATCATCATGACCGCGTCTCCAACCGGGCGGCGGCGCTCGTGCCGTTCAGAGCCATGATTCGGCGGCGGAGACCGAGAGCAGGGTCAGGCCGGTGCCGGCAAGCAGGGAGAGGCTGAGGGCGGCGATCCGCGTGCCGGCCCCTGCCAAGCGCGCCTCGACCGGCGCGTTGCGGCGCCAATCGGAGCTCGCCAGCCGAGGCACCTCGAGCAGATGGCCAAGGACGTGCAAGCTCATCAGCCCGACCCAGGCGATGAAGCTGAGCTTGTGGGCGAAGATGAGCGTATTGCTCGGCGGTCCGGCGAGCAGCAGGGCCACGCCGGTGCCGAACAGGGCGACGGTGGTGAGGACCACACCCGGCGCCAGCACCCGCAGCGGCAGCGCCGGCGGACCCTTCCTTATGTAGGGCGGGCTGCCGGCGTAGTAGCGGATGAAGCGATAACCGGTGCTGCCCAGCTTCAGCAGCACCGGCGGAATCAGCAGCATGCCGATCAGGATGTGCGGCTCGATCAGCGAACCGATGAACGGGATCGTCGCCCCCTCCGCCGCGAGGAGCACCAGTAGCGCCGCCGCGACGGCCCCGGTCAAACGCGCGTTGCCGGAGACCCCGTCGCGGATCCGATCCACGGCTGGGTTCGCCTTCGCCTCGTACACGCAGTGAATTGTCCGCCGCCCAGCTTGCGCCAAGCTAAAGAGCGCGGGACTTTCCTGATCCGAGGGGGTTACAACTGGTCGATGAGCAGGGTCGCGGGACTGAAGAGGGCATTGATCGGCTGCGTCGTGTTGTTCGCGATCACGGCCGGGGCGGCGCTCGCCGCCGATCCCACCGACAGGACCTTCGGCACGAAGGGAATCGCCGAGATCGAAGCGCGCGTGCCGGAGAAGGGTCAGGTCGGCGGGATCGTCGACCTCGAAGCCGGCGGCGGAAAGCTGCTGGCCGCCGTCTACCCGATCGCCCGCGGCGGGCACTACTTCGCCGCCGCCCGGATTCGCCCCAACGGCCGCCTCGACAGAGGTTTCGGCCGCGACGGCTTCACGCCGCCGTTCCGCTCCGCCCGTGGCGAACTCACGGGAGGCGGTCACCTGCAGGCGGAAGCCGTGGCCAGGCAGGAGGACGGCAAGGTCCTCCTCGTCGGCTACCGCGACAACGAAGGGGCGCTTGCCCCTGCTCTCGCCCGCTTCACGAGGAAGGGAAGGGTCGATCGCAGCTTCGGCCACGACGGAACGGTGTTCCCACTGCCCTCCCACAGAGGCAGGCGCATCGTCGGGGAAGGCGGCGGCGGGCGCCTCCACGACGTGGCGATCGAGCCCGACGGGACGATCGTCGGGGTGGGGGACATCGTTCCCCATCCCCGCAACCTGCCGATCACCGGCCCGAAGCGCGCAGGCGCCCTGGTGATCGCCTACCGCCCCGACGGCAGCATCGACCGCGACTTCGGACACGGCGGCCGCCTCCGGATCACGCCTCTCCACAACGGCCCGTACAGCGGCTACACCGGCTTCACCGAGGTCAAGGCCCTGCCCTCCGGCAAGCTCCTGGTCTCCGGCTACATCCACCAGCGATACGTCCTCTACCGGCTCACCGCCGACGGCAGGATCGACCGCAGCTTCGGCAAGGCCGGCAGGTTCGCGGTCGCGAAACCGGGGTCGCGGGCGGCCATCATCACCTACTTCTTCGAGGCGCCCTTCGCCGTCGACCCCCAGGGCCGCATCGTCCTCTGCGCCCCCCTCTTCCCGGAAGGCTTCGGGGAACCTGTCGGCTTCCTGCGCCTCCTCCCCGACGACCGCCGCGATACCTCCTTCGGCAGGAGCATCTACATGGAACGGGCCCCGATCGACACCCACGAACCCAGCCCGCGCGAGCACGGGGTCCAGTTCTTCAGCTTCGAGCCGCTGGCGGTTACCGTCGACGGCCACGGTCGGGTCCTCGTCACCGGCGGCGAATTGGCGCCCTACACCCGCGGCCAGAGCGAACCCGGCCACGAAGACTTCACCTCCCGCCGCTTCCTCCCGAGCGGCCGGCGCGACCGCTCCTTCGGTGAAGGCGGCGTCTGGCACACCGACCCGCCCGGTTCTCAGAGCCTCGCCCGCGCCGCCCTGACCCAGCCCGACGGCAAGGTCGTCGCCGGTGGCTGGGTGCAGATCGAACGTTTCGGGGGCAACGGCCCTGGCAACACGGCGATGATGCTGACTCGGTATCGCTAGCAGCCGGGGCAGCGAACCTCTCAGCCGTGCTGCGGCTTAGTCGGCTTTGGCGCCGATGTAGATGATCTTGTAGTGGCGGGATTCGTCGGGGGAGTCCGAGAGCAGGACCTGGCCGTCGCTCTCCCACATGCCGAGGGCCGCGAGGCAGTCGAGGCCGGCTGATTTCATCGCCGCGCGCACTTCGGGTTCGGCCCAGAAGCGCTCGCGATGTCTGATTGGCTCGACGTCGTCGCCTTCGATGACATTTTCGAAGGTGATCGGAGAGTTTCCGACTTCGCCGACTGCGCGCCAGGTCCAGCGGCGGCCGCCGTACTCGACCTCCCTGACTTCGGTCGAGTAGACGCTCTCGAAGGTCGAGATCGCGTTGGAGTCAAAGAGGAGAAGACCGTCGTCGGCGAGGTTCGCCCGCATACCGGCGAGGGCACGTTCAAGATCCTCGTCGCCGAACAGGTAGTTGACGGGATCGTTGAGCGAGATGATCAACTCGAACTCGCCGAAGACTGGCAGCTCGCGCATGTCCGCTTGCGCCAGCTCAACCTGGTCGTCGGCCTCGGACTTGGCCCGCTCGAGCATCGCCGGCGAGAGGTCGCAGCCAGTGATCTGCCAACCACGACGCAGCAGCGGAGCGAAGGCGCGGCCGGTGCCGCAGGCGACGTCGAGGACGCGCCCGTGCCGTAGCCCGTGCTTCTCCAGCTCGGGCAGCAGCACTTGCCCGAGCCACATCTCATAGTCGTTCAGGTGGTTGAACTCGTTGTAGATCGGCGCAAAGGCTTCGTACGCCGCGAGGACTTGGTCTTCTCCCATCGGTGCAGACTAATGCAGCGATGCAGAGACTTTCTAGGGTCTGCCGTAGAGGCGATCCTTGGCCGCCAGCAGCTCTTTGTCAGCGGCGTCGAGAAGCGAGGCGCTGTCGCGATCATCGCCGCTGGCGATGCCGAAGGAGACGCCGATTCCCCCCTCGCCCAGGGCGGCGCTCCGCACCTGCTCGGCGATCCGTTCCCCTGCCACCGTCGCCTCGCCTTGGCTCGTGTTCGGCATCAGGACCGCGAACTCGTCGCCGCCGATGCGGAAGCAGTCGTCGGCGACGCGGGACTCGTCGAGGATGCGGGCGACGGCCCGCAGGACCTCGTCGCCGGCGGGATGCCCGAGCCGGTCGTTGACGCCCTTGAAGCCGTCGAGGTCGAGCAGGCAGAGGGCCAGCGGACGGCCGTTGCGGGAAGCGCGGGCGAGCTCGACCGGCAGCCGCTCCTCGAAGGCGCGGCGGTTGGAGAGCCCGGTGAGGGCGTCGTTTCGGCTCTGACGCGACTCGGCCTCGAAGAGGTTGGCGTGGGAGAGCTGGGCGGCGATCAGTTCGCTCAGCAGTTCCAGGGTCTCGACGTCGCCCGCGTCGAAGTGGTGCGCCTCGGGCGCGTAGACCTTAAGCACGCCGACGGTCTCGCCCTGGTGGGAGAGCGGCACGCAGATCATCGAGGCGGCGTGGACCCGGCGGCAGGCCTCGGCGTCGACCCGCTCGTCAGCGACGGTGTCGTCGCTGCGCAGGACCCGCCCTTCGATCACGCTCCGCCCGGAGAGGCTCGTCCGTTTCTGCAGCCGGGTGCCCAGGTATGGGGTCGCCTCGCCGGTCGTCACCGCGTAGACCATCTCCTCGCCTTCGGCCAGCTCGATCACCCCCGAGCTGGCGCGGGTCAGCTCCTGCGCCCGCTGGGCGATCAGCTGCATGATCGTCTCGGGATCGAGATCGCCACTGACGATTTCGGTCTGGGTGCGGATGATCGCCCGCAACTGCTCTGCCGATCGTGAGCTGGTGGTCATCGCGTCCAATATCGGCCTGCGCAAGCACTTGATTTAGAGCGCCGGAAGTGTTCGGCTTGCGTGGGAGCCACATTTCACGCGAGGAGGAAGCGATGTACGCACGAGTTGCACGTTGGGAGGGCGCCGACGCCGAGACGCTCAAACGGACCGCGGACGAAATCCGCGCCGACGCCGAGTCCGGCCCGCCCGAAGGCCTGCCGGCGAAAGGCCTCTGGCTACTCCATGACTACGAGGGCGGCAAGGCGATGGCGGTCACGCTCTTCGAGACCGAGGACGACTACCGCCAGGGCGACGAGAAACTGAACTCGATGAGTCCGCCCGGCGAAGGCATGGGCACCCGCGTCGGAGTCGACAAATACGAGGTCGCCGTGGAACTGGAGGCCTGAAGCTCGACCAGATCGACCCTCAGCCGACGGCGACAGGATGCCGAGACTCTTCCTCGGTTTCGGCATCCTGCTCGCCCTCGTCCTCGCCCGCGCGATCCGCCCTGTCCTCTGCCGGCAGCCGGTAGAAGTGCTCGGTCGCCCCGCGCACCTGCCGCTCGCGCACCAGTTCGATCAGCCCCGCTTTCGCCAACTCGGTGACGTGGTAGTTGGTGTTGCTGAGCGGGATCTGCAACTCGCGACTGAGGTCGCTGGGGGAGAGGACCCGGCCGCCGTCGATCCCGAGGATTTCGAGGATCGAGACCCGCAGGGAGTGCGCGGTGGCCCGGGCCAGCCGCTCCCAGTTCACCGGGATCGAGCTGCGCTGGGGTGAGTAGCTGTCGTTTTTTGCCGTCGAATGCCCGTTTTGCGCTGCAAAGACATCCTTTTCGAGGGTTTCCAGGGGGTCATGTGGGGAGTGTCCGTTTGGGGTAGCCATGGGGCTAAGTTACCCAAAATTATTGATTCAAGTCATCATTTCTGGGTAGTATTTCCGTCGAGGATGCTTCTCGGGAGGAAAATTCCTTGGTCCAGCCGGGCTTTTTGCTCGGCCTTCGTCGTGTGCCTGGTGGCGCTGCTGGCGACCGCCTCGACGGCGCTCGCCGACACCGCCGACATCATTGCCCCGAGCGATCCGGCGCATCCCTCGGTGAACTCGGGCTGGCAGGCCGGCACCTGCACCAAAGACCTTCCTGACAGCGGCCAGATCTGCTCGATTGCGACGCCGGACCGGTTCTTCGAAACGGCGAGCGCTCATCCCAACTGGGGCTTTACGCAGTTCATCATCAAGCACGGGCCGCCGCCCGGGGAAGCGCCGGTCGACGAACTGAAGACGGTCCGGGTCGACCTCCCGGTCGGGCTTAGCGTCAACCCCGGGGCAACCGTTCGCTGCAAACTCGCCGTCTTCGAAGCCGGGGCGGGGGGCTGCCCCTTGGGGTCGGAAGTCGGCGAAAGCTTCGTCACCGCAGCGGGTCCCCTCGGCCCGATCGACCCGGTCGCCGGCGTCACCCGGGTCACCGTCTACAACGTCGAACCGAAACCGGGCGAGGCGGCTCGCTTCGGCCTCGAACTCGCCGGCAACGAAGTCTTCCTCGAAGGCGACGTCAACTGGTCCGGTGATTACCACGAGGGCTTCACCATCCACGTTCCCGCCACCTTGCCGGAAGACCTGGGCGGAGTCCTCGGGCTACTGACCGGCCAGAAAGGCGTGGTCCTGAAAAACCGCTTGGTCTTCGACGGCCGCTCCGGCGACGGGACTTTCCTGACCACGCCGACCACCTGCTTCGGGCCCGCTTATGCCGCCGGCTGGATGCCGGGGCAGCAGCCGAACGGACCTTCCGGGCACATCTACTCGACCTTCCTCCGCGCCGACTCCGTGGGCGACCCCGATCCGAACTTCCCCAACGGCTCTTCCTTCTTCGAGTCGCCGATCCCGCCCCGCAGCGAAGCGGGCGGGCCCGAACCCGGGACCGAACCGAAAGACTGTGGCTCGATCCCGTATGACCCGACCATCGGGGTCGACCCCGGCACGGCGGAGGCGAACTCGCCCGCCGGGGCCAAGGTCGAGATCAAAGTCCCGCACCTGATCGAAGAAGACGGGCAGGACAGCTCGCACACCCGCGACGCGACGGTGACTCTGCCGGTCGGGATGGGGATCAACCCCTCGGCCGCCAACGGCCTGCAGGTCTGCACCAACGACCAGTTCGGCAAGGGCACGACGAACCCGGTCGCTTGCCCGCCGCAGTCGATCGTCGGCACGGCGAGGATCGAATCGGCGCCACTGGAAGACCTGACGAACCCGCAGCCCGAAGAAGTCCTCGAAGGCAACGTCTACGTCGGTCAGCAGTTGAGCCGCGACCCGACCTCCGGCGACGAGTACCGGATCTTCATCGAAGCCAAATCGGATCGTTATGGGATCTCGGTGCGCTTGATCGGCAACGTCCGCGCCGACCCGCTGACCGGGCAGCTCTCGACGACGATCACCGAAGCGCCGCAGGTTCCGTTCACCTCGTTCGACCTCTCCTTCGTCGGCGGCGCCCGCGCAGTCCTCAGCAGCCCGCCGACCTGTGGCCCGAACCAGACGACCGCCTCGATGACCCCCTGGTCGGGCAATCCCGCCGCCCACCCGAGCAGCGACTTCACCCTGACCTCTGCGCCCGGCGGCGACAAATGCGCGAAAACGATGGGCGAGCGTCCCTTCTCGCCGTCCTTCGGCGATGGCCCCGCGAGCTCAAAGGCTGGCGCCTTCAGCCCCCTCTCAATCCACATCGCCCGCTCCGACGGCCAGCAGGAGCTGAAAGGGGCGGACATCGTCCTGCCGCCGGGCATGACCGGAAAGCTCGCCGGCATCCCCTACTGCTCTGAGGCGGCGCTAGCGGCGGCGAGCGCGAAGGCTGGCAATGAAGAGAAGAACAGCTCCAGCTGTCCGGCCGCCAGTCAGATCGGCACCGCGACGGTCAGCGCCGGCACCGGTCCCACGCCCTACAAGATCGAGGGCAGCAAGGTCTTCCTCTCAGGCCCCTACCACGGGGCTCCTCTCTCCCTGGCAGTTGTCACCCCCGCCACGGCCGGGCCGTTCGACCTCGGCACGGTCGTGGTGAGGGTGGCGCTGTTCGTCGACCCCGAAACGGCGCAGATCCACGCCGTCTCCGATCCGCTCCCGCACGTCTTCGGCGGCACCCAGCTCAGCATCCGCACCGTCGACCTCTCGATGGACCGGCCCAACTTCACCCTCAATCCGACCAGTTGCGACCCGCTGGCGACGACGGGCTCGCTGGCCGGCGGGGGCGGGGACCCGAACAACCCGGCGAGCTTCAGCTCCTTCGCGGTCAGCGTCCCCTTCCAGACGACCGAATGCGGGGCGCTGAAGTTCCGCCCGAAGCTCTTCACCAAGCTGATCGGCGGGCGCAAGAAAATGAAGCGCGCGCAGCATCCGGCCTTCCGGGCAGTGCTGGTCGCCCGCGGTGGCGACGCCAACATCAGCCGTACCGCTCTGACCCTGCCGCACTCCCAGTTCCTCGACCAGGGGCACATCGGGACGATCTGCACCCGGGTGCAGCTGGCGGCTCAGGACTGCCCGGCGCGATCGGTCTACGGCTTCGCCAGCGCCAAGAGCCCGCTACTCGACGACGAACTCAAAGGCCCCGTCTACCTCGTCTCCTCCGACCACGAACTGCCCGACATGTTGGTTGACCTCAAGGGGCAGGTGAACATCCGCCTGCGCGGCGTGATCAGCTCGAGTAAGGCGCGGCTGAAGACCGTCTTCAACGGCGTCCCCGACGTGCCGGTGAGCAAGTTCGTCCTCAACATGAAAGGCGGGAAGAAGGGGCTGCTGGTCAACTCGCGCGACCTCTGCCTCAAGCCCAACTTCTCCGTCCTCAACTTCAAAGCGCAGAACGGCAAGAAGCTGCGCAAGAAGAAGCTGCCGCTGCGTACCCCTGGCTGCGGCCACGCCCACAAAAAGCACAAGCGGCACCATCGCTGATCCGGGATTAACCGCCGGTTTAGCTGGGTACGGACCTGTCGAGGTGAGATCGCTAGTCGCGAAAATCGTCCTGCTCGCAGCTGCCCTGGTGATGCTCGTCGCCGGGTCTGCCCAGGCGGGGGAAAACCCGTTTGCTCCCCAGCACACGCCACCGCAGAACGAAGACGGGTGGCAGGCGGGAACCTGCCTCAACCCGGAATGCGCTCCGCAGGATCCCAGCATCTCCTTCTATGAAACGGCGGCTGGGCATCCGCTGTTTGGGATTACCCAGTTCATCATCAAACACCACGGCAGCGAATTTCTCGGACTCCCATTTTCCGAACCCGACGTCGACCTGAAGACCCTTCGCGTCGACCTTCCGGTCGGCCTCAGCGTCAATCCCGGCGCCTTGCCGCAGTGCGATAGCCCGCACCCCTCCGAATGCCCCCTCAACACCAAAGTCGGAATCAGCAAAGTGACGATCGTGCCGGAACTCGGTCTGCCGCTGACGATCACCGCTCCGGTCACGCTCGAAGCGAACGTCTTCAATATCAAGCCGCAGCAAGGAGAATCGGCGCGCTTCGGGTTCACCGTCAACAACCCACTTCCGGGCCAGCCTGCCAACGACATCTACCTCCAAGGCGATGTGGCGTGGGACTCGGACTACCACGAGGGCTTCACGATTCAGGTTCCCAAGGTCAGCAACGTCAAGCTGCTGAAGAACCGCCTCATCTTCGAAGGGCGGAGCCACGAAAGCTCCGGCACCGGATTCTTCCTCACCACTCCGAGTACTTGCTTCGACCCGACGCAGCCGACCTTCGCCCACACGTACTCGACTTACGCCCGCGGCGACTCGCTGCAGAACCCCGACCCGAACTTCCCCAACGGCTCGCCCTTCGTCGAGTCGCCGCTGCCGCCGGGCACCAGCCCGAAAGACTGCGGCTCGATCCCGTTCAACCCCGGCCTGCACCTGAGCCCCGGCACTGACCAGGTCGACGCTCCCGCCGGCGCGACCACCGAGGTGACGCTGCCGGTCGAAGGCAACGCCGGGGGGCAGGAAACCTCGACGATGCGGACCGCGAGGGTGACGCTGCCGGCGGGGATGGGCCTGAACCCTTCGGCAGCCAACGGCCTCCAGGCATGCACTGACGCTCAGTTCGGCAAGGGAACGCGGAACCCGGTCCAGTGCCCGGCGGCCTCGAAGATCGGGACTGCAAATGTCGTCACCCCGCCGCTGCCGGAGGGGCCGCTGACCGGCAACGTCTACGTTGGCACCCAGAACAGCCGCAACCCTGAATCGGGTGAAGAGTTCAGGATCTTCGTCGACGCCGCCTCTTCCCGCTACGGCGTCGACGTCCGCCTGATCGGCAACGTCATCGCCAACGCGAAAACCGGTCAGCTCACTGCGGTCTTCGACGAACCGGCGAAAGCGGTCACCCGCGGCGGCAATAACGACAACCTTCCCAGCGGCTTGCCGCAGGTGCCTTTCACTACCTTCGCGATCAGCGTCGACGGTGGGCCAAAAGCGGCGTTGAGCAGCCCGCCGACCTGCGGCCCGAACAAAGCGACCAGCCAGCTGACGCCGTGGTCCGGCAACCCACCGGCGACTCCGTCGAGCGAGTTCTCGCTGGCCAAATTGCCGGGAGGCGGTGACTGTCCGAAAACGATGGCAGAGCGCCCGTTCAGCCCGGGCTTCAGCGCGAAGCCAAAAGACAGCTCGGCGAAAACCTTCACCCCCTTCTCCACCAACATCACCCGCCCGCCGGGTCAGCAGGAGCTGAAGGGGATCGACGTCACCCTGCCGGAAGGGGCGACGGCGAAGCTGAAAGGCGTTCCGTACTGCCCGCCCAAAGAGATCGCCGCGGCGGAAAATCGCTCGGGCGCGGACGAGCAGAAAAACGAGAGCTGTCCCGACGACAGCAAGATCGGTGCGGCAACCGTCAGGGCCGGCACCGGCGACGCGCCGCTCGAGATCCACGGTACGGCCTATCTGGCGGGTCCTTACCAGGGCGCGAAGATTTCGACGGTCGTTGTGACGCCAGCGATCGCCGGTCCCTTCGACCTCGGCAACGTCGTCGTCCGGGTTCCGTTCTTCGTCGACCCGGAAACGGCGCAGATCCACCCGAAGACCGATGCCCTGCCAGACGTCTACGGCGGCACCAAACTCGACATCCGCTCGATCTTCCTCAACATCAACCGCCAGGACTTCACCCTCAACGGCACCAACTGCCGCAAAGGCGCGACCGCGGGCACGATCAGCGGCGGTGGGGCGGACCCGACCAACCCGGCCGCCTACTCCGCCTTCAAAGTCAGCGACGATTTCCAGGCGACGGGCTGCGACAAACTCAAATTCCGCCCGAAGTTGAAGCTCCGTCTCTTCGGCGCCACTCGCCGGGCGAAGAACCCGAAACTGCGGGCGGTCCTGAAGGCGCGGCCGGGCGATGCCAACATCGCCCGCGCATCCGTCGGCTTGCCGCACGCGCTCTTCCTCGACCAGGCGAGCCTCTCGAAGATCTGCACCCGGGTCCAGTTCGCCGCCCACGAATGCCCGAAGAAATCGATCTACGGCAAGGCCCGCGCCTTCACGCCGCTGCTCGGCCAGCCGCTCGAAGGCCCGGTCTACCTGCGCTCGTCGAACAACCCGCTCCCGGACCTGGTCGCTCACCTCGAAGGCCAGGTGGACATCGACCTGGTTGGGAGGATCGACAGCTTCAAGGGCGGCATCCGCACCACCTTCGGCCACGTCCCCGACGTGCCAGTCGAAAAATTCGTGATGACGCTGCCGGGCGGCAAGCACGGTTTGCTCGTCAACTCGACCAACCTCTGCGCGAAACCGGTCAGGGCAGTGATCCGATTCAAAGCGCAGAACGGAAAGAAGCTCAAGGTCAAGCACCACAACAAACTGCGGACGCCGTGTTCTAAGAAGAAGCACGGGTCACGGAAGCACAAGAAGTAGACACCAAAAAGTGTCACATCACCAAACGATGTAACCGTTACTCGGGTTGTACCTACTGAGGAACTTGAAAGACCTGTGCTGGCGTGTAATGTCTTCAGCGGGAGAGTTATATGGGCGCTCACAGGGGGGCGTCCTCGTTAAGGGAAAAACGAGGAGGAAATTGATGGTAAGGCGCTCGATCGCGTTGCTTCTTATGTGTCTCTCGGCTCTGCTCGCGATGTCCGACTCGGCTCTCGCCGACACCGGGGAAATCATCGAACCGCAGAACGATCCGCCGACGGCGAAAGACGGTTGGC
>Ga0068851_10000669_pt1 | contig 14656 bp, 13 predicted proteins | sample KBSCornC12_FD_66588 | JGI IMG/M metagenome (GOLD analysis project Ga0068851, IMG submission 66588) | Corn rhizosphere microbial communities from Kellogg Biological Station, Michigan, USA - KBS Corn C1-2 | ecosystem: Host-associated > Plants > Roots > Rhizosphere > Soil ...
GCCAACGGTTTTCGAGACCGCCCCGTTCAACCACTCCGGCACCCCTCCAGGTAATCCGCGGGGACGGGTGATTCTAGGGGGCACGGGCGCCTCGGCGGGTGGCGGTGGATCGCCCGGACCTAAAGATCGCCCTGGAATTGTCGACAAAGTGATGTGGCCGCAGGCAACGAGCAGACGAAGCTGGGTCAGTTCTTCGACCGCCATCCTCGCCTGTTGCGGGCACTGGCGCTGCTGGCGCTGATCTGGGGCCTCGGCTACCTGACCTGGCGCGTCGGCTGGAGCGGTGAAGGCGCCAGCCCGGTGGTATTCGCGATGTTGCTCGCCACCGAGGTCTACGGCCTCTACGCGCTGGCGATCCTCACCTGGTTCTCCTGGTCCCGCCCGGCGGCCCAACGCCCGGCAACGACCCAGGGGCGAAAGGTCGACGTCTACGTCTGCACCTACGACGAGCCAGTGGAGGTGGTGATGGCGACGCTGGCCGGCTGCCGCGCCCTCACCTATCCCCACACGACCTACCTGCTCGACGACGGCCGACGAGAGGAGATGAAAGAGATCGCCGCGCTGGCCGGGGCCGAGTACCTGACCCGGGCCGACAACTCCCATGCCAAGGCGGGCAACCTCAACGCAGCGCTACCGCGGACCGACGGCGACCTCGTCTTCGTCCTCGACGCCGACCACGTGCCGATGCCCGACGCCCTCGACGCCCTCGTCGGCTACTTCGACGACGAGCGGATGGCGATCGTGCAAACCCCGCACGACTTCTTCAACCACGACTCGGTCCAGCACTACGTCGTCGGCCGCCACGAGCAGTCGCTCTTCTACCGCGTCGTCTGCCCGGGCAAGGACCGCCACGGCGCCGCTTACTGGTGCGGCTCCGCGGCGCTGATCAACCGCCGGGCGCTGCTCGAGATCGGTGGCGTCGCGACGGAGACGATCGCCGAGGACTTCCACACCACGATCCGACTCCTGCGGCACGGCTGGCGCAGCCGCTACCACGACGAGGTCCTGGTCCAGGGGCTGGCTCCGCACGACCTCGACGGCTACCTGCTGCAGCGCGACCGCTGGGCGCGAGGCAACCTCGCCGTCTTCACCCTGCCCGAGTCGCCGCTGCGGGCGAAAACGATGAGCCCGAAGCAGCGCCTCTCCTTCCTCGCCAGCCTGTTCGCCTACCTGGCGCCGCCGATGCGGCTGCTGCTCCTGCTGACGCTGGGCGTGGTGCTCTGGACCGGCGAGCTGCCGATGAAGATCAGCGTCGCCGCGCTGGCGGCGCTCTGGGTGCCCTACGTGGCGCTCAACTTCGGCGCCGGGGCTGCGCTGGCGCGCGGTTACATGCGGATCCCCGAGAGCGCCCACTACGAGCTGCTGACGATGGAGATCTACACCCGCGCTCTGCGCTGCGTCGTCCGGCCGGGTAAGACCAAGTTCAAGGTGACGCCAAAGCAGGGTCGCGACGGCGGTGGCCTCGATTCGCTGCGCAAGCTGCACCTGGTGATCTTCTGCACGGTCCTGCTGGCGGCGGGAACGGCGATGCGGCTGCTCGACCTCGTCGGCATCGGCCCGCTGCCCGACCTCCCCGGCATCGCCGCGGTCGTGGTGCCGCTGCTTGGCCTCTACGAGCTGCGGCGCCTGGTGGCTACCAGCATGGTGGTCACGCGGCGGCGGCAGCGGCGGCTCGTCTACCGCTTCGAGGGCGACGCCGAGGCCCACCTCTACAGCCCCGACGCCCACACGCCGGCGCGTCTCGTCGACGCCTCAGCGGCGGGGGTCGGCCTGGTCGCCGAGGCGCCGCTGGAGCTCGGCAGCGAACCGGCGGTGCTGCTGCAGCTCGCCGATGCGCGCGGAGAGCTGCACGAGGTCGCCGCCAAGGTCGAAGTGCGGACCTGTCGCGAGGCCGAAGGGAAGTTCCTGGTCGGCGCCACGATCCGCGAGATCGACCCCGAGGCGCGCCTGCGGCTGATGGAGTGGTGCTACGTCGTCTGCACCCACGAGCGGCTGCGCGGCCACCGGCCCGCGAGCCCCGTGGCCGGCGAGGAGGCGATCGTCGTCTCCCTCGACGACTACCGGGAGCCAGAGCCGGTACCGCTGCGGCCTTCGATCCCCGCCCTGCGGCAAGCATAAATCGATTAGATCGGTACTCTTGCCTAACACCGGGGTTCGCTGACCGGCGAGCACTACGGAGAGGAGAGGACCGGCATCATCGGCCAAGAAATGCCGGCCCTCTCTAAACGCAACGGAGGCGACTCAGACACTCCATTACATTTCTGAGTATAGAGTTCTCCTCAAGTACTCGGTATGTTCCTTAGAAATAACCCGTAACGACCGGCTTCAGACCTGCAGGTGTCGCCGTAAGAACTCGATCTCATCGGCGACGACGGTCTCGTGCTCGGGACCCTCGTAGATGTCGAAGTGGTCGACGCCTGGATAGGTCCGCAACTCTCCGAGCGGCGCCCGACGAGCGGCGCGAATCGCAATGCCAGGCGCCGCCACCCGATCGGCCTCGCCAACGCAGACCAGCCACGGGCAATGGAGGCGGCGAGCCTGCCGAACGTGGTTGAAGGTGAACGGCGCGGTGAGAAGCCAGCGCGATGAGGCGCGGTCACGCCAACGGGAATCCTCGCCGATGGCGACGACATGCCGCCAGCCGGCTTCGCTGCCGGGAGCGTTGATGAACGCGGCATCGCCTGGCTGACCAAGGGCTGGCAGGTGCCGGCCGCGAATCGCGGCGGCGATCATCTTCGCCTGGACGCGTAGCGGTGATCGATGCGCCTGCGCCATCGTCAGGAACGGCACCTGACTTACCGCCGCCGCTACCTTCGGATCGGCGGCCGCCGCTGCAAGGGCGTTGCCGCCACCCATCGAGGAGCCGAACGTCGCGATTCGCGTCGGGTCGACGCCATCGAGGCTGCGGGCATGGTCGATCGCCGCGGCCCAGTCCTCGAGCTGACGCCGAGGCTCGAACAGATCCGGCGTTCCCTCGCTATCGCCAAACCCCCGGTGGTCGAACACGAGCGCGGCGATCCCCGCCTGCGCGAACCGCTCCGCAAACGCGCCCAGGCGGTCGCGGCGGGTGCCCGTCAGGCCATGGGCCATGACGATCGCCGGCGACGTCGCCCCAGACCCGCTGGGATAGAGCCACGCCGCGCAACGGTCCCCATGCGACTTGAACCAGACCTCCTCGCGTTCCATGAATTGAGAACGGGCCCCGGAGCCAAAACGTGAGATTGCCTCGGAACGGAGAGGGTGGGATTCGAACCCACGAGGCGGGTTAACCCCGCCCACGCGATTTCCAATCGCGCTCCTTAAGCCACTCGGACACCTCTCCAGGTGCCCTCACAGGGTATCGGCGCTCTTGTTGCGACGGCTGGCGAAGAAGTTGCGCAGCAGGGCCGCGCACTCCTCTTCGCGCACCCCGGCGATCACTTGCGGGCGGTGGTTGAGCGCTGGCTGGGCGAGGACGTCGAGGACGCTGCCGGCGGCACCGGCCTTCGGGTCCGGGGTGCCGAAGACGACGGTGGGGATGCGGGCAAGGACGATCCCGCCCGCGCACATCGCGCAGGGCTCGAGGGTGACGTAGAGCGTCGTGCTCGGCAGGCGCCAGCCACCGAGCGCCTCGGCGGCGGCCCGAATCGCCAGCAGCTCGGCGTGGGCGGTCGGGTCGCGGCGCAGCTCGCGCTCGTTGCCAGCCCGCGCCAGCAGCTCGCCCTCGCGGAAGATCGCGGCGCCGATCGGCACGTCGCCGTGGCCCTCGGCCTTGCGCGCCTCCTCGATCGCGATCCCCATCCCCGACTCGTGGGCTGCAACGTCCGTGGCAGGGGAGTTGCCCGCGTTCACGATCAGGGAGTATGTCCGCCGACAACTTCCGCGGCAGCGCGGTGTTTTCGAAGGGCCGATGAGACGACTTCTGCGAACCCTCCTGCCGCTGGCGGCCATTCTCAGCCTTGGCGTGGCCGTGCCTCCCGCCCAGGGACAGACCGCCGTGGGCACGGCGCACGGGTTTGCGCCGCGCCAGCTGGTGGTCAAGTTCGAAGGGCAGCGACTCGGCCATGCGCTCGCGCTCGCCCCGGGCGCGGGGGTGCACCGCACGGCGGCGGCTTTGCGGCAGAACCCGCGGGTCGTCTACGCCGAGCCCGACTACGTCGCCACCGCCTCGGCTACCTCGGGTGAACCGTTCGATCCCAACGATCCCGGCACGCTGAACGAAGCCGCGGAAACCAGCGAAACCAGCAGCTGGGCTTACAAGCAGTGGAACTTCCTCTCTCCCGAAAGCTCCTCCGAGACGGCGCTGCCGATCTCGCCCGGGGGGATCGACGCCGTGACCGCCTGGCGGCACCTGATCGAAGCTGGCCGCCCCGGCGCCGCCGGGGTCGTGGTCGCCGTGCTCGACACCGGCATCGCCTACCGCTCGTTCGGGAGCAAGTTCCGGCGCAGTCCCGACTTCGCCGCCGGGCAGTTCGTCCCCGGCTACGACTTCGTCAGCCACGACCGCCTGCCGCTCGACGAAAACGGGCACGGCACCCACGTCGCCGGCACGATCGCCGAGAAGACCGACAACGGGATCGGGCTGACCGGGCTCGCCTACCGGGCGAAGCTGATGCCGGTGCGGGTGCTCGACCGCGAGGGCCGTGGCAACGCCGTCACGATCGCCAAGGGGATCCGCTTCGCGATCGCCAACCACGCGCAGGTGATCAACATGAGCTTCAATTTCGCCTGCAACAAGCGCGTGCCGGTGGTGGACGAAGCGCTGCGCGAAGCCTACGACGCCGGCATCGTCACGGTCGCCTCCGCCGGCAACCTCGGCTCTGAGGGATGCGTCTCGGAGCCGGCGACGGGGCCGCGGGTGATCGGCGTCGGCGGGACCACCGAGGGGGCGTGCCTCGGCGGCTACTCCCTCGCCGGCAAGGCAGTCGAACTCGTCGCCCCGGGCGGCGGGATTCCCAAGGGCGGCTGTCCCTCGGTCTCGGCGCGGCCGATCTACCAGGTGACCCTGCGCCCCGGCAGCACCAAGTCCTTCGCAATTCCGGCGACTTACGTGGGCACCTCGATGGCCGCTGCCCACGTCTCCGGCGCCGCCGCCCTGGTGCTCGCCAGCAAGGCGATCAAGCCTGGCCTGAGCCCCCGTGGCCGCGTCGACGTTCTCGTCCGGCGCCTGCGCCACACCGCTCGGGACCTCGGGCTGCCGCCGACCGAGCAGGGCGCCGGCCTGATCGACGTCGGCAAGGCGACGGAGCCGCGCTGAGGGTCAGGTCGTGCGGACGATGATGACCGAGCAAGGCGCGTGGTGCGAGACGTTGTTCGGCACGCTGCCGAGCAGGTAGCGGCGGGTGCCGGTCATGCCCTTGTTGCCGACCACGATCAGGTCGGCTTTGGTCTCTTCGGCGACGTTGAGGATCGCGTCGGCGGGGTCGGCCTCGACCGGGTGAGTTTGCACCTCGACGCCCTGTTTTTTCGCCTCGGCCGCGGCGACGTCAAGGATCAGGTTGACGTCCTCGCGGGGCCCGATCTCGTACTGGACGTCGGCGGGCGCGCCGGCCTGCTCGGCCTGCACTCGGCGGCCCGAAGTCGGCTGGTAAGCACTGACGATGCTGAGGGTCCCGCCGGTCAGCCTTGCCAGCTCGGTCGCCTGGCGCACCGCCTCGGCGGCAGTTTCGGATCCATCGGTCCCAACCACGATGCGTTTGAACACGCCGCCTCCTTCGCTCGCTGAACGCGCCCGATACTAATCACTCAAGGCTGCTTCGGCGGTGATTCGTGCTGCTTCGCCGGCAGGCCGCGAAAGCCGTCGCCGAGGATTTCGTTCGGCGTTTCGACCAGGCGGACGATCCCGATCGCCATCGCCGCCGCGAGGCAGACGACGAGGATCGCGATCGAGGCTCTCCAGACGAAGGGCACGCGGCAACCCTAGAGATCGGAGAATCACCGAGGCCGCGTTATGGTGGAGCACAATGGCGCTGGAGAAAGTCGCGGACGGGGTCTGGCTGCTGCGCGGGGACTTCCGCGGGGCGATGAACATCTTCTTCATCGAGGACGGTGACGGGGTCGTCCAGTTCGACGCCGGCACTAAGGCAATGCGCAAGAAGGCGCGCGCTGCCGCGGAGGAGCTCGGCGGGCTGAAGCGGGTGGTCCTCGGCCACGCCCACGCCGACCATCGCGGCGCCGCGCCCTACATGGACGTGCCGGTGCTCTGCCATCCCGACGAGCGGGCCGACGCGGAAAGCGACGCCGCGATCACGCCCTACATGGACCTCTCGCAGCTGCCGGTCGCCTGGGTGCGCTGGCTCTATCCCTTCCTGCTGAAACGCTGGGACGGTGGCGCCGTGAAGATCGCCGACACGGTGATCGAAGGTGACGAAGTCGCGGGCTTCAAAGTCATCCACTTCCCGGGGCACGCACCGGGGCTGATCGGGCTCTGGCGCGAGAGCGACCGGGTCGCGCTGGTCAGCGACGTCGTCTACCTGGTCGACTCGGCGCGGCTGAAACCGCTGCCCGAGGGCGAGGCGAGCGTTCCCCATCCCGCCTGGGGCTGGGACCACGCCAAGGCGAAGGAGTCGGTACGGAAGCTGGCGGGGCTGGAACCGCGGGTCGTCGCCCCCGGGCACGAGCATCCGTTGCGGGGCGAGAACCTGCGCGAGACGCTCGAACGCGCCGCCGAGAAGTACTGAAAGCGCCCGCTGCCATAAGTTCTGGCGCCTGATGATCGGGACCTATGCCTCGGCGGCGCTGATCTGCGCCGTCTCGCTGCTGGTCGGCCGGGCCATCCTCTCGCTGGCGGGGCGGGACGAGTGGTCGTGGCTGGAGCCGGCGGTTGGGTTCGGCGCGGTGCTGACCGCGACCGGCGTGGTGGCGCGGGCGCCGGGCCACGGGAAGTCCTCGACGTTGGCGCTGGCGGCGCTGATCGTGGTCGCGGCGATCGTCGTCTGGCGCCACAGCTATCGAGGGTCATGGGCGTGGCGCGAGGGGCTGCCGGTCGCGGTCGTTGTCTTGATTGCGCTGGCGATCCCGTTTGCGGTGAGCGGACGCTGGGGACTGCTCGGCGTCGGCTTCAACAACGACCTCGGGCTGCACCTGGCCTGGGCCGAGTGGTTGCGCAGCGGCTTTGGGCCGGCGCCGGACCCCGGCTACCCGCTCGGACCGCACGGGCTGGCGGTGGCGACGGCGGTGGTGCCGGGGATCAACCTCGGGCAGGCGTTCCTCGGCGAGATCATCGCGATCGGGGTGATGACCGGGCTGACCGCGCTCGGGGCGCTGCGGACGCTGAGCCCCGGGCGGCGGACCATTGCCGCGGCAATGGTCGCCCTCCCCTACCTCGCCGCCTCCTACTACGCCCAGGCGGCCTTCAAGGAGACCGCCGAGGCCCTCCTCTTCCTCGCCTTCACGATCTGGCTGACCCAGTTCGAGCAACTCCCCACCAGCTGGCGCGACCGCCTGTTCTTCGTCCTACCGCCGCTGGCGCTGGCCGGCGGGATCTTCTTCTCCTACAGCTTCGCCGGGATCGCTTGGCCAGTGGTGACGCTGGTGCTCTGGAGCCTGACGCTGCCGGCGGTGCGGGCAGCGCTGCGCCCCCGCTCGCTGCTGCGCTTCCTGCTGCGGCCAATGACCCTAATCACGATCCTCGTCCTCGCCGGCATCGCCATCCTGGTCACCGTCGTCGGCCCCTTCGGCTTCGCCAGCAGCTTCAACAAAGTCGCAGGCAGCAACACCTACGGCCCGGTCTCCCCAATCGAGGCCCTGGGCATCTGGCCCGCGGCCAACTACCGCCTCGACGCCGTCGGCGGCGCCAATCTGCCCGGCCTAGCCGGAGCCATCGCCCTTCTCGCCCTGTTGGTCGGCGTCGCCTGGTGGGTCAGCCGTCGCGAGCTGACGATCCCGATCGCCCTCGGCTCCGGCGCCCTCCTCTACCTCGCCTCCCTCCCCACCAGCGGCGACTACGCACAGGCCAAGGCCCTGATGATCATGGCCCCCCTGGCAATGCTCGTCGCAATCCGCCCACTGCTCGAGGAATTCCCCCACCGACGGGCCGATTCGTCGGGTTCAGTCCGCCGACGGGACGATGAGTCCCCCGTAGGAGGACAAATCGGCCCGTCGGCAGCCAGAGGTAGTTTTTTCGGCCCGTCGGTGCGCATCGGCTGGGCAGTCCTGGCGGTGGCATTTATCGCGGGCGCTGTGTACTCCAGCTTCCTCGTGTTGCGTGATGCCCCCGTGGGGCCACCCGGACACGGCTCGGAGCTGCAGGCGTTCCTGCCGATCGTCCACGGGCAGCCGGTGCTCTACGCGGGACAGGACCGCTACGCCGCCTACGAGCTACTCGGAGCGGACACGCACGTGCCGCTGGTCGAGTTCCCGGACCCCGAAGTCTCGCCCAACCCGGAGAAGCCGTTCGACACCGGCGACGCCTACAGCCCGATCGACTTCGACTCCTTCTCGCGCGGCACCCTCGACCGCTTCCCCTACGTGATCACCAGCCGCGCCGCCTGGAACAGCCAGGCCCCGCCGAACTTCAAGCGCGTCGCCTCCACCCCCTCCTACGTGCTCTGGAAGCAGACGGGACTGACGCCGGAGAATCGGCACGTCCTGCTCGAGGGGACCGAGGCGAGCGCCTACGCAGGTTGCGACGCGCCCGAGATCCGCGCCCTCCTCGCCAACCCCGGCCGCGCCGGACTCTTCCCCGATGCGGTGATCGGCCAGAAAGGCGACTGGGAAGGGGGCAGCATCCTCGGCACCGGCGCCGAGACCTCGCAGTCGCTGCGACTGCCGGCCGGCAGTTGGAACCTCTCGCTCCAGTACTTCTCGCCCTTCGACCTGACGCTCTCGGCCCCCGGCTTCAGCGAAACGCTGAAGGCTGCCCTCGACGGGCAGCGACCGAACACGATCAGCCTCGGCAACAGCGGCCAGTTCTGGCCCGCCGGCCGCTACGAGAGCAAGGGCGGCAAGACCCGCTTCACCGTCACTGCCCCCGATGCCAGCTGGCTGCAGGGCCTGAGCGGCTACGACGGCGAGGCCTACGTCGGCGAGCTGGTCGCCGTCCCGGCCAAGCCGCACCGGATAGTGCCGTTAGCCCAGGCGTGCAACGGCTGGATCGACTGGTACGAAGCCGAAGAAGCGCCGTAGCTAGGCGGCGGTCTTCGCCGCCATCCGCTCTGGCGAGACGCGAACGACGTCCCAGACCAGGCCGGCCTTCTCGAGGCCGTTGATCACGAGAGACGAGATATCGACCTGCCACCAGCGCAAACCGTGCGTGGCGGAGGTCGGAAAGGCGTGGTGACTGTTGTGGTAGGCCTCACCCAGGGTCGGGATCGCGATCAGCGCCAGGTTGCGCGACTCGTCGGTGGTCTCGAACTCGCGGCGGCCGAAGGTGTGGCAGAGCGAGTTGATGCTGTAGGTGAAGTGGTGCAGGACGAAGACCCGGACCAGGCCGCCCCAGAGCAGGCCGGTCAAGCCGGCGAAGACGGTGCCGCCGATGATCCAGCCGAGGGCGAACGGGAGCAGGAGCCCGAGGATCGCCCAGTAGATGAACGTGCGGTCGACCCAGCTGATCGTCGGGTCTTTGATCAGGTCCGGCGCGAAGCGCTCCTTGTTGCCACGCTGGGTGTGGATGAAGAGCCAGCCCATGTGGGCGTGGAAGAGGCCCTGCATCGCCCCCGTCCAGCCGCCACCGTGGTCGACGTGGGGGCTGTGCGGGTCGCCCTCTTCGTCAGAGAAGGCGTGGTGCTTGCGGTGGTCGGCGACCCAAGAGATGACCGGCCCCTCGATCGCCGCCGAGCCGAGGATGGCGAGCAGGCCGTGCAGCCAGGGCTTCGCTTTGAAGGAGCGGTGGGTGAGGTGGCGGTGGAAGCCGACGGTGATGCCGAGCCCGGTGAAGAGGTACATGCCGAGGAAGAGGAAGACGTCGCTCCAGTGCAGAGCGCTACCCCACACCTGCCAGGCGGCGAGGCCGAGGGCGATGAAGGGGACCAGCGTCACCAGGCCGGTGATGATCCGGTCCCTGGTCTCGTTCTCGACGGGCTGGATGTCCGATGGGAGTGGTCCGACGGTCGTCATGGCGGCCGATCATAGGGGTCGAGGCTGAAGGCTTCCTCTACTGCAGCCCAAAAGGCTTTGAGCCGAATCGGTAGGGTCCCCCGCCGATGCCGTTCGCAAACACTGCGCCACTGCGCCGGGAGATCGAAACCCGCCTCCCCGAGCGCCCCTTCACGATCGAGTTCTGGGACGGCTCCCGGGTCGCCTCCACCTCCGCGGACGGGCCCACCTTCAGCGTCCGCTCGCCGAAGGCGCTGGCGCACGCGCTGCGGGCGCCGGGGCAGCTCGGCCTCGGCCGCGCCTACGTCAGCGGTGGGATCGAGGTCGACGACATTGACGCCGTGATCCGGGTCCTCGACGGCTGGCAGCCGCCCTCGCTCGACGGCGCCGACAAGAAGGCGCTGATGCTTGGCGCGGTCCGCGCGATGGGGTTGACGCTGCCGCCGCCGCGGCCGGCGTCCGAGCTGCGCCCGAGCGGGAAACGCCACAGCAAGGAGCGCGACGCCCGCGCCGTCCGCCACCACTACGACGTCTCCAACGAGTTCTTCGAGCTCTTCCTCGGGCCGACGATGGTCTACAGCTGCGCGATCTGGCGCGATGGCGAGAAGAAGACGCTGGAGGAGGCGCAGGAGGAGAAGCTCGACACGGTCGCGCGCAAGCTCGACATCAAGGAGGGCGAGCGCATCCTCGACGTCGGCTGCGGCTGGGGCGGTTTCCCGCTCTGGGCGGCGACGAAGTACGGGGCGAACGTGGTTGGCATCACCCTCTCGCCGCCGCAGGCCGAAAAGGCGCGGCAGCGGGCAGAGGAAGCCGGCGTCGCCGACCGAGTCGACGTTCGCGTCATGGACTACCGCGACCTTCCCTCGCTGGGAGAGAAGTTCGACGCGATCGCCAGCATCGGCATGGTCGAGCACGTCGGCTCGGCAAACATCGACCTCTACGCCGAGACCCTCGCGCAGCTACTGGAGCCCGGCGGCCGCCTGCTCAACCACGGCATCACCCGCCTCCGCCACACCGACCCCGAGGCCGGCGACTTCTCCGAGCGCTACGTCTTCCCCGACGCGGCGCCCCTGCACCTATCGCGCAACCTGCTGGCGCTGGAACGGGCGGGCTTCAACGTCCACCACGTCGAGGACTTCGGCCCCGACTATGCGGAGACCCTGCGCCACTGGGCCCAGAACCTCGACGACAATCTCGCCGAGGCGACCCGCCTCGCCGGCCCGGAACGAATCCGCGTCTGGCGCCTCTACCTGCGGATGGCGAGGAACGGCTTCGAGAGCGGCTTCCTCAACATCTACCAGGCGCGCTGCAGCAAGTCCTGAGTCTCAAGCCGGGAATCCGTCCTTCACGTTCTCCAGCGACCAGTCAGCGCCGGCGTCGGTCAGTTCGTCGACCGCGTAGGAGCCGGTGGCAACGCCGACGACGCGGATGCCGGCGCCATGGCCGGCGCGTACGTCCCGCGGCGTGTCGCCGACGGCGATCGTCTCGGCTTTGTCGAGCGGGTGGCCGGAGACCGCCTCGCCCCGCTCCAGTGCCTTCTTCGTCAGCTCGGTCCGATCGCGCGCGTCGGAGCCGTAGCCGCCGAAGGTGAAGAAGCGGTTGAGGTCGCCGCGAGCCAGCTTGATGTGGGCGGCCGCCTCGATGTTGCCGGTGACGATGCCGAGCAGGATGCCGTCTTCGACGAGGCGGGGCAAGAGCTCCTCGATCCCCTCGATCACGTAGTAGCCCTCCGACTCGGCTACGGCGTCGGCCAGGTGACCCAGGTAGCAGCCGATCGCCTCCGCCCGCTCCGTGGCCGAGCCCTCCCGGTGCAGAACCTCACGGAAGACGATTTCGGCGATTTCCGGATCGGTCATCCCGGCATGGGTGTGTTCGGTGATGTTCGCCTCGACCTCGTAGAGCTCGATGAAGGCGCGCTGCCAGGCGACCGCTCCGGCGCCTCCGGTGTGCAGCAAGGTGCCGTCGATGTCGAAAAGGATCGCCTTGATCGCCACGAGCGGCGAGAGCCTATCCGCGACGGTCGACGATCGTCAGTGCTCTGACTCGAGCAGGTCTTTTTGCGCGAGCGTGTAGAGCAGGCCGAGCGAGGGCAGGACGAGGACGGCGGCGATGGCGAAGACGATGAAGATGATCGTCATCGTCGGGTCGGGGGCGGCGGCTTGGTCGATGCGGAGGCTGGTCGGCAGCAGGTAAGGGAACTGGGCGACGCCCCAGCCCCAGATCACGGCGACGACGGCGCCGGCGGCGAGCGGGCGGAGGGGACGGCGCCCGCCGCGCAGGAGGACTGCGAGCAGGACCGCGCCGCAGAGCAGCGAGAGGATCACCAGCGGCAGGCCCTGACTGGTGAGGCGGTCGAAGACGTAGCGGGCTTCTGAGTGGAGGGCGAAGAGGCCGGCAACGGCGAAAGCGCCGGCGACCACGGCCGCGCCGAGCGCCCGGCGTTCGAAGTAGCGCTCCATCTCCTCGTCGCCGGCCCGCCGGGCGTCGCCGACGAGAAAAACGGCAGAGAGGTAAGCGCCGCTGGCGACGAACATCGCCCCGATCAGCAATGGCAGCGGCTGCAGCCAAGTCGAGAAGGCGTCTCCGTTGCCGCCCGCCGGCACCTCGCCCGAGGCGATCGCGCCGACCACCGTGCCCATGAAGAACGGGGTCAGGACCGAAGAGATCGCGAAGGTCGCGCCCATCGCCCGCCGCCCCTGCAGGCCGACGATCGACTTGCGGAAGGCGAAGCCGGCGCCGCGCAGGACGATCCCCAGCGCGGCCAGCGCGATCGGCACGTAGAGCGTCGTGAAGATCGCGCTGAAGGCCGGCGGGAAGGCGGTCCAGAGGACGACGAGGACGAAGATCAGCCAGACGTGGTTGGCCTCCCAGACGGGGGTCAGCGAGCGCTGGATCAGCGTCCGCGGCCGCTCGCCCCGCTCGGGCCCGCCGGCGACGAGGTCCCAAAGCCCGCCGCCGAAGTCGGCGCCGCCGAAGAGCGCGTAGAAGGTCGCCCCGACCCAGAGGATCGCCGCCGCGGCGTCGGCCTTGCTCACGGTGCCGCCTCCGCGGGGGGCGAGTAGGGAGCGCCGGCTTCCTCGCTCTCTCCCCCCTCGCGCCAGCGGCGGGACATCGAGCGCAGGACCAGGATCGCGGTCGTCCCCAGCGCCGCGTACACCAGCAGGACCAGGCCGAAGCTGAACCAGATCCCCTTCGCGTCGGTGACCGCTTCGGAGGTGCGCATGTAGCCCTGGACGATCCACGGCTGGCGGCCGACCTCGGTGACGATCCAGCCGCACCACAAGGCGACGATCGCGGCGATGCCGCTGACCGCTACGGCGCGCAGGAACCACGGCGTCTTCGGAATGTCGCGCCGTTTCCACCAGACCCAGGCGAACCAGGCGCCCAGCCCAAGCAGCGCGGTCCCGATGCCGACCATCAGGTCGAAGGAGAGGTGAAGAAACGTGTTGGCGGGAGGCCGTTCGTCGGCGGGGATGGACTTGAGGCCGGTGACCTTGGTGTCGGCGCTGAAACCGACGAGAAAGGAATCGAGGTCGGGGATCGGGATCGCCGCCTTCACCCCGTCGGAGGTGCAGACGCCGCCGACGTACTCGGTCTGGTGGCCGCCGGTTTCCTGAATGCACTCCATGCCGGCGAACTTGGCCGGCTGGTGGTCGGCGACCGCGCGGGCGGCGGTGTCGCCGACGAAGAGCTGGATCGGGGTGGCGATCAGGCCGATCGTCAGCGGGATCAAGAGCCCCAGCCGGTGCAGACGGTCACGCCGTCCTTTCAGCATCCCGACCGCGTAGACCGAGGCGACGAGGAAGCCGACGACCATGTAGGCGGCGAGGATCATGTGCGGCACCTCGTAGCCGGTCGCCGGGTTCCAGAGCACCTTCAGCGGTTCGACGTCGACGACCTTGCCGGCGGCGTTGAGGGTGAAGCCCTGCGGCTGGTTCATCCAGGCGTTGGCAGCGACGACCGAGAAGGCGCCGCCGATCCCGGTGACGAACATCGGCACCCCGGACCAGAAGTGCGCCCAGCCGGAGAGCCGCTTCCAGCCGTAGATGTAGATCGCGAGGAAGATCGCCTCGAGGAAGAAGAAGATCCCCTCGATCGCGAAGGCGACCCCGAAGGCCGCCCCGAAGCGGTCCATGAAGTGCGGCCACAGGAGCCCGAACTCGAAGCTGAGGACGGTGCCGGTGACGGCGCCGACGGCGAAGGTCACCGCCATCGCTTTCGACCAGCGTTTGGCGAGCTCGATCGCCGCCTCGTCGCCCTTCTTCAGGCCGATGTAGTTGGCGACCAGGATCGTCGCCGGTAGCGCCACCCCGAGGCAGGAGAGGACGATGTGGAAGCCGAGCGTGAACGCCATCTGCTCGCGTGCGGCGAGCAGGTTTGACGCCGACGCCGCCAGCGGGAGCGGGTCGAGCGGTGGCATGAGCCGGAGGCTAGCGCCGGAGGCGGCCGCCGACAGTGAATCGGCTCACGCTTGGCGCTGCGAGCGGTAGCGGCGGATCAGCGCGTTGGTCGAGCTGTCGTGGCGCAGCTCGGGCTCGTCGGCGGACTCGAGCTCGGGGATGATCGCCACCGCCAGCACCTTCCCCAGCTCGACCCCCCACTGGTCGAAGGAGTCGATTCCCCAGATCGCCCCCTGGGTGAA
>Ga0068851_10000676_pt1 | contig 14532 bp, 14 predicted proteins | sample KBSCornC12_FD_66588 | JGI IMG/M metagenome (GOLD analysis project Ga0068851, IMG submission 66588) | Corn rhizosphere microbial communities from Kellogg Biological Station, Michigan, USA - KBS Corn C1-2 | ecosystem: Host-associated > Plants > Roots > Rhizosphere > Soil ...
TTGGATGACCTGGCGGTCCGGGCCTTCATCGACATGCACCTCAATGTCGGGGTAGGCCTGGCGAAACGGCCGAAGGATCTGCGGCAACAGCCGATTGGACGACGTTGGCCCGAAGGAGCCGATGCGCAGCGTGCCGCGCTTCAAGCCCCGGGCATCGGCGGCCTCCTGTTCGAGGGTGTTGGCCAGGCCGAGCATGGTGCGGGCGCGCAACAACAATTGTTCGCCAATATCGGTCAACGCCACATGGGCTTGATGACGACGGAACAGCTCCACCCCCAGTTCCTGCTCCAGACCCTTGATGGCATGCGACACCGCCGATTGGCTGATACCCAGGCGGTTGGCGGCATGGGTAAAGCCTTGCAGCTCAGCGACCAGGGAGAAAATTTCAAGTTGGGTCAGGGTCATGAGTATTTACTCATTTTACGATGATCAAGTATCAGGCAAACACTAGGCTAACTCGTTCAGCACCAGAGCAATACCACCATGAAACCTTCCAGCGATTGTTTGACCTACCTGAAGCTCGCTGCCGTCTCCATGATCTGGGGCGGCACCTTCGTCGCCGGGCGCTACTTGTCCGGTGCCATCGACCCGCTGCTGGCGGCCAGCCTGCGTTTTATGCTGGCCAGCGCAGCGCTGCTGCTGTTCATGGCGTTTGCGCGCATTCCCCTGGCCCGTCCAAACCTGCCGCAGTTGGGGCGACTGGCATTGCTGGGATTTTTCGGCATCTTTTTCTACAACCTGTGCTTCTTCTACGGCTTGCAGTACATCGGCGCCTCGCGGGCATCGCTGATCGTCGCCTTGAACCCTGCGGTGATTGGTCTGACATCCTGGCTGTTATTCAAGGAACGCCTCGGGCTTGGCAAGGCACTGGGGGTCGGGTTTTGCCTGGCGGGCGCGGCGGTTGTCATCATCAACCGCGACCCACAGGGGCTGCAGGGGGCGACCAACGCCTGGCGCGGCGATCTGCTGATCGCCGGCTGCGTGGCGGGGTGGGGCCTCTATTCGCTGGGCGCACGCGCGCTTAACCAGCGCCTGGGGCCTTTGCAGACCGTCACCTGGTCGGTGTTGCTGGGAACGCTGATGCTTACGCTCACCACGCTGTTGAGCGGGCGGCTGACTCTGGTTGCGCTCAGTGCTATCCACCTGCCGCAGTTGTACAGCTTGCTCTACCTCGGGGTACTGGGCTCGGCCCTGGCGTATATCGGCTATTACGATGGCATCCGGCGTATTGGCGCGACCCGCAGTGGTGTATTCATCGCGCTCAATCCGCTGACGGCGGTGATCTGTGGCGCCGTGCTGCTGGACGAGCCGTTCACCCTGCCCATGCTGATGGGCGGTGCGATCATCCTGGCGGGCATCTACCTGTGCAATAAACCCCTTGCACGGGTGCGGGTAATGGGGATTTGATAAGAGTACGGACAAACGCGGTTACGCTGTGTAGAATCGATTTACGCATACAAGAATATGGACTTGTGCTCACGCAAGCCTAAGCCGTCAGAGACCGATGACATCATGAAGCTACTCGGCTCCCCCCTCATCTTTGGTGACTTCCTCGCCCGCAGTGTGCGAGGTCTTTCCTGTGCGCCGCCCGTGCTCCCCATCCTTGCTGGCAATTGAAACCTTCAAAACACAAGAATGATGAGGCGCCAAATCATGGCAGATCTATACGAAAACCCAATGGGCCTGATGGGCTTTGAATTCATCGAATTCGCGTCGCCGACGCCAGGCACCCTGGAGCCGATCTTCGAGATCATGGGCTTCACCAAGGTCGCGACCCACCGTTCCAAGAACGTGCACCTGTATCGCCAGGGCGAGATCAACCTGATCCTCAATAACGAACCCAACAGCATCGCTTCCTACTTCGCTGCCGAACACGGCCCGTCGGTGTGCGGCATGGCGTTCCGCGTCAAGGACTCGCAAAAAGCCTACAACCGCGCGCTGGAACTGGGCGCCCAGCCGATCCACATCGAAACCGGCCCGATGGAGCTGAACCTGCCAGCCATCAAGGGTATCGGCGGCGCGCCGCTGTACCTGATCGACCGTTTCGGCGAAGGCAGCTCGATCTACGACATCGACTTCGTCTACCTCGAAGGCGTGGAGCGCAACCCAGTGGGTGCGGGGCTGAAGGTCATCGACCATCTGACCCACAACGTGTATCGCGGCCGCATGGTCTATTGGGCGAACTTCTACGAGAAGCTGTTCAATTTCCGTGAAGCGCGTTACTTCGATATCAAGGGCGAGTACACCGGCCTGACGTCCAAGGCCATGAGCGCGCCGGATGGCATGATCCGCATCCCACTGAACGAAGAGTCGTCCAAGGGCGCCGGCCAGATCGAAGAGTTCCTGATGCAGTTCAACGGCGAGGGCATCCAGCACGTGGCGTTCCTCACCGACGACCTGGTCAAGACCTGGGACGCGTTGAAGAAGATCGGCATGCGCTTCATGACAGCGCCGCCGGACACCTATTACGAAATGCTCGAAGGCCGCTTGCCGAACCATGGCGAGCCGGTGGATCAACTGCAGGCACGCGGCATTCTGCTTGACGGTTCCTCGGTTGAAGGCGACAAGCGCCTGCTGCTGCAGATCTTCTCGGAAACCCTGATGGGGCCGGTGTTCTTCGAGTTCATCCAGCGCAAGGGCGATGATGGGTTTGGCGAGGGTAACTTCAAGGCGCTGTTCGAGTCGATCGAACGCGACCAGGTGCGTCGTGGGGTGTTGACCACCGACTAACGCACACGAAAAAGCCCGGCCATGGGTAACCTGGCCGGGCTTTTTGCTGTCTGCCGATCAGGCTTTACGCTGGCGTACCAAGTGCTTGAACCCTTCAAACACCAGCACCATCACCGCCAGCCAGATCGGGATGTAGGTCAACCATTCGCCGCCCTTGATCCCTTCACCCAGGATCAACGCCACTCCCAGCAGTAGCACGGGCTCAACGTAGCTGAGCAGCCCGAACAGGCTGAACGCCAGCAGGCGGCTGGCGATGATGTAGCTCACCAGTGCTGACGCGCTGATCAGGCCCAGCGTCGGAATCAGCGCGTATAGCTTGGGGTGCGCATCCAGCACCGCAAAGCCTTGCTCGCCGCTTTGCACAAACCACCAGGCCACCGGCAGCATCAACGCCATGTCCAGCCAGAGCCCACCCAAATGGTCGGTCTTGAGGTACTTGCGCACGATGAAATAGACCGGGTAGCCGATGATCACCACCAGCGTGGCCCAGGAAAAACCACCGGCCTGGTACAGCTCGTTGAGCACCCCAAGGCCGGCGAAACAGACGGCGATCTGTTGTAAGTACGACAGCTGTTCACCCCACACCAGGCGGCCAGTCAGGACCATGGTCAGCGGCAACAGGAAGTACCCCACCGACACATCCAGGCTGCGTCCATTCAGCGGTGCCCACATGAATAACCACAACTGCACGCCCAGCAAAGCCGAAGACACCAGCACGCCCGCGATCAAGGCAGGTCGGGCCGCCAACATCCGCAGCAGCTCCCACACCCGTCGCCATTCGCCGCTGACGATCATGAACACCGTCATGCACGGCACGGTGAGCAACATGCGCCAGCCGAAAATTTCCAGGCCGCTCAAAGGCGTGAGCAGTGACGTGAAGTAATACATCACGGCAAACAACACCGAGGCCAAGACTGATAACACCACACCTTTAGACACGCTGTCCTCGCGAAAAACCATTGATACGAAAGAGGGGAAATTTCAGGAGGGGATTATGGTGCTTTTAGCAGGAGTGGGGTGCGCTGTTTTGGGGCGTTTTTCAGCAAATTTTCGCGTTAGTTGGCTGCGGGAGCGGGCTAACTGTGGCGAGCGGGCTTGCCCCGCGTTGGGTTGCGTAGCAGCCCCAAAAAACTGGGAGCGCTTCGCACTCCAACGCGGGGCAAGCCCGCTCGCCACAATACTGTGTTCTGCTCAATAACAGGGTTACCGGCTTAAGCGCGCCACGCGCCCCGACACGAAGTGCCCGACGTCATTGAACCCTGGCGTCGACGAATGCCCCGGCGTCACCAGCGAATCGATGAACGCTTCATCCTCCGCCGTGATGTCCACGCCCAACGCCCCGAGGTAGGCATCCCATTGCGCTTCGGTGCGCGGCCCGACAATCGCCGAGCTCACCGCCGAATTGTTCAATACCCAGGCAATCGCAAACTCCACGATCCCCACACCACGCCCTTGGGTGTACTGCTGGATCTGCTGGGCGATGCGCAGCGATTCCACGCGCCATTCGGTTTCCAGGATGCGCTTGTCCTGGCGTGCCGCACGGCTGCCGGCCTCGGGGGTGACGTCCGGCGCGTATTTGCCACTGAGCACGCCACGGGCCAATGGGCTGTAAGGCACCACGCCCAGGCCGTAGGCGGCTGCGGCAGTGAGCTGCTCGACTTCGGCCTGGCGGTTGACGATGTTGTACAGCGGCTGGCTGATGATCGGCTTGTCCACACCCAGGCGTTCGGCCACGCGAATCACCTCGGCAATGCGCCAGCCGCGATAGTTCGACAAGCCCCAGTAGCGGATCTTGCCCTGGCGGATCAGGTCGCCGATCGCCGATACCGTCACTTCCAGCGGGGTGTTGTGGTCTTCGCGGTGCAGGTAGTAGATGTCCAGGTAATCGGTATCGAGCCGGGTCAGGCTGGCTTCCAGTGCGTTGAAAATACGTTTGCGGCTCAAGCCGCTGCGGTTGGGCAAACCGTCCACCGGGCCGATGCCAACCTTGGACGCCACCACCCAATCCTGGCGATTGCGCACGATGGCTTCGCCGACGATTTCCTCGGAACGTCCGCCGGTGTAGACGTCCGCCGTGTCGATAAAATTGATGCCCTGGTCCCAGGCCTTGTCGATGATGCGCAGCGAGTCCTCGGTGTTGGTCTGTTCGCCAAACATCATGGTGCCCAGGGTCAAGGCGCTGACCTTCAACCCGGACTGGCCCAATGTGCGGTAAATCATGGAAAACTCCTCAAGGCAGGGAAACGTGTCCCATGCAATACCAGACTCGGCCGCTCTGGGACAAGCCCTGCACGCGTTTCTTCATGGACTCAGCAGCACCTGACAACGCTGCTGCAGGAAACGGTGCAGCACCTTCACCCGTTCCGACACCTGCAGCCGGTGCGGGCACATGAGGTTGAAGGGCGTCGGTTCGCCTTGCCAGTCAGGCAGCAACGGCACCAGCCGACCGGCCTTGATGTCCTGGGCAATATCCAGGTTGGCCTTGTAGGCGATGCCGTGACCGGCCAATGCCCAGCGCCGCACGATTTCGCCGTCATCGCTCAAGTAGTCCCCGGACACTTCGACCTCCTGCAACACCGCGCCCTGACGGAAATACCAGGTGTTGTTGGCACGGCCCCGACGCATGTAGCGCAGCGCGTTGTGTTGTGCCAGGTCGGCTGGAGCCCGTGGCGTGCCGTGGCGCGCCAGGTAATCCGGGCTGGCGCAGGGGATGCGGTGGTGGTCGGGCACCACCGGCAGCGCCACCAGGCTGGAGTCCCGGGGGACACCAAAGCGCAGGGCAATGTCCACGGTGTCGCGGAACAGGTCGGCATTGCTGTCGTTGAGCAGCAATTGCAGGCGGATATTCGGGTGTTCGAGCTTGAACGCATCCAGCCAGCCCAGCAGTACATTGCGCCCGAAGTCCGAGGGCGCCGCCAGTTGCAGCAGGCCACTGAGGCTCTGGCCCTGCTGCTTGATCGCCTGCTCGCCCTCGGACAGCGCCTCCAGTGCGACGCGCACGCTCTCCAGGTAGCGCCGACCTTCTTCGGTCAAGCGCATGCTGCGGGTCGAGCGCGCCAGCAGGCGAATGCCCAGGCGGGTTTCCAGGCGCTTGAGGGCGATACTCGCGGCAGCCGGGGTCAAGCCGAGGCCGCGGGCGGCGGCAGACAGGCTGCCGGTGTCGGCGGTACGCACGAAGACTTCAAGGTCGAGGGTCGAGCTCATTTGTAAAAATCCTTTAAAGATCTTGTCGTTTTACCGGGATTTTTCGTCGATTGCCAAGCTGGGAAGATGAACCCTCACTTTCTCAATCAGGAATTTCCCCATGACTTCTTCCCTCAACGGCAAAACCGTCATCGTGATTGGCGGCAGCAGCGGAATCGGCGCGGCCGTGGCCAAGGCCGCTGCTGCGCGCGGGGCGCAGGTGGTGCTGGCTGGGCGGCGCTTGACCAGCGGCGTGGTAAACGGCCTGCGCAGCGAACCGGTGAACGTCACCGATCCAGGGTCTTTGCAACAATTGTTCGAACGCGTGGGGCGGTTCGACCACCTGGTCTACACCTCAGGGCCAACCGTGCGTGCCAAGACCTTGATCGAAACCGATCTGACCGAGGCTCAGGACAACTTCAACGTGAAACTCTGGGGCTCGTTACGGGCGATCCAACTGGCGCTGCCATTCCTGGATAAGCACGGCAGCATCAGCCTGACCTCTGGGCAACTGGGACGTAAATTGGCGCCGGGCCAGTTCATCAAGACTGGGATCAACGCGGCGACCGAAGCTCTGGGCAAACAGTTGGCCAAAGAACTGGCCCCGCGTCGGGTCAATGTGATCAGCCCGGGCGTGATTGATACGCCAGCGTATGCGGGGTTGTCTGAAGAACAACGTCTTGCGATGTTCGCCAAGGTGGGAGAGGGGGTGCCGGTAGGGCGAGTGGGACAGGCTGAAGAAGTAGCACAGGTCTATGTGTTGGCGATGGAGAATGGGTTTATGACCGGTGCTGTGATCGATATCGACGGCGGCGGTACGCTGTAGCTTGTTGAGAAAGGTGATTGAACGAAATTGTCCGGCAGACCACATAGCCCATGAGGGCTGCTCGAGCCGAGCAGCCCTTCACGTTCATTTTCTGGAGAGAGCCCATGTCAACAGTGAATCACCCTACACCGTTCCTAGGGGCCAACGCCCTCATCGAGTCGATTATCGGCACGATTCAAGGCCGGCAACCCACCGAACAAAGACCACTGACGGATGACCAGAAGCGAGTGCTGGAGGGGAAACCCGTAGCACCCGATTCGAAAATCACTTATTGACGCAGGCCGCTTAGCCCTTAAGGGTACGCGTCATCCGCAACGCTAATACACTGCCTGCCACAATCACCGCGGCCAGCAGGTACAGCGCCACATCCGTGGACCCGGTGGCATCCTTCACAAAACCCACAATATACGGGCTGAGGAAGCCGGCCATCTGGCCCATGGAATTGATCAACGCCAGGCCGCCTGCCGCCGCGCCCGCACTGAGCATGGCGGTGGGCACCGGCCAGAACATCGGCAGGCCGGTCAACGCACCCATGGTGGCGATGGTCAGGCCGAGGATCGCAATCGCCGGCGTGGTGGCGAAGTTCACCGCGATTACCAGGCCGATTGCGCCCATCAACATCGGCACCACCAAGTGCCAGCGACGCTCCTTGCGCAAGTCGGCGGAACGGCCCACCAGCAGCATGAATAACGCCGCCAGCAGGTAGGGGATAGCACTGAGCCAGCCGATCACCAGGTTATCGCTGAACCCCAGGTTCTTGATGATCGACGGCAGCCAGAAGTTGATGGCGTACACGCCGCTCTGGATGCAGAAGTAGATCAGGCCGAACGCCCAGATCGCCGGGTTCTTGAACACTTCGGCCAGCGAATCGGTGGTGGTTTTCGGCTTATTGGCCAGGTCAGTCGCTTGGTCGGCTTCCAGCACCGCGCGTTCGTGGGGCTTGAGCCACTTGGCGTTGGCGAAACTGTCGCTGAGCAGGAAGTAGGCAAGGGCGCCCAGGATCACGGTCGGGATACCTTGCAGCAGGAACATCCACTGCCAGCCCGCCAAGCCACCCTGGCCGGCAGCGAAGTGGTTGAGGATCCAGCCGGAGAACGGGCTGCCGAGCAAACCGGACACCGGAATGGCCGACATGAACAACGCCATGATCCGCCCACGGCGGAACGTCGGGAACCACTGCGAGAGGTACAGTACCACACCGGGGAAGAAGCCCGCTTCAGCGGCACCGGTGAACAGGCGCAGGGTGTAGAAGTGCGTCGGTGTGGTGACGAACAGCAGGCAGGTGGACAGCGTGCCCCAGACGATCATCATCAACGCAATCCAGCGGCGTGGACCGAATTTGGTCAATGCCAGGTTGCTCGGCACGCCGCACAGCACGTAGCCGATAAAGAAGATCCCGGCCCCGAGGCCGTACACGGTTTCGCTGAATTTCAACGCGTCGAGCATCTGCAATTTGGCAAAGCCGACGTTTACCCGGTCCAGGTAGTTGAACAGATAGCAGATGAAAATGAAGGGGATCAGGCGCAGGGTAATGCGCTTGTAGATGGCGTTTTTATCGTCATCGGTGGCCAGTGTGGCTGCGGCGCTCTGTGACATGGGAGTCTCTCTTTATTATGATTTTTCGCGATGCGAGGGTAACGTTGATCGCCTGAAGAGTCTCGGCCCTCTGGCAGGCCGCTGTCTTTGTGCTTGCGCACAGCGAACCCTGCTTTGCGCTGTGCCGATGAACAATCACCCTTTCAAGGAATTTAGCCGCATGTTCGAGCTGGATCATGACCTGGCGCAGGATATCGTCGATCGGACCATGGCGATCCTGCCCTACAACGTCAATGTCATGGACAGCCAGGGCCTGATTCTCGGCAGCGGCGAACCCGAGCGTATCAATACCCGCCATGAGGGCGCGCAACTGGTGCTCGCCAATGGCCGGGTGGTGGAAATCGACGGCCAGACCGCCAAGCACCTCAAGGGCGTACAGCCCGGTATCAACCTGCCGCTGCTGCACGACGGGCGCCTGATCGGCGTGCTGGGCATCACCGGCGAGCCGGAAGGCCTGCGCACCTACGCCGAACTGGTGCGCATGACCGCCGAAATGCTGGTGAGCCATCGCCACCAGCAGGCCGAGCAACAATGGCGGCGCCAGCGTTGCGATGACCTGCTGGCCCTGCTGCTGGCGGAAACCGGCGACTCGCCACGCCTGGTGGACGAAGCCCAGCAACTGGGGCTCAAGCCGCAGATGGCGCGCACGCCGTATCTGTTCGAACTCGGTGCGGGGCAATCGGCAGAGGCGTTGGGTAGCTGGCTGACTTCGCGTTATCCGGACAGTTGGTGTGTCAGCTCGGCGCAGTATTCATTGTTGTGGTGCCGGCCGGCGGCGGTTCCGGTCGACAACCCGCGCCTGCTGGAAAAACTCGACGGCCTCGGCTGGCATGTCCTGCGTGTCGCCGTGGGCGGGCAAGCGGATGGGCTGGCGGGGCTGCGTCGCTGCTATCGGCGTGTCGGTGATTTACTGGCCTACGGTCGCGATGTGTTGCCGCAGTCACGCTTGCTGACGCTCAACCGCTATCGCCTGCCGGTAATGCTCTGGCGCCATCGCAACGACGACGCCCTCGACGAACTGCTCAACCCGCTGCGCAAAGTACTGGCCAAGGACGGCAACGGCCAGCTGCTGGCCACACTGCGCAGTTGGTGTGAACACGACGGGCAAAGCCAGGCCTGCGCCGAGGCCCTGGGCATTCACCGCAACAGCCTGCGTTACCGCATGGAGCGGATTGCCGAACTCAGTGGCGTCGACCCGTTGACCCTGGACGGCATGCTCGCCCTCTACCTGGGCGTACAGCTGTTGCCCCAGGCTTTGTCGGAATGAACAACAAAGCACCGCCACACTTGTGCATTGGACCGGCGTCAGCAGCCGTGCCAACTGGCAGCATGGGCGTCATAAAAACTGGAGAAAGCCCATGAAGATCATCATCGCCCCCGACTCGTTCAAGGACAGCCTGAGTGCCGAAGGCGTCGCCCAGGCGATTGCCGAAGGGCTGGCACAGGTGTGGCCCGATGCCGAGTTGGTCCAATGCCCAATGGCGGACGGTGGTGAAGGCACACTGGATGCGGTGCTCGCGGCGTGCAAAGGCCAATTGCGCCACCACGTCGTGCGTGGCCCACTTGGCACCGCGGTTGAAGCACACTGGGGCTGGTTGGCCGACAGCCACACCGCGATCATCGAAATGGCCGAGGCCAGCGGCCTGCAGTTGGTGCCGCCGGGCCAGCGCGACGCATGCACCACCACCACCCATGGCACTGGCGAACTGATCCGTGCGGCACTGGATGCCGGCGCTGAGCGCATCATCCTGGCGATTGGCGGCAGTGCCACCAACGATGGCGGTGCCGGCGCGATGCAGGCGCTCGGTGTGCAACTGTTCGACGCCGAATACCAACCGCTGCCACCCGGTGGCCTGGCCCTGGCCCGCCTGGCGCGGATCAGCCTGGAACACCTCGACCCACGCCTGGCGCAGGTACGCTTTGAAATCGCCGCAGACGTGAACAATCCGCTGTGCGGCCCCCACGGCGCCTCGGCGATTTTCGGCCCGCAAAAAGGCGCGAATCCCGAGCAAGTCCAACAACTCGACGCCGCCCTTGGCCGCTTCGCCGATCACTGCGCCAACATGCTATCCAAGGATGTACGCGATGAACCTGGCAGCGGCGCCGCAGGTGGCTTGGGCTTTGCGGCCAAGGCCTTTTTCGGCGCGCAGTTCCGCGCTGGCGTAGAGGTAGTGGCCGAACTGGTCGGCCTGGACGCCGCCGTACGCGGTGCCGACCTGGTGATCACCGGCGAAGGCCGTTTCGACGCCCAGACCCTGCGCGGCAAAACCCCGTTCGGTGTGGCGCGCATCGCCCGGCAACACAAGGTGCCCGTTATCGTGATCGCCGGCACCTTGGGCGATGGCTACGAGCAGATGTATGCCCATGGCGTGGATGCGGCATTTGCCTTGCCCTCAGGACCCATGACTTTGGAACAGGCCTGCGCTGAGGCGCCGCGCCTGCTCAGTGAACGGGCAGCCGATGTTGCGCGGCTGTGGCGCACCGCAGGCAAGCACTGACGGACAAGCCCGAACATGGGACAATCCGCGCCTTTTCGACACGGAGAGTCCCCATGCTGCGTCCCGCATTCCTGGCCCTGTTGCTCACCGGCGCCACTGTCCCGGTCTTCGCCCAACCATCCTCCGAAACCGTACCGCTGCTGCGCGAGATCAAGCAGTGGGTGGTCGGTTGCGACAACCTGCGCAATTGTCACGCCCTCAGCGCGCCCAGCGGCGTGGATGAGGAGGACTACAGCTCGCTGACCTTGCACATCTGGCATCAGGCCGGTCCGCAAGGGTATCCGCGTCTGCGCTTTGATCATCGCGGTCAAGACGTAGACCTTTCCACCTTGCTGCTGGACGGCCAGCCCCTGGGCCAGGAACTGACGCGGGAATTGCACGTTGAGCTGGATGACCAGGGCGGTGATCCCGAGGTGCAGTCGTACGGGGTGATTGATGACGCAGCGACGCGGCGCTGGTTGCAGCGTCTGCGCAATGGCCAGCGCCTGCAGTTGCCAGGCGAGGGCGCCGCGCACGTATCGCTGAGCGGGTTGAGTGCTTCGCTGCTGTTGATGGATGCAGTACAGGGACGCGTGGACAACGTGACGGCCCTGGCTCGACCTGGCAAGGGCGCGGCCAGCGAGGTGCCACCACGGGCGCCAACGCCGATATTGCGCAAGTTTACGCCAGCGCCGCCGTTGACCGCGCAGGAGCAGGCCGGGTTGGTGGCGGCTGCATTGCAGGCCGTCACGCCGGAAGAGGGTGAGCCCGAGGCAAAAGCCGGTGCCCTGACGGCACGCCAGGCAATGACCGTGACACGTTATGACTGTGCGGCCTACAACTGCGAGTTCAATGTCAGCAGCCGTGAGCGGCAGGCGCCCTACACCGAGACGCTGATGGACCTGCAGCCGCTGCCTCTGGAAGACGCCGCGCTGCAAGGCTCGGTCGGCTATGACGAGGCTTCCGGCACACTGAGTTACTTCTACAAGCAGCGTGGCATCGGTGATTGCGGCGGCGGGGCCTCCTGGGTGTTCGACGGCAAGCGCTTCCAGCTCAGCGAGTTCCACCGGATGCCGCGTTGCACCGGGGTCGGTTACGGTGACTGGCCGTCGCTGTGGTCAACCGTGCCAGCCCCCTAGCCATCGGCTCAATGTCGCCCCTACACTGGCCGGCCACGTGTCTTTCAAAGGATGAAACACCATGCACACGCCTGAACCCCCTATCGTGATCCAGCGCTTCACCGAGGCCCACCTTGAAGGCGTCGCTGCGCTCTACAACGAACCGGCCGTGTGCCGTCAGGTGCTGCAAATGCCTTTCCAGTCGGTCGAGATGTGGCGCAAACGCCTGGTGATGGACAACGAGCGGCGGCTGCAACTGGTGGCGTTGCATGGCGGTGAGGTGGTCGGCCAGCTGGGCCTGGAACAGTACCTGCGCGTGCGCCAGGCCCATGTCGGTTCGTTCGGCATGGGCGTGGCAACGGCGTGGCAGGGCAAGGGCGTCGGTTCGCGGCTGCTGACGGCCGCGTTGGACGTGGCCGACAACTGGATGAACCTGCACCGCGTGGAACTCACGGTGTACGCCGACAACGAAGCGGCGCAACGGCTGTACCGCAAGTTCGGCTTTGCGGTCGAAGGCGTATTGCGTGATTACGCCCTGCGTGACGGCCAGTTTGTCGACACGGTGAGCATGGCGCGTCTGCGCCAGTCGGCCTAGTCCAGGGCAAACGCCACCGCAGCCTGCGCATGCAGCTCGGTGGTGTCCAGTAATGGCAGGTCGCTGTGTTCAGGCTTGATCAGCAAACCGATTTCCGTGCAACCGAGGATAATCGCCTGGGCGCCACGTGCGGCCAGGGACTCGATGACGCCTTGGTAGACCTTGCGTGACGCTTCGCTGATCACGCCGACGCACAATTCTTCATAGATGATCCGGTGCACGGCCTGACGCTCGTTGGCCTCGGGCACCAGCACGGTCAGGCCCTGGGCGGCCAGGCGCGACTTGAGGAAATCCTGTTCCATGGTAAACGCAGTGCCGAGCAGGCCGACCGTCAGCGTACCGGCCTTCACGGCAGCCGCACCCGCCGCATCGGCGATATGCAGGAAGGGAATCGACACCGCCGCCTCGATACGTGGCGCCACCAAATGCATGGTGTTGGTACACAGCACCACACAGTCGGCGCCGCCGGCTTGCAGACGGCGCGCGGCGTCTTCGAGGATCAGCGCGGTGTCATCCCAGCGCCCGGCATGTTGCGCCTGTTCCACCGGGCCGAAGTCCACGCTGTACATCAACAGTTGTGCCGAGCGCAGCGGGCCGAGCTGGTCGCGCACGCGCTGGTTGATGATGCGGTAGTACTCGGCGCTGGACTCCCAGCTCATGCCGCCGATAAGGCCGATGGTGCGCATGCGATGCTCCTGACAAGGAAAGTCGCTTCACCTTACCCATCGGCCATTGATTAGTCATACGCAGTTGCCCGCGAAATGACCGGTGCAGTTTCACATGTCCAGGTTGGTCCAGCCGGGCTTGGCCTCATCCAGTGCCACTGCGTGCACCCGCTTGCCGGTCGCCAACTCCACACGCCGCGCCACTTGCGGGTCATCGGCAAAGGGCATCAGGCTGGCGTCGTCCAGGCTCTTGTCCGATTGACCGCGCAAGCAATACTCCACCGCGCCATACAGGCATACCACCATCAACAGGCCCCACATTTCAGGCGATCCGCGCATCAAGCTGCGCTATTTGCAGATCCGCGATGCGCACCGTGCGCCAGGTGTTGTAGGCCATCAGCAGCATGCCGGTCAGAAAGAACACACCACCGGCAAACCGCACCACAAACCCCGGGTGGCTGGCCTGCAAGGCTTCGACAAACGAATAGGTCAGGGTGCCATCATCGTTGACCGCCCGCCACATCAAGCCCTGGGTGATGCCGTTGACCCACATGGACGCGATGTAGAGCACGGTGCCGATGGTGGCCAGCCAGAAGTGCAGGTTGATCAGCCCCACGCTGTGCATCTGCTCGCGGCCGAACACCTTGGGAATCATGTGGTACAGCGAACCGAAAGTGATCATCGCCACCCAACCCAGGGCTCCGGCGTGTACGTGGCCGATGGTCCAGTCGGTGTAGTGGGAGAGGGCGTTGACGGTCTTGATCGCCATCATCGGGCCTTCGAATGTCGACATGCCGTAGAACGCCAGGGACAGCACCAGAAAGCGCAGGATCGGGTCGGTGCGCAACTGATGCCAGGCACCGGACAAGGTCATCATGCCGTTGATCATGCCGCCCCAGCTAGGCGCCAGCAGGATCAGCGACATGGCCATGCCCAGCGACTGCGCCCAGTCGGGCAGGGCGGTGTAGTGCAAATGGTGCGGACCGGCCCAGATATACAGGGTGATCAACGCCCAGAAATGCACGATGGATAAACGATAGGAGTACACCGGGCGCCCGACTTGTTTCGGCACGAAGTAATACATCATCCCCAGGAAACCTGTGGTCAGGAAAAACCCTACGGCGTTATGCCCGTACCACCATTGCACCATGGCATCGGTCGCCCCGGAATACACCGGATAGGACTTGAACCAATCCACCGGGATCGCCAGGTGGTTGACCACATGCAGCATGGCGATCACCAGTATGAACGCGCCGAAGAACCAGTTGCCCACGTAGATGTGCCGGGTTTGGCGTCGCACCACAGTGGTGAAAAACACTATGGCATACGCCACCCAGACCAC
>Ga0068851_10000678_pt1 | contig 14509 bp, 11 predicted proteins | sample KBSCornC12_FD_66588 | JGI IMG/M metagenome (GOLD analysis project Ga0068851, IMG submission 66588) | Corn rhizosphere microbial communities from Kellogg Biological Station, Michigan, USA - KBS Corn C1-2 | ecosystem: Host-associated > Plants > Roots > Rhizosphere > Soil ...
GAAGATGGCGATCGGCGCCGGCTCTGACCGTGGCAGCTTCACGGGCATGATCTGGCTGAGGACAGTGATCCGCAGCCCCCCAGCCTGGACCACGACAGCGGCCGCGATCGCGGCGGTACCGAGAGCTAAGACCACAACCAGAGCGCCAGCTTTTCCGGCGCGAGCGGTCACTTTTAGGTGAAGCGCGTGGGATCGAAGTGGCAGTATTCGAATTCGAAGGCGAAAACGACGTTGTTGGCCCGGTTGGCAACGCTTTTGAGGCGAACTACCATCCCCTCCGCGGCCCCCTTCTTGCCGGCATCGAGGTAGCGGGCGGTCCGTTCCAGCAATTCGACCTCGGTCTTAATGAACCCGAGCCAGCGCGAAAGGCGGGCCGTGTCGGCGGACGGCCGGGGGATTTCCCTTAGTTCGGCCAGCGTTTTGCGGAGGGCCCTCGCCGCCCGCTCGAACCGGTTCGCCGCCGATTTCAGCTCGCCCCGCTTGACCTCCCCACGCACCCCGGCGAGGATCCGTTCGTTGGCCCTGGTGTTGGCCTTGCAGATCGGCTCCGCCGCTTCCTTGTAGGTAGCGCGGGTGGCTTCTTCGGCCCCGGCCGTGGCGCTAAAGCCGAGCACGAGGGCCGCGATCAGGATCGCGGCCCTCGTCGCTTTCACTAACGGCCGGTCACACTCGCTAGCGGCGCTTCGCATGCTTCTTCGGACACTTGGCCTTGAGCGGCGCAGCGAAATTGTGGAGCTTCCCGTTGTGCCCTTCCATCTTCACGGTCGCCTGGTGCTTGCCGCGGCAGATGTTGGTGCTGTTTACCAACAGACTCTTCTTGCCGCCCTGGAAGTCGACTACGACTTTGGTGATCGGTGCATCGGGAACGAAGTCGAAGGTGTTGCGGATACCCCCCTTGACGGAGTCGATCCGCCCCACCGCGTCGATATCGATGAGCCCATGCAGCGCCATGACGAGATCCGGCAACGGGTGTTCCGAGCTCCGCAGGATGATCGGTCCCTCGAGCGGTTCTGAAAGCAATGGCGTCCAGGCTTTCACGTGGCCGTAGACGGAACCGCTCGGGCACTGCGCGCCGTTGCCGGCACCCGCTTTGAACTGCACCCTGGTGCAAACAGTGCGGATGTGGCCTTGTTCGAGGAACTCGGAGTGCGGCAAGGCGACCGAGATGCGCCCCGCGTTCGCATCGCCCATCCGCGGACGCAGGATGGCCCGCAGCGCCGGGTTGCCACCACGATGGATCTTGCCCCGAAGCTGCAGCTGGAGCCTCGGCTTGAAGCCGAGGTTGGCGCAGTCGGCCGCCTGGAAGGGCGAGGTGACGGTAACCGGGACGTTATCGGCATCCGAACCGAAGTCGAGCCCCGAGCCGAGAACCGTCGATGCGGTCGAGGTCGGTTCGCAGCTGGTCGGATTGAGCACGAATTCGGGTCGATCGACGTAGACGCGGATGTCGCGGGCGTGGACCTGAATCCCCTGGATGATGTGGGGGATCGGGTCGGAGCCGGTGGGATCGACGAACACTTCCGCCGTTTCCGGATTGATCCGAAGCGCCTGTCTGATCACCACCGTGCCGAGGTCGAACGGACCGACCTTGACCGGGGTGATCGCGGCGATCGACAGCGGCGAACCGTTGTACGAGCCGGCCAGATAGAGCTTGCCCGGCACATAAGTCAGGCTGGTGCCGACACCGGCGCCGGCCAGCGTGCGCCCGACCTGAGAAGCCGCCGGGCAGGACGGGTTGTCGAGCTCTTCCTGGGCGCCGTCGGCCCCCGTCCGCGCCTTGGCGGCGGCAATCGCGGCGTCGGAGCAGAACGGGATCCCGGCCAGCTTGCCGACGACTCCCGGCGGCAACTTGATCGAGAAGTTGGTGAACTCCTGTTCGCCGTCGTTTCTGGTCAGGCGCACGTTGAAGGGCGAGTAGCTGCCCGCCGCATTGTTGATCGTGCCGGCCAGCAGGCCCGGATGGAACGGTGGGATGCCACCGCTCGGACAAGCGCCGCCGTCGACTCCGCGTTCGACCGTGAAGGTCGAGGTGCGGGTGACGATTTCGTCCGGGGCAGGATTATTCGGATCCTGAGCCGACCAGGGGGTGAAGCGCGCGACGACGTCGTAATTACCACAGGCCGGAGGGGTCACCAGCGGCGCTCGGGCCCCCGGACGGAATTCCAGATTGAAGCTGCTGAACGGCAGCTGGGGCAGATCATCGAAGGTGGTGGTCAGCTGACCGGTGACCGGATCGGGTTCGACCTTGCCGGCCTGCTTGACCAAAACCCCCCGGTCCGGAATCTTCGCCACCATGTACAGAGCGACCAGGGAGTCGAACGGGTTGTCGTGAGGACTCGCGACATATAGAGAGCCCCGAGCTTCCTCGTCGAGCAGCGGGGTGGCGATCTGCACGGTGCCGATCTTCGAAGCCTCGGGGCAACCTTCACCAGGCTTCGAGTCGACCGTCTCGCGCGCATACTCAGCGGGGCTGCAGCCGACCAGTCCTTCGCCCTCGGACGGGTTGATGGTCATTCCTTCAGGCAGGGTGACTTCGACCTTCTTAGCCTGACCTTCGGCGATCCCTTCTTTGTTGAGCAAACCGGAGTTCGGCATCTTCAGCGAGAAGCTGAGACCGCTCGGATTTCCGGCCAGCTTGGTACTTGGAGTCGCTACGACCGAGGGGTCGAAGGGGACGCTGTTGCAGCCGCGCAGCGGATCGCCGGTGAAGGACTTCGAATCGACCTGGCTGCCCAGCGGCACGTTCCACGGTTCGAGCGAGAGGTCGAAGGGCAGTGGACTGGAGCACTGGACGGGCATTCGCATGAACGCCGGTTCGGTAAGGCTCGGGGGGCGTTCACAAGGCCCGAATTTCAGGAAGTAGACGCAGTTCCAGCCGCGTGCATTGTCATGGCGGGGGTCACCCGGCGTGCCCCAGATGGTCGTCGTCGCGGAGAGGAACTGGGCCAGCTGGGAGATATTGCTGACCCGCGCCGTGAGGCGATAGTCGTCTTTCGGATCTACTTCAGTGTCGATCACGACCGGCACCCCGGCAGCGACGAAGCCGAAACGCGCCGGCTCGCCGTGGGCGGGCGGCAGGTTGAAGACCGGTACCGCCAAGGGAATAAGCCCGGTGTTCACTTCTTCGACGACGGTTGCCGAGGAGACGCCAATCGCCGTCGCATCAGGACATTTGTCGGTCAGTTCGACGATCTGGAGGAAAGTCTCCATCTTGCACTGGGGCATCACGGTCGCGTTACCGACCAGGCCGGCGGGCAGCTGAAAGCGCAAGTTGCGTGGCAGACCCGGCTGTTCGGTCGCCACCCACCGGGCACCTTCGTTCCCCCTGTTGGGAGTCGGATGTACCGCGCCGGCGTTCAGCTGGAGGGTGGTGGTGAATTGGAAGGGATGGCTGCCGGCTTTCGTGGCTGGAATGCCGCCATTTCCGTCCGGGTTCCCACCCTCTTCTTCGGCCACAGCGAAGAACTTTTCGATCCCGAAGGAGACCGGATCGGGGCTAACCTTGATGCTCTGCACCGCGCTGACCGATGACGCTTCTCCGCCCGAAACCGTCACCTTCCCGGGGGCTCCCGCCACCGGGGGGCTGCCCAGGAGGCTGGTGAAGACTTCGAGTTCGATCGCCTGGTAAGGCGGCAGTTCTTCTTCAAAGCTGCAGACAACTTCGTCGGGCGATTCGACCGCGCAGTCGATCGGGCCGTCGGTGTTCTTCGCACCGGCGACCGCTTCCACATCGTAGGCGACCACGCCTTCGGGCAGCTTGTCAGTGATCATCACAGGCGTCGTGGTGGCGTCGACCGGCGCATCGCCGAGATTGGTCAAGGTGAGGACGAGACGGCCGCTGCCTTCGCTCGTGATCTTGGCACTGGCGATACCCAGGGGGATTCCTTCGAAGGTCGTCGGAGTCACTTTCACCGGTGCGACGCCCCAGCGGGTGACGACCTGGAAAGGCGCGCTGCCGACCGGCCCACCCGTGACTTCGACTTCGCCGGCACCGTACGGACCTTCGAGCATCGTTTCGAATTGTTCCGCCGTTTCCGTGCTGGGGAAGCCCGTGTTGAATTCGCAGAAGAGACCTGCCGGGATGCCGAACAATTCGCCGCTTCCGAGACAGCCGATGACCGAGCCTCCGACTTCCACCTTGGCGGCGACCAAGCCGACTTCCCCTTTTTCCGTTTTCACTTCCTGCACCTCTTCGGCGTCTTTCGGTTCCCACATGTTGGTCGGACGGGAGCCGGTGAGAACCTGCCACCAGGGCTGGGCAGCCGAGGCGGAAGCGACCGGCAGGAACGCCAGCAAGGTGAGAGCGGCGCCGAGGGTCACAGCAATGATGGCGAGGCGCTTGGTCATCGGAAGCTTCTCCTTGATCGAGTGCAGTGCGTTGCGGCGGTTTTCGCGGGCAGCGCTCATCGGTGCGCCCCCCGGTCGGTGTGCGCTCGGCGGTGCTTTCGATGCGCTCGATTGCGCGTCACGCAACGGGCCTTGCCCTTGCGGTGAACAAGGTGCTTACCCTTGGGGCAGCGTTTTCCGGCTTTTGGCTTCTGGTTGCCCTGGCCCTTGAAGGCGGCGCTGGCGGGGGTCGGGTCATTCGGCGCCACCGCAGTGGGCTGGCAGGCTTCCCCGAGGCATTCGGGGTTGACCGGACGCGTAGCCGGGATCCCGTCAACGCGGGCATCGTAGACGTCGACCTCATTGTCTTCGTCAAGCACGGAGAGCCGAGCGGGGGTCCAGAAGAACGCGTCGTTACCCGTTTCGCCGGCGTCGAGGAACGCCGCTTCTTCTTCGGCAGTGCCCGATGAGAGGAGCGATACGCATCCTCCCGCCGAACGGGAGATCGAAGCACCGCCCGAGGAGGCGAGGCAGTCGCCGACTCCCAGGGGCTCGTACTCGTAGACGTCCCACTGGCCGTTGGAGTCAGCCGAGACCAGAGAGTCGACCGCGTTGAAGTAGACGCGCCCGTTGTCGAGCATGACGCGCGGCCGGTATAGCGAGATGTCACCGACGGAGATGGAGTTGGCTCCCGACAGCGTGGCCGCACTCTGGTGCCCACCCAAGTGGTGTTCGGGATCGACCAGCGATCCGAAGGCTTGCGATGGCACGCCGCTGCGCGGCCTCGCCCCGGTCGGGTTGCAAGAGACGCACTCCAGCCGGTCGGCGAGGGCGTCGTAGCGGAAGACCTCCTGTGCCGGTTCGCCGGTGCTCGCATTGCGGTTGTCGTATCCGGTGAGGCTGCGCTGCGACATGAAGGCTAGATAGCGGCCGCTGGGCGAGTCGGTAGCGCTGAGGATGACCGACTTACCAACTTCGCTTTCGGAACCACCGTTGCCCCAGTCGCCCCTATCTGCGCTCGCAAGCGTCGCGATGAAACGAACCCCATCGCCCTGCTGCCAGCGATAGAGGTTGGGCTCGCCGGCAACGGCGCTGTCACCGATCTGGTCGGGGGCTTCGTCGAGAACCCCCTTTGCGACGAAGTAGATCGTCTGGCCGTCCTCGCTGACCCCTGCGGCGATCCCCTGCACTCCGGCGCTTTCGCCCGTGGCGGCGCTGACATCGGTGAGCGTCGCGCAGCCTGAGGCGATGCCGCCCGGAGGGAGCTGGCAGCGGTAGAGATCGAAGCCTTTGGAACTCGCATCTTCGGTGAGGTGCTGGGAGTCGGTGAAGAAGACGACGCTACCGTCGGCACTGGCCCCCTGGAAGATCGGCTGCGCCGCGCCGGTGCCGCTTGCGCCGGCCTGTTTGACGTCGATCCGAGCGCTTTCTCCCGCTTCGGTGTCACGAACGTACAGAGCGGAAACATGCCCAGGATCGGTACCCAGGCTCCAGAAGACCCGCGAACCGTCTTCGGAAACCGCGCCTCGCACCGAGCCTTCTGCAGAACCAACGATGCTTCCTCCGACGAGCCCACCCCCTTCAGCCGTCGGCAGCACGCTGACCGGTTTGATCTGGCCGCCAGACCACTCGTAGAGCGTGCTTTCAAGCGAAGTAGGCACTCCTTCGACCAAGGGCACGCCGGACTGCAGGATGAAATGCCTGAAATTCGGGCTGGAGTCGACCGAGCGCACGCTTCCGCCGAAATCGATGCCCGACGGCACGTTGGCGAAGGGTTCCTTGCCGGTCACGAGCGGGGTCCAGGTGGGGGGTTCGACGTTCTGCCGCAGGTAAGGGGTCCGTTCGGAGGCCTCAGGCGACAGCGGAGTGCCGCTGAACGGATAGACCAGCGCTTCGGAGAGGTCGGAGCTGAAGAGCTTGTACTCGGAGCCGGCGCCGGGCCTTACCCCCGTCACGCGATCATTGGGAGGCGTTATGTCTTTGGAGTGCCAGGACCCATCGGTTTCGCGGCGCGCCAGGTTCATCGACGTGTCGAGAATGCGGTTCCCTTCCGGATCTTCTTCGGTCGACAGATAGCTCGGATAGGCGAGGCCCTGGCCGTCGGCGCTGGCCTGGAGGTCGTTTATGCCCCCCGCGAGAAGCAGCGCGCCGTGCTTGTCGGGTGGCGAGACCATCTCCCAGACACGGTTGTCGGCGAGCTCGAAACCGAGACCGCCGAACTGAGTAGTGAAGCTACTGTCAGGGCCATGGACGGTGTAGGTGACGCCATCGCGTTCGTCGCGGGCGGCAAAGCGGTAGTGGTAAGTGGTGGCAGCCTGGAGGCCGGCGAGGAGGGCCTGGCGCGTAACCGCACCGAACCCGTCGCCTAGATTAGCGAGAGGAACCAACTGGCCGTACGCTTCGCTGGTCCCATATTCGACCCAGGCTTCGGCTTCGACGCCCAGCGGATCCATTTCAGCATGCAGTTCAGCGGTGTGCGCGGTGACGTCGGTGGCCCACTGAAGGTCGATCACGACGGCGGGAAGCGTCGTGAAGGTCTGGTCTTCGCCCGCTGCCGTGCATAGTTCCGCTGGTTCGGCCGGGTTGCAGTGATTCGTGGCGACGACGCGGAAGTGGTACGTCGTATCGGGAGTCAGTTTTTCGAGCGCGGCTGCTACGTCTTCCTCTTCGAATCCTTCAGCGGTGAGCGTTTGAGGGGGCGTGCTCTGGCCGTAGCTTTCACTCGGTCCGTACTCGAAGTGGTAGGTGGTTTGGTCGTTCTCGGGGTTGATCGCCGCGGTCAGAGTGGCAGTGGTCGGCAGGATATCTTCGACGCCCTGGCTTACCACCTCTGGGCCCGGTTCGGGCAGGGGGAAGGCTTGGACGACGCTCTTCGCTTCACTCGTTTCCGTGCTGGCGACATAGAGCTTGCCGGCGGCGTCGCCGATCACGATTGCATTAGTACCGAAGAATTCCGCTCCCGGTGCGCCGATCACCTGCCCGGCGCCGAACTGGAAGATCTGTTCCCCGGCGGGGTTGTAGACCTTGAAGCGGTAGGGACTGGTCGCGTCACCGACGTAGACGTTGTCGTCTTCGTCGAGTGCGACCGGATGAGGCTGGCCGGCAGCGTCGAGGGTTTCCAGCAGCGTCCCGGTTCCCGCTTCCAGCTTGCGGATCCCAGGAAGCGAATTGCTTTTGACGAAAAAGTCACCAGATGAGTCGAGCGCGAGAGATTTCGTGTCGCCTCCTCCGGACAGCGCAATTTCTGCGCCGGGGACGCCGGTGGAACTGAAGGAGATGAGGCGTTCGTTGTCGCCGACCCAAACGGCGCCCCCGGAGTCGACGGCGAGGGGCATGCTGGTGCCGCTGAACTCGTTGGGCGCGGCGCCACTGGTGGCTTGTCCACAGGTGTCGCCGCTCGAGGCGGAACAGAAGTCTTTTTCGGCCTGGGTTGCACCCGCTTCGGCTTCCTTGGTCTTGTTGACATTCCTACCAACCATGAAGACGAATGCCCCCGCGGAGGTGAGCTTGATGACGCGGAGGTTGCCGCTCACGTAGACGCCACCCGAACTGTCGACAGTCACCGCCTCGGGGGTAATTGCCGACAACCCTTTAAGGCACACCGCAGTCGGCGGAACGGCCTGAGGCCCGCAAGTCTGGAAGGAAGGCGTGCCGTCACGGACTCCCAGCCCCGCAGCCAGTAGAAACGTCCCTCCGGAATCGAACTTGCTGACGCGGAAGTTGTTGCCCTCGGTTACGTAGAGATCGCCGCTGATCCGGTCCACGGCCACGCCCCTCGGATACCACACCTGCCCCGCCCCTTCGCCGAAAGTCGCGATCGTTTCCGGTGCGGCCTGCACCACTCGCGCGAAAGCGGTAAGTAGCAACGTCAATGAAATGGCTAAGGCGGCCAAGACAATTCGCCATCGGATCTCTACGCTTGCGAACCCTCCACATGCAGCAGGGTCCCTGCGGTCCCCAACCATTCCACTCCCCCGTTTCCCTTAGTACATCTGATTGCCATGGCATCGGCTGCGAGAACAGCCACAAGGCCACTTAGTCGTTCCGACATCTATACCGGACAGGCAACCGGCAGTCTTTGATTTCAAATCCGGAATACGTTCGAGTTGGATAGGGATGCGGACTTATGCCTGCAAATACCAATTCGACAATTTAATGCACGTGTATTCTTGCGAAGCTCCTGCGCTGCTCTGAACCTCTAACAGCGAGCGGGTCCGCATATGCGGACCCGCTCTACTACGTTCAGAACAATCGGGCTCTTACGCTATGTGCATTCGAGTTTCGAGTTACCCGAGAGTGTAAGTGTCCCGGTCGCATCCTGTGCTGCGTTTTCGGTGCCTTTTTTCAGCGTGTATTCGGTTTCTGTTCCTTCCACTTTCTTGTGTTCTTGGACCCCGTTGCCGGTGGCGTTGAAATCAATCGTCGCCATATTGCTCGTGCCTTCGCACGCCGGTTCCGTGATTGTGCCGATCACCCCGTTGCCTTCAACTGTGAATTTGACGAGGCCGCCAGCGCATTCAATGTGGGCGAAGGAGCGCGGTTCGGTGGGGTTCGGTGTCACGAGCACTCCCGGTTTTTTATTCGGCAGTGTGACGAGATGGAAGGGGAGTTCTGTGGTTATGATGGTACCCGCTGCGGCGAGAGGGGGGTTGCTGTTGCATTTGAAACCCGATGACGCACAGGGCACAGTGCCGTCCCCGTTTGGACCGAAGGTCAGGGTCATGTGTCCTGTTGTGCCCCCGGCTTCAAACGTGGCGTTCCCGCTGAAGCTTCCACATTCAATTTTGGTGCCTCCCGTCGTCGTCAACGTCGGGTTAGCGCCCACGTCATCGATCGCCTGGTTGCCAGCGGGCGTCGGGTTGAGATGTAGCGGGATGTCTTCGGCCGAGGCCACCGCGGGCATCGCGAACACCGCCGCGCTGACCGCCGCCAGGGCGAGCAGCATGATCTTCTTGGTCATTGACTTGCCTTTCTTTTGGCCGGGCGCAGCGGAAGCAAATGCACCCTCTGCGCTCCGGGAGTTCGGAAAGAAGGACTACCTTTGGGATCCCTGTTTAGTCAATAAACGTTGCTAAAGACGCGAACGCTTCTACTGACAATCACGTTATTTGTCCTGCAAATGTCGCGCGTTTTGCGAACGCATTCGTCATTTTGCACCCTCGACTTCACATCGTAAGCAGAAGAGAGGGGCCGCCGAATGCGGCCCCTCGTTTAGCAGGCCTCCAGCGTCAGGCCATCGAGGCTATGTGCATTCGAGTTTTGAGTTCCCTGACAGTGTAAGTGTCCCGGTCGCATCCAACGCTGTGTTTTCGGTGCCTTTTTTCAGGGTGTATTCGGTTTCTGTTCCTGCCACTTTCTTGTGTTCCTGGACGCCGGTAGCAGTGGCGTTGAAGTCAATCGTCGCCATATTGCTGGTGCCTTCGCACGCCGGTTCCGTGAATGTGCCGATCAAGCCGTTCCCGCCAATTGTGTATTTGATGAGACCGCCCGCGCATTCGATGTGGGCGAAAGAACCACTGGGGTTCGGTGTTACGAGGATCCCCGGCTTTTCATTCGCCAGTTTGACGAGGTGGAACGGGAGTTCTGTGGTTTCGATGATACCCGCAGCTGCACCGGTGCTGTTGCATGTGAAACTGCTGCTCTTGCAGTCTTCAGCGCCGGCTACGCCGAATTTCAAGTTCATGTGTCCTGTTGTGCCGCCGGCTTCGAACATGGCGGTTGCACTGAAGGTTCCACATTCGAATTTGCTCCCGCCGGTTGCACTCAACGTCGGGTTAGCGCCCACGTCATCGATCGTCTGGGCGCCTGCGGGCGTCGGGTTGAGGTGCAGCGGTAGGTCTTCGGCCGAGGCCACTGCTGGCATCGCGAACACTGCCGCGCTGACCGCCGCTAGGGCCAGCATGATCTTCTTACTCATGTGACTTGCCTTTCTCGTTATATGGCCGGGTCCCCAGCCGGTCGCACAAGCACCTGCTGGGGCCCGGTGGTTCGGAGACAGGCGTACTTCCTTGTTCTTATATCGTCAACAAAACCTTGATGTTGGGCAGCTCGACTGCTGTTGGTGTTCGCCCGTTTAACCTGCAACGGCCCGGACGCTGTGAAAGCACGCTCGCAAAACTGCGGTCAATTCAGACCCCACACGCTTCGAGGCCGTAGGCTTCGATTTCGCGCCGGAAGGCTTCAAAGTTCGGGGTCGACGTCGTTTTCGATCCTTTTGCGGCAAAGGCAGCGGCACTTTCGGAGAGGTTGTCGATCATCCGAGTTAGCTTTTCCTTTTCCCCTGCGGGCGCCGTAAGAGACCGAAGCTCCTCTGCCTCCTTCTTCAGGGTAGGGCCGACTATGCGCCTGACGGCCACGTCGAGTTCCAGTTCTTCACCTTTGGCCTTTTCCAAGGCAATGCGGGCTTCCCGCCCTTCTTCTTGGGTCTTGCTGCAGATCGCCTCTGCCTTCTTGATGAACTGAGCCTTGGTCATGCCGGTCGCGGCCGTTTCGCCGCCGCCGCTACCACCGCAGCCGGCGACGAGGCAGGCCGCGGTCGCTACCCCAATGGCGATGATCGCTTTGTACATCTCTCCCTCTCCTCGTCCTTGAATTACTAATGCGAGGAAGAACGTACTGATCAGTTAAGAATCTTCAAAGTAAAACTAAGGGCTCGCGCGCGGGAGTTTGTCGATGCGAAGAGCTCAGGCGGGTGCAGCGACCAGTTGGGCCGCGATCTCGTGCGCCCAGTCGCGGATCTCGGTCCAGTCGCGGCGGTCGCGGTACTCGCGGGGGGTGCCTTCGACCATCGCCCGCTCCATCAGGTTCTTGGGTTCTGCAGGCAGGCGGCCGCCGAAGACGACATGGTCCTTGCCCCCCAGCTCCTCGACCTTGTCGATGATCTTCGGGGGCTCCATCCAGTCGGGGTTGTCTTTGGAAGGGTCGCCGACGGGGCCGGAGCTGAAGACCCAGAAGGGCTTTTGTCGCAGGGCCTTGCGGTGCTTTTTGAGGAAGTGGCGGGCATCGCCCTGCCAGCGCTTCATGTAGACGGCGCTGCCGAGGACGACGGCGTCGTAGGAATCGAGGCACTGCACGTCCTCGGCCCGCTCGAGGCAGACGCCCAGGCCCTCGCGGCGCAGGGTGGCGGCAATCGTCTCGGCGATCTCGGCCGTGGAGCCGCGTTTGGACGCATAGGCGACGAGAACTGTCATCGCCTCGATTGTGGCGAATTAGACACCCTGTCGCATCGTTAATTCGCCACACAAGGGGCGGCGGTCCTTCCGGGCGCCGAGGGCGCGCTACGTTGCAGCCACATCAACGCAAGGAGGCGCCGATGCTCTCGTGGCTGGCAGGCAAGCTGATCGACCACAACATGCGGAAGCTGAGGGAAGGCGACCCCTCTCCGACCGTGCGGATGTACGCCGAGGACGTCCGCTTCACCTTCCCCGGCGACAGTTCCTTCGCCCCAGGGGCGACGAACAAAGCCGACCTGACCCGATGGCTCCAGCGCTTCGCCGACCTCGGTCTGCAGATCTACCCCGCCGAGGTGATCCTCAAGGGCTTTCCCTGGCGGCAGACGATCTGCGTCCGTGGCCACATCCATCTCGACGATCCAGACGAGGGGCGCGTCTACGACAACCGCTACGTGATCTGGGGGCACCTCGCTTGGGGCAAAATGCGCGCCTACGAGGTCTACGAGGACACGCAAGAATCGAAGGCGCTCGACGCCTACCTGGAGCGCACCGGCAAAGAGAAGGCGGTGACCTCATGAAGCAGCGGGTCAACCTGATCACCCTCGGCGTCACCGACCTCGCCCGCGCCCGCCGCTTCTACGAAGCCCTCGGATGGCAGACCGGAGCCGAGCCAGGCGACGACGTCGCCTTCTTCCAGGCCGGCGAGATGGTGCTCGCCCTCTGGGACCGCGCCCGCCTCGCCGAGGACAGCACTGTCGCCGACGGCGACGGCTGGGGCGGCGTCACCCTCGCGCTCAACTTCGCCTCCCCCGCCGAGGTCGACACCGTGATCGAGGAAGCCCGCGCCGCCGGCGCGACGATCGGCCGCGAGCCCGCCGAGACCTTCTGGGGCGGCTACAGCGGCGTCTTCGTCGACCCCGACGGGCATCCCTGGGAGGTCGCGCACAACCCGCACTGGACCGTCACCGAGGATGGCGGCGTCCGCGTGAACTGAGAACCGACTGGCCGGTCAACCAGTCCGGCGCCGATCCCGGTAGCCTCCTCGCGACTTTTCACGATCAAAGGAGAGGCGCAGCAATGGGACTTCTGGATGGAAAAGCGGCGATCGTCACCGGGTCGGCGCGAGGCATCGGCCGCGCGACCGCGGAGCTGTTCGTAAGCGAGGGCGCGAAGGTGCTGATCAACGACCTCGACGCCGACGTCGCCGAGCAGACGGCGAGCGAGATCGACGGCGAGACCGCGGTCTTCGCCGGCGACCTGACCAAGACCGGGGCTGCAGACGACCTGGTCAAGGCAGCGGTCGACGCCTTCGGCTCGGTCGATATCTGCGTCAACAACGCCGGCTACACCTGGGACGGCGTCGCCCACAAGATGACCGACGAGCAGTTCCAGGCGATGCTCGACATCCACACGATCGTCCCCTTCCGCGTCGCCCGGGCGCTCGCCCCGCACTGGCGCGAGGCGGCGAAGGCCGAGCGCGGCGAAGGCAAAGAGGTCTTCCGCAAGATCGTCAACACCTCCTCGACCTCGGGGATGATGGGCAACGCCGGCCAGGTCAACTACTCGGCGGCGAAGATGGGCGTGGTCGGGCTGACCAAAACCCTCGCCAAGGAGTGGGGTCAGTTCAAGATCAATGTCAACGCGGTCGCTTTCGGCTTCGTCGAAACCCGCCTCACCGGTGCCAAAGAGGCCGGTGAAGAGATGACCGCCCCGAGCGGCGAGAAGATCGAGCTCGGCATCCCCGAGCAGATGCGGGCGATGGCCTCGGCGATCATCCCGCTCGGCCGCCCGGCGACTCCGGAGGAGGCATCAGGCCCGGTCCTCTTCCTCTGCTCGCCGCTCGCCGATTACATGCACGGTCAGGTGCTGAACGTGACCGGCGGCATGTTCGGGGGGATGTACACCTGAGCTCGACCGGCTCATCCGAAGGGGCGCGGCGCACGCCGCGCTACCTCGACCTGGCGGACCATGTCTGGCCCGCTACGCGCCGCTTCATGGGCGCCCACACGTTCCTCTACCAGAGGACGGGTGGGCGCCTCGGCCACACCATCCCCGGCGTGCCGGGCAAGATGCTCCTGCTCGACCACGTCGGGGCGAAGAGCGGGACCAAGCGAACCTCACCGTTGCTTTACGTACGCGACGGCGAAGACCTGGTCGTCGTCGCCTCCAAAGGTGGCTTCCCCAAGCACCCCGCGTGGTACCACAACCTGATGGCCAACCCCGACACGAACGTCCAAGTCAAGGGCGAGACGATTCCCGTCCACGCCCGGGTGGCAAAACCGGAGGAGCGCGACCGCCTCTGGGCGCTGGCCGTCAAGGGGTACCACGGCTACGACGACTACGCCGCCCGCAGCAAGGGCCGCGAAATTCCGCTGGTCGTCCTCGAGCCGCGCTAGCGGTTGGCCAATTGAGCACACCATGGTGTGCTCAATTGGCCACTCGTCACTTGGGTCGCCGCTCCTCGGCGACCGGGTCGCCGGCGTCGGTGGCGATCGCTTGCGGCGGCCATGGGCCGGCCCAGTTGTCGCGGGCGCCGTCGAGGGTGATCGTCGTTCCCGAGTAGAAGTCGCCGGCGGGCGAGACGAGGTAGGCGACGAGCCAGGCCATCTCCTCCGGGCGGCCGGCGCGGCCGATCGGGATCGAGCGCTCGAGGTTGTCGACGACCACCTGCGGATACTTGGTCAGCAGCGTCTCGGTCGCGAACTGACCGGCGGCGAGGGCGACGGTCTTGATCCCGAACCGCGCCCACTCGACCGCGAGCGTCCGCATCATGTTCTCGACCGCGGCCCGGGCGGCGCCGGAGTGGACCATCCCTGGCATCCCATTGTGGGGCGAGAGGGTGACGCTGAGGACCTTGCCACCGCCCTGCGGAATGAACGCCTTGGTCGCGGCGGCGTGGGTCATCAGCCAGGTGCCGAGGACGTTGAGGTCGATCACGGTTTTGAAGCCTTTGGGGCTGATCGCCTCGGCCGGGCTGAGGAACTGGCCGCCGGCGTTGTTGACGAGGACGT
>Ga0068851_10000679_pt1 | contig 14508 bp, 14 predicted proteins | sample KBSCornC12_FD_66588 | JGI IMG/M metagenome (GOLD analysis project Ga0068851, IMG submission 66588) | Corn rhizosphere microbial communities from Kellogg Biological Station, Michigan, USA - KBS Corn C1-2 | ecosystem: Host-associated > Plants > Roots > Rhizosphere > Soil ...
GCGTCGGCGCGCGAGCCGGAGAGCGCCCAGGCGGCGCGGAAGAGGCGATCGATGTGGTCCCCGAGGCTGTCGGGATCGAGCAAGCGGCCGGAGGTCGGCACGGGGGCGACGCTATCAACGGTCGCCGTACTCAAGCCCGTGCCTCCTCCGGCCGCGGCATCGACTAGTGGCGTGGGATCCGCAGGCCGACGGTAAGCGCCCGGACCGCCGAGTTGCCCGCGTCGTCGGAGCTTTCGACCTGGACCCGGGTCGCCAGCTTGCCGTGGCTGGCAAGGCCAGTGGCGGCGTCGATGCGGACCGACACGCTCATCCGCTGCCCGGGAGCGAGGTCGACCGACTTCGATCCCAGGACCAGCGCCGCCCGGAACCGGCCCAGGTTGACGGCCTTCGCCGTCTCCAGGGTCACCGTGGTCTGGCACCCTCCCGCCTCCATCGCCGAGCAGGCGAGGGGGACGCGGGCGATCAGCTTGCCGTGGGCGCGAATCACGCCGACCCTGCCGACCTGGGGCGGCAGTGCCGTCGTGTCGGCCGGCGGCTGCGGCGCCGGGGCGGGCACAGGCGCCGGTACGGGCGCCGGGGTCGCGTCGAGCGCCTCGACGCCTTCGATCGCGTCGACGGTGACCTCGTCGGTTTCGGCACTGTCGGTGCCACTGCCGCCGCGAACCAAGTCTCCGACGTGGTCGCGGGCGAACAGCCCGTCGTTGCCTTCACCGCCGTCGAGGAGGTCGTTGCCACCGCCGCCGGAGATCAGGTCGTTGCCGGAGCCGCCGAAGAAGCTGTCCGCCTCGTTGGCGCCGCTCAGGCGGTCATCGCCGGGCCCGCCGTCCGCTGCCACCAGCAGCTTCTGGCCTTCCTGCTGCACGACGAGCTCGTCGGCGCCGCCGCCGCCGTTAACCGCGACGACCTCGCTGTCGGCGGAGATTCCCAGCGTGAACGGGACGAGGTTGGTGCGCTGGAAAGTCGCCCCGGATGCGTCGGCTTCGAGCTTGAACAGATCGCCCGCGGCGGCCGAGCCGTTGACTTCGACGCGGTCGAACCCGGCGCCACCCTGGTTCTCCGGATCGCTGCCGTCGCCGTTGTTCCAGACGAGCACGTCGTCGCCTTCGCCGCCGCGCTGGGTGTCTGACCCGGTCGCGCCGACGAGGCGATCGTCGCCGCCTTCGCCTTCGAGCGTGTCGTTCCCGTCGCCGCCGTTGATCTGATCGGCACCGGCACGACCGAAGAGCGAGTCGTCGCCGCTGCCGCCGTTGACCTGGTCGGCACCGTCGCCGCCCGCGAGCATGTCGGCGGCGCTGCCGCCGTTGAGGGTCAGGCTGGTCAGGCCGTTAAGCCCGGTCGGGGCGTTGGGGTCAGGCTGGAAGCTGTCCGAGCCGCCGAGCCCGTTGACCGTCAGGCGCTCGGCCTGGAGGTCGATTTCGAATTTGACCAGGTTGCTCCGTTCGAACACCACCGCGCCCGGTTCAGCCGCATCGGGCCTGGCGACGAAGATGTCGCCCAGGGTCGGCGCGCCGTTGACCTCGACTTCGTCCGTGCCGGCACCGCCGACGTCGAAGTCGGTGCTGTCGCCGTTGTTCCAGATGAGCACGTCGTTGCCGTCGCCGCCGAAGAGTTCGTCTTCGCCTTTGAAGCCGACGACGCGATCTTCGCCGCCGCCGCCTTCGAGCACGTCGGTCTTCGCCCCGCCGGTCAGCAGGTCGTCGTTTTCGCCGCCGTCGACCTTGAGGCTGCCGTAGCTCGTCCCGAGCGCGGTCGCGTCGACGGTGTCGTTGCCGCCGCCGGCGTTGACGACGATCTGGGCATTGGCGTCGGCGGCGAGGGTAGTCGCCGTGCCGTTGACGGTGATGAAGCCGGCCGCGGCAGCGAGCGTGATCGCGTCGCCGTCGTTATTGCTCGTCACGGTAAGCGTGTTGTTGTTGACTTCTGGGGGCGCGACGATCGCGCTTGCCTCACTCGCGGTCGAGAAAACCGCGACCGAAGCAAGTGCCACGAGCAGCGCCAGCCTTCTGGGGAGCTTGAACATTCTCGGAGTACCTCCGGATTGGGTTGAGGACCGCCAGATGGCGATCCCGTGCGTCTACAAGCCAAAGACGCACACGAGCCGCGATCCTTCCCGCCGCAGCGGCTCCAGCGGAACATGGCCCCGCGCTCGGTGCCGCACAGAGCCCCATCTCGGAGGGCTTCGCCGCTAGCATCGGCGCCGGTGCGCGTCCTCGACAGCCTCGACCGGAGCACGATCAGCGAGCTGCTGGAGCGCGACGAGTTCTTCTGGCTCGACCTGGAAGGGCCGAGCGCCGAGACGATCGAGCTCCTGGGCGAGCTGTTCGGGTTCCACCCGCTGGCTCTTGAGGACTCCGAGCACTTCGGCCAGCGGCCCAAGCTCGACGACTACGACAACCACATGTTCCTCGTCTACTACGGCGCCCAGCCCGAGGGTGGGGAGGACGACGAGATGCTGGTCGAGGTCCACGCCTTCCTCAGCGGCAGCTACATCATCACGCTCCACCATCGCCCCTGCGCGGAGCTGGACGAGCTGCGCGCGCGCCTCCCCCGTCAGGCCGAGCGCAGCGAGCAGTTCGTCATCTACCGCGTCCTCGACGCCCTCACCGACAGCTTCTTCCCCGCCCTGGAGGGGATCGGCATCGAGATCGAGCAGTTGGAGTCCGAGGTCCTCGAAAAGCCGACCGACGAGCACCTGGAGCGGATCTTCGACCTGCGTCGCCACCTCGTCGCCATGCGCCGGGTCGTCTCCCCCCAGCGCGACCTGCTGGCCCGCGCCACCGACGACATCCTCGACCTGCCGGGCCTGGAGCCCGACACCCGCAACTACTTCCGCGATGTCTACGACCACATGCTGCGGATCTCGGACTTGATCGACAGCTACCGCGACCTGCTCGCCAGCTCGCGCGACGCCTACCTCTCGATGGTCTCCAACCGCCTCAACTCGATCAGCAAGCAGCTGACGATCGTGGCCACGATCTTCCTCCCGCTCGCCTTCATCACTGGCTTCTTCGGCCAGAACTTCAAGTGGATGACCGATCACATCGAATCCTTCGCCGCCTTCGCGGTCTTCGGCGTCGGCGGGCTCGTGGTCTCGGCCGTCGCGCTCCTGATCTGGTTTCGCCGCGGCGGCTACGTCTAACGATGCGGCTGTCGCGGGCAGATCGCGAGGAGCTCGGCGTCGTCGAGCCGTTCTGGCAGGCGCAGCTCGCGGTGCTCTTCTCGCTCCTGCTCTACATCCTGCTGCCGGGCCGGTTGACGCTCGGGCCCGACTGGCTGGTGCCGCTGCTGGAGGGCGTGCTGCTGGTGGGGCTGGTGATCTCGACCCCGTACCGCCACCACACCCAGTCCCCCGCTCGGCGACGCCTCTCGCTCGCCCTGATCGCGCTGGTGACGGTCGCCAATTTCACCGCGCTGGGCCTGCTCGTCAACCTGCTGCTCGAGCGCAACACGGCGGCCGGCCGCGACCTGATCATCGCCGCCGGGCAGATCTGGTTGACCAACGTGGCGGTCTTCGCGCTCTGGTTCTGGGAGGTCGACCGCGGCGGGCCGCACGTCCGAACCAAATCCGAACCGCTAACGCCCGACTTCCTCTTCCCGCAGATGACCGTTCCCGAACTGCATCTCGGGGACTGGCGCCCGGGCTTCATGGACTACCTCTACGTCGCCTTCACCAACGCCAGCGCCTTCAGCCCAACCGACGCGATGCCGCTGACCGTCCGGGTCAAGGCCCTGATGCTGATCGAGGCGATGGCCTCGTTCCTCACCGTCGGTCTGATCGCGGCGAGGGCGGTCAACATCCTCGGCTGAGTCCGTACCCCCGGTCCCGACGATCCCTGGTTGCAATCATGAGATCGGGGGGTACCGCATGGTCTTCCATCACGCTGATGGGCATTCGAATAGTCCGCAGGAGCCGTCAACGACGATGGAACTCGGTCGTGCGGAGTTCAATCCGGAGGCTGGCCCCGCACAGCTTTCCCGTCGACTCCTGACCCTCGGGATCGGCCTCTCGGTGCTGGTGGCAGCCGGCGGCCTACTTCAGGCGCTGGCATCGGGGCTCGGACCGCACCCGAGTGCGCGGCTGGCGATCGGCCTCTCGTTGCTGGCTCTGAGCTGCGGCGTGCTGTTGTTTCGCGTCCACGCGCTTCGGCTGCTGCGCGACTCGCCTTGGGTGATTCTTCTGTTTGCGGCGCTGCAAACGGCGCTTGTCTCCCTGGATGGTCTCCCCGGGAGCCCCTACTTCGCGTCGTGTCTCCTTCCGATCGGGATCGCGATGATCGCCGGCACTTCGCTGAGCTGGCTCTGCGCGGGGGTCGTCGACGGCGTGCTCATCCTGACGATGGTCGGCGCCGGCCCCTCGCCCTCATTCGCGGGCGGCGCCGGGACGGCGATCGGTGCTCTGGTAGCTCCGCCCGTCTCGGTTCTCGCGCTGGCGACGATCGCGCGAGCGTACGAGAGCGCAACCAAGCAGATCACCGAGTGGATGGCCGGCCTGGCCGTCTCGCCGTCCCCCGACGTGCGGACCCAGAGACTGCTGCCCGCCGCTCCACTCGAAGAGGAGCAACCCCCGCCGTGGGTAGAGCTGACCCCCGCCGAGCTCAGGGCCGCAGCCGGCCTGGCGCGCTGGGGGAAGACGGCACTAATCGCCCACATGTTCGGAGTGGCAGAAAAGACGATCGACAATCAGCTGGAAGAAGCGCTGAAGAAGACCGGCTGCCGAACGCGCTCGCAGCTCGCCGGGCTCACCGCGCACCCCGCCTGGCCGAAGGTTCCCGATGAGGACTGAACTCGTCCCGACCCGCGAGGCGTGCCTCGTCCCCCGCGGGCTGGCAAGAGATCTGCAGGTATGGAGCACCCAGGTGGTCTCGCTCATAGAGTTCGTGCGCCTCTGGATCTTCCGCCGCAGCCTTGCGCTTCTCATACTCGCGACGTTGCTCTCGGCGGTGCTCCTGCCCTATCGCCAAGCCGTGTCCGGCAGCGCTCTGACGCGGGCGCTGATCATTGCCGGAGCGGTGGCGGTGGCGGCCACGTTCATGCTCGCTCACAGTCAGGCTTCCTACGAACTGCTGTCGCGCAACCGCTTCGCTCGGGGAGCGTTGGTGCTGCTGGCTGCCGCGCTGGTCAGCGTCGTGTTCCCACTCCACAGCCAGCTTTGGGTTCCGGCCTGCGGTGCGCTGTGTCTGCTCGCCCTCTTCGTGCCGCTTCGAAGAATCATCGTCCTTGACCTGCTCGTGCTACTCGTCAATCTCGCCGCGCACGCGATCGGCGGCGACCTCGCGAATGTGCGTCCGGTGACCGTGATCGGGCTGTGGGTGGGGATTCCGTTTTGGACGATCCTGATCTCGATAGCCAACGAGAAAGTCGTCGACCACATCCTTGGCCTTTGCCTGGCGCAGCGTCCGCCGAGCGCCCGTTCGCTTCGGGTGAGAACGTGGGTTGAGCGATCCTTCGACGTTCTGCCGGTAAGGAGCGTTTCGACCCAGGAGTCGGTTCGCAGGGCCGCCCACCGCCTCACGTCGAAGCAGAAGGAGACGATGCTTCTACTCCTCGGCGGCTTCCACAATTACGAGATCGCCGTGCAGTTGGCCGTAAGGCCAGACGAGATTTCGCGGCTCATATCGCGCGCGGTGGCGAGCGCCGGAGCCGATGGCAAGGAGCAACTCGCCGCGATGCTCGCCTCCGACTGGTGGAACAGCGGACCCAACACCCGGATTGACGAGTACGGACCGGACTTCAGGTAGGTCGAGACCAATACATCAATTTTGCAGGTATTTCTTGGTCATAGGGAAAACTTTGCCATTGATGTAGCCGCGTCGCGAGGCCAGAATTACACTCGTCATGCGACGCAGTCCAGCATCCCGGTTCCAAGTCCCCACGCGGCCTGATCGCTTCGATCGGCTAGCGCTCCTCGAGGCCCTCCTCCGGGAGAGCCTGAAGACGATCGTGATCGTGATCTACCTCGGCTTCGCGATCTGGCTACTGCTGTCCACCGGCAAGCCCTACGGCTTTGCGCCCTTGCTTCCCTGGGCTCTGTGGAGTCGCAACGACCTTAGAGGGCCGCCCTAGAGCAGCGGGAAGGTTCCCAGGCTCCCGTCTTCCAGGGTCAGTTTCAGTCCGGACGGCGCTTTGCCTTCCTGGTAGAGCGCGTCGAGGCGGGCGAGGGCGGCGCCGATGACGATTTCGTTGACGTGGCCGGCGAAGGGGGAGACGTAGCCGGGGATCAAGCCGAGGACGTCGCCGTCGAGGGTCAGGCCGGGGGGCGATTCGGGGGCTTTGAAGATCGAGGTCGTGTAATCGGTGGGGATGCCGGCCAGGGCCAGGGCGGCGACCATCTGGTCGCTCTGGTCGGAGGTGACCTCGCCGTCGAGGACGCCGTGGGAGACGACCACGCCTTTGAGGCCCGAGGCTTTCATCTGGCTGGTGCGCAGCGCCGGGCTGCGGTTGAGGTAGGTGGTGAGGTTGAGGATCGGCGAGCCCATCTCGGCTTCGATGTCTGCTTTCGCGTTGGCGCCGATCGTCTGGATGCCGCCGAGCGGGACCAGGGAGATCGCGGTCGCGTCGGTGTAGATCTCGGGCACGTCGGTGACGCCGGCGACATCGAACCAGTAGTCGAACAGGGTGCTGCCGTCACCCCGTTTCGCGCTTTCGGAGACCGCGAGCCCGGTCATGTTGCCGCCCATGCTGACCCCAAAGGCGGTGTTGACGAAGCGGTTCGGGTTGAGGCTTTGGCAGGTGCTGGTGAAGAGCTGCGTGGCGGCGATCGAGTCGGCCGCGCCCTCGCTCACTTTCCAGCCGCGTGAGGTGTTGCCGGTCGACCCTTCGAGGTCGACGGTGCCGTGGTAGTCCATTGCCACCACGATCACGCCGTCGCGTTCGGCGATGCCCGGCATCAGCGGCACCATCGAGTGGGCCGTGGTCGGGTAGCCGTGGCCGAGCACGACGACGCCCTTGGGAGCCGTCGCCGGCAGCGCGTAGTAGCCATAGGTCGGAACGCCACCGACGGTGATGTTGAGGGTGTGGATCGCCGTCGGTTCACCCGTGCAGGCGGGAGGTTCGGCCTGCGCCGTGCCGCTGAGCGCCGCCAGCAGGGCGACTATCGACACGAATAAACCAGTAGCCCAGGACCCAGTGCGCCCCTTGCGCGACCTCAACATTTAATGCCTCCCGTCAAACCGACCTTGATTACTTGACCGTCTTAGCGGCGAGCCTACACGCTGATCGGCGATCCGGAGCTATGCCGCCAGGACGTGGGTAACGGCGCCATCGGGGTAGGTCGAGGTGGAGATCGGGGCGAAGCGCTGTGGCTCGGGCAGGCCGTGCCAGAGGGGTAGGCCCTTACCAAGGGCGACCGGATGGACGGTTAGGCGGTACTCGTCGATCAGGCGGTGGCGCGCGAGCGAATGGGCGAACTGGGCGCCGCCGAAGCAGACGATGTCGCCTTCCCCGGTGCGCTTCAGCTCCGGGATCTCCTCCTCGACCGGTCGCTCCGAGTGGCTGGAATTGACCCACTCGAACTCCGGTGCGGTGCGGGAGAAGACCAGCTTGGGCAGTGAGTTGATCAGCTGTGCCATCGGGCTGTCGGAACTGCTCCAGGCCGGGGCCATCTCGTCGTAGGCGCCGCGGCCGAGCACGATCAGCCCGGCTTGGCCGATCAGCTCCAGGTTCGCCGCGTGGCGAGCGGCACCGGCGGCGTCAGCGACCTCATCGCTTCCGGCCAGCCAGTCGATCACGCCCTCCTCGCGGGCGAGGAAGCCGTCCAGCGAGGCGGACATGGTCAGGATCAACCGTCGCGGGGCGGCGGCGGGGCTCACCGGGCCTCCCCACCGACGCGGTAGCGCAGATGCGTCACTCCGCTCGGAGCGGCGAGCACGGCGGTCCGCTCGAGCTCGATCTGGTCGGCGCCGAGGTGATCGAAGAGCCGCCGACCCTGCCCGAGCAGGACGGGGACAAGGTGGATCTGGATCTCGTCGAGGACGCCCGCCGCGAGCGCCAGCTGCGCGACGCCGGCGCCGTGGACCAGCACGTTCCGCTCGCCGGCGGCCTCTTTGGCGCGGGCCATGGCCGTCGCCACGTCGCCCACATAGCTCACCAGCGGCCACCGGGCCTGCTCGGCTTCGGACGGGTGGCGGCTGAGGATGAAGATCGGCACGCCGTCATGGTGGTCGCCGCCCCAGCCCCCCGCGGGCTCGAAGGTCCCACGGCCGGCGACCACGGCCCCGGTGGACATCATCTCGTCGTAGACCTCGCCGTCGACGCCGGGCGGACGGCCGGGCATTCCCGAGTCGTCCGCGGCGGCACCCGCGAAGACCCACTCGTGCAGGCGCTCACCGCCGTCGCCGAGGCCGTTGTCCAATCGCTCGTTGGGGCCGGCGATGAACCCGTCGAGGGACATCGACATGTCGAGCACGGTCGCGGACATCTTTTTCTCCTCCTTGCTTGCGTGGCGGGGCTCCCGGCTGCCTACCCGCTGCAGGCGTTCTTGCAATCCGCCGGATGCGTCCGGCGGCCGCGCAACCATCGGGACATGTGGCAAGTGACTGTCGTCTGTTCCAGCTGCGCCGAGGAGTCCGAGGTCCTGGTCGAGGACCTCGACGCCGTCGAGCGCGAGGTCTGCGAGTGCGGCTACAGCTTCGTGATCCTCTCGGTGGCCGAGTTCGAGCCGGTGGAGGTGCGCGGCGGCCAGCTGATCGAGCTGCGGCGGCGCGACGACCTCGACCTCGCCGCGTAGAGCTCCGCCGGCTCAGGCGGAGACGGACTTAACGCTGCTCTTCGGGTCGATCAGGATCTTCGCGTGGCTCTCGGCGCTGCCGAGGGCGTCGAAGGCCCCGGCGACGCCGTCGAGACCGACGGTGGCGGTGACGAGGGGGGCGGGGTCGACCTTGCCGTCGGCGAGCATGTGGAGGGTGTCGCGGTACTCCAGCGGGGTGTAGGCGAAGGCGAAGCGGAGGTCTATCTCCTTATTGATCGCCATCGCCGGGCGGATGCTGTCGTCCTCCATGCAGACGCCGACCACGACGACCCGGGTTGCCATCGGCACCGAGGCGATGATCTGGTCGATCACGCCGGGGACGCCGACGCACTCGAAGACGACCGGCCCGCTCGGTTCGGCCCCCAACGCCGCGGCGGCGCGGTAGACCGGCTCCCACGGCAGCGGCAGCCGCCGCAGTTTGTCCATGCTCCCGAGCGCCAGCTCCAGCGTGGCGGGAACGCTGGTCAGGTAACCGCGCTGGTCCAGGTCCTTATAAGGGGAGTCGACGGCGGGGTCGACGACGACGTCGGCGCCGCAGCGCAGCGCCAGCTCCCGGCGCGCCGCCGAGAAATCGCTCCCGACGACGCGGCGCACCCCCTTCGCCTTCAGCATGCAGATCACCGCCAGCCCGATCGGGCCGCAGCCGACGACGATCGCCGTCGTCCGCTTGCCGACCTCGCCGAGGCGGACGGCGTGCCAGCCGACTGCCATCGGCTCGGTCAGCGCCGCCAGCTCGGGCGGCAGCCCGTTGGGCACCGGGAAGGCGAGCGACTGCTCGACCACGACCTGCTCGGCGTAGGCGCCGGGCGCGTGGGCGGAGAGGCCGGTGAGATGGATCTCGCCGTCGCCGCCGCGCATGAACGGGACGGCGACGACCGGCGTCCCGGTCTTGATCCGCTTGCGCGTCTTCGGCCCGTGGTCGACCACGGTGCCGCAGAACTCGTGGCCGAGGACGACCTCCTGGCTGGAGCGCATCATCCCCGTGTAGCCGAACTCCTCGACGAGGTCGGCGACCCGGTCGGCGTGGTGGCGGGCGTGGAGGTCGGAGCCGCAGATGCCGCAGCGGGTGACGTCGACCAGCAGCTGTCCCTTGCCCGGCCGCAGCGGCTCGCGCTCGACGACCGAGAGCTCTGAGTCTTTGCAAATGACGGCTTTCATCAGACGGGGGCAGAAACAGCCTAGTCTCCCCGCGGTGAACGTCCTCATCGCCGCCGACATGGAGGGGATCGCCGGGATCGAGGACTACGGCGACTGCCTGCCATCGCACCCGCGCCGGTACGCACGCGGTCGCCGGCTGATGACTGACGAAGTCCTGGCGGCGATCGGGGCCTTGAAGGCCGGCGGCGCCGAGCGGATCTCGGTCGGCGACTGGCACATGGTGGGGACCAACGTCGAACGCGACCGGATGCCGGCGGGGATCGAGGTGCGGCCGATCGCCGACCTCGCCCTGAACGAGGCCGCGCCCTCGATGGCGAAGGCGCACGGCGGGCCCCTCGACGCGGTGGTGATGATCGGCCACCACGCCAAGACCCCGAGCCCGCGGGGATTCTGTTCGCACACCTTCATCTGGGGGATGGAGGTGCTGCTGGACGGGGAGTCGCTGAGCGAGACCCAGGTCTACGCGCAGGCGCTGGCCGCGGAGGGCGTCCCGATCCTCATCGCCGCCGGCGATCGCTGGCTACTGGAGGAGACGAGCGAGGGCGAGCTGGGCAGCGCCCGCCTGCTCACCACCAAGGAGGGACAGGGCAGGGGACAGGCCCGATCGATCGACCCGGCCACGGCCCACGCCGAACTCAAAGCGGCAATCGCAGCCGCGCTCAGCGCACCACTGCAGCCGCCGCCCGCCCGCGCCTACCCGGCGGAGCTGGTCGTCAAGGTCGACGGCGAGGAGATCGCCCGTGCGACCGTCGCCGAGGCCGGCGATCTCCTGACCGCGATCGCGACCGTCTTCCGCGACAGCCAGGTCTCGCGCGAGTACCGCCAGCTGGCGAAGCTGCTGCCCCCGGACAGCTCTCGCCTACGGAGCCTGCAGCGCCGCCTCGGCAGCCTGCTCGCCACCCCGGTGATGCGCTCGAAAGAGCGCCATTGGCTTGGCCAGGCCCCTCGCAGCCTCGACGCCTGAGCGGGTCGAAACTGACCGTTTCTCGTCCATTGCTGGAGCGAGTTCGGTGCAAAATAGGCGTTGAGGTTTCAGGGTGGCGAAGATTGGAATCATCATTCCAGCGCACAACGAGGAGCGAGCCCTCGCGGGCTGCCTGCAGGCGCTTGCCGCTCAGGACTACGACGGTGAGGTGGAGGTGATCGTCGCGGCCAACGGGTGCACCGATGACACGGCTGCCGTCGCTCGCAACAGCGCTCCCTCCATGCCGGCAGGCTGGACCGTCACCGTCGTCGAGCAGGAGGCGGCCGGAAAGTCGGCGGCACTGAACGTCGCCGACGCACGCCTCGAAGCGGAGCTGCGCGTCTATCTCGACGCGGACATCGTTCTCGATCCGGCCGCGATCGGGGAGTTGGCGGCAGCGCTCAGCGTCAGCGGGCCGTACCTGGCCCAGCCGCGACTCGTGCCGGCCCGGACCGCGAAGAAGGCGTTTGCGGTGAGCTCCTTCGTCAGGGTCTGGTCCTCCCTGCCGTACGTCAGGAACGAAGTTCTGGGCGTCGGCTGTTACGCGGTCAACGCGGAGGGCCGAGCGCTATGGGGTGATTTCCCGCACTTCGGCGCCGATGACACCTTTGTCCGACTCCGGTTCGGCAGCGACCAGAAGCGGGTGGTGAAGTCGGCGACGATGACCGTCTTCTTCCCGATCTCGCTGACCGAGTTGGTGCGGGTCAGGGCGCGATGGTGCCGGCTCGGTCGCGAGGTCCGGCGGGCGGAGGAGACGCTGCCGGAGAGTGAGCGGGGGCGGAGTCTGCGTGCCCTTGCCTACCTGGCGAAGCGGCCACGCCTGTGGGTCGACGGCGGGATCTTCTCGGTGATCTGGGTCTGCGCCGTGCTGCTGTCGTTTGCCCCCGGGGGAGCGTCCTCGTGGGCACGCGCGAGCAGCTCGCCGGTTCGCGCGTAGCCAAAGCGCGCCTTTGAGAGACTTCCTCGGATGACCGAGCAGGACGTCTTCCTCCAGAAGCGCATCCTCGATTGGTCACGCGGCCTGCCCGATTGGCAGCGAGGGCTGATGCGCTTGCTCTGCGACGGGCCGCTCGACGAGGCGGGGCGGACGAAAGTGCTCGCCGCCCTGCTCGCGGAGCCGGGGGCGCGGCCGTTGCCGCCGCTGGAGATATCCGACCTGCCCGCCGACGAGGGCGACTATGGGACGGTCGAACTGCGGGAGATCCGCAACCTGCGCAACGTCAACCGGCTGGCCGAAGACCAGTCGCTGCGCTTCGGGCCTGGGCTGAACGTCGTCTTCGGCGAAAACGGCGCCGGCAAGAGCGGCTACGGGCGCCTCTGCCGCCGCGTGTTCCGGTCGGCGGAACCGGGCGAGGTGCTGCACGACGTCTTCGACCCCGGCAAGGCAGCCGCTGCGCAGACGGCGGAGTTCGTCCTCGCGATGGACGGCGAGAAGGAGGAGGTGGAGGTCGACCTGGGCGCCGAGGCGCCGCGCCTGCTCTCGGCGATGACGGCCTTCGACGCCGGCTGCGCCGAGTTCTGCATCACCAAGCAGAACACGATCGAGCACACGCCACGGCCGCTGCGGCTGCTGAAAGAACTGGCCGAGGCGCAGGACCAGCTGTCAGAGGAGCTTGCGAAGCAGATCACCGAGCGGCGCGAGGCGCTGCCCGAGCTGCCGGAGGCCGAGGACGGCTCCGCGGCCGCCGCGCTGCTGGCGCGCGTCGAGGCCGGGGAAGCCACGCGGGATGAGGTCGAGTCCTTCGCCCGCCTCAGCGAGGAGGAGCTGACGGAGCTGCGCGACTTGGAACAGGCCGCGGCAACGATCGCCGCCGACCAGAGCCTGGCGTTGGAGACTGCGGCGAGGAAGCGGGCGGACGCCGTCAAGAGACTGGGGACCGAACTGCGGGAGGCGTGGAGCCGCCTCGACGACGAAGCTCTGGCCGAGGTGGCCGAGCTGCGCTCCCGCCTCGCCCGCGCCTCCGCCGCCGTCGACCAAGTCGCCGCCGACGCCTTCGCCGATCAGCCGCAGCCCGGCACCGGTGGCGACGCCTGGCGGGAGATGTGGGAGGCGGCGCGGCGGTTCGTCGAGGCCGAGGGCGGCTCCTTCCCGGACGAGGATGCCGACGCGACCTGCCCGCTTTGCCAGCAGGACCTGGAAGCGGCGGCGCGCGAGCGGATGACGCGGTTCGAGGCCTTCGTCTCCGGCGAGCTGCGCGAGCAGCTGCGGCTGGTGGAAGTGGCGCTCGAGGAGCACCTCGAAGCGCTGCCGGACCTGAAGCAGATCGTCCACTCGGCCGAGGTGGCCGTGGCCGCCGCCGGCGAGCAGCTGCAGGCGCCGGCTGATGCGGCCCTGGAGGCGCTCGCCGACCGACTCGCGATTGCCACGGGCCAGGCCGAGCCCTCGCCGCGCTCGGACCTCGACCTCAGCGCCCTGCGCGACTATGTCGCCGTCCAGACCGCCGAAGCCGAAGGGCTCGCGGTCCTGCGCGACGACGAGGAGCGCGCCCGGATCGAGCGCCGCCTAGGCGAGCTGCGGGCCCGCCGCGAAGTCGGCGAGGCGCTCGCGGACGTGCTCGCCCACCTCGACGGCCTGGAGGCGATCGCCGCCCGCGACGAAGCGCGCAAGCAGCTCTCGACCGTGGTCATCTCCCACCGGATCCGCGAGATGAGCAAGCTCGCGATCACCACCCGCCTCGAGCAGGCGCTTGAGAGGGAGATCGCCGAGCTCGACCCGATCGCCGACCAGGTCGAACTGAAAGCCTCGGCCAGCAAGGGCAAGCCGGCGGTCCAGTTCAAGCTCCGCGGCGAGGGGCGCGAGCGGGTCGCCAAGGTCCTCAGTACCGGCGAGCAGACCGCCCTCGCCACCGCCTTCTTCCTCGCCGAGCTGCAGGTCAGCAACGAGCGCAGCACGATCGTCCTCGACGACCCGGTCTCCTCCCTCGACCATCAGCGGCGCGAGCACGTCGCCACCCGCCTCGTCGAGGAAGCCGGCAAGCGCCAGGTCGTCGTCTTCACCCATGACCTCGTCTTCGTCTACTACCTGCAGGAAAAGGCGGCCGAGCTCGGCGTCGAGCTCCACGGTCAGGCCCTCGAGCGCGTCTTCCACAACGTCGGCGTCGTCGACCCCAGCCTCCCCTGGGAGGTGAAGTCGCCGATGGAACGGGCGAAAGCCCTGCGAGGAGAGCTGAAGGGGCGGCTCAAGTCGCTCCACAAGAGCAACGATCCGCTCTACCCGCAGGAAGCGCAGCGCTGGAAGTTGGAGCTGCGCAAAGGCTACGAGCGGATGATCGAGGTCTACGTCCTCGGCGGCACGATCGAGCGCCAGGTGCGGGGCATCCGCGTCCGCAACCTCCACAAAGTCCGCTGGAGCGCCGAGCTGGCCCTGGAAATCGACGCCGCGGTCAAAGAGCTCTCAGGCAGCGTCCATCAAGAGCCCCTCGGCCAGCATCCCACCGCCCCGACCCCGGCCAAGCTCGAATCCTTGCTGGAAAAATTCGCCGCCCTCTGCGCGAGGACGAAGCCGCTCGCGCCTAGCAAGCAGGATGAAGCGAAACCGGTCGCCGAAATCGGCGTCGCTTAGCGGGACGTTTTGCGCTGCCGGTAGCGGCGCGTCTTCTCGCGGTTGCCGCAGACGTCCATCGAGCACCAGGTGCGGGAG
>Ga0068851_10000684_pt1 | contig 14455 bp, 14 predicted proteins | sample KBSCornC12_FD_66588 | JGI IMG/M metagenome (GOLD analysis project Ga0068851, IMG submission 66588) | Corn rhizosphere microbial communities from Kellogg Biological Station, Michigan, USA - KBS Corn C1-2 | ecosystem: Host-associated > Plants > Roots > Rhizosphere > Soil ...
CCGCCTTCGGCATCCACGAGCTGCGCAAACAGACCGCCGAGGAATTTCCCGACGCGAGCTACGACGGCGCCTTCGGCCACACCCGCGACAAAGTCGTCAGCGCGGTCAAGGACGCGAACATCCCCGAGCGGGTCGGAGAGCAGGCCTCAAAGCTGCGGCTGCCGGAGAAACGGCGGCCCGAGGGCGGCGCGACGGGGGCAGCGAGCGAGGCCCCCACCGCGGCGATGCCTGTAAGCGAGGAGGATGCCCGCCTGCAGCGTCTGGAAAAGATCGGCGAGCTGCGCGACAAGGGCATCCTCACCGAAGAGGAGTTCGCCGCCGAGAAGACCCGGCTCCTCGGCGGCGATTCAAGCCCCTCCTAGGCCTTGGGCTTGACGCCCAGCTGAATACGGACCCGGGCACCAGGCGGCAGGATCTTGCCCGCCTTCGGCTGCTGCTTGAGGACCTTGCCGACATCTTTGGCTTTTGCAGCGTCCATTTTCTTCACGTGGCCGAGCTTGCAACCACGACGCCTCAGCAGCGACTTCGCCGCTTTCAGCGTGCGGTTCTTGAGCTGCGGCACCACACACGCGGTGTACACGTAGTCGTCGAACCGGGTGTTGGGGTTAGTGCCCGCGAACGTCGTCACCGAGACGTCGACACTGCCGGGTTTCACGCTCTGCGGAACCGTGGTGGTGATTTCGGTGTCCGAGTCGACGGTGAATCCGGCCGGCGTGCTGCCGAATTTGACTTCGCTCGCCTGGTTGAAGCTAGTCCCGGTGAGCGTCACCACGGTGCCACCGGCGATCGAGCCGAAGGGCGGCGAAACTGCCGTGACTTCCGGCTGCGGCTGGATTTCGGCGGCGAGCTCGATCTCTTTGCCGCTGACCGTTTCGGTAGACGGGACGGCCGAGCCTTCAAATGGGGTGGGAAAGATCGATGCGTAGCTGGCACCGGAAACGTCGACCACGCCAATCATGTCTTCAACACTGGTCGGGTCGATCCCGATCAGGTCCCCGGCCTTGACCTTCAGGTTGGTGTTGAACGTCTGCAGGCCTTCGTCGGTCGGCGATGCCCCCTGGCTGGTACCCGTTGCTTCGAATTGCCCTTTGCCGTTGGGATGGAGCACCCGCAAGTAGAACGGGCCGCCTTTCGCGCCCTGGATGCGCCAGCGCACGATCGCACCGTTCACCGGCGAGGCGAGCGTCGCACCGGGCTCGGGCAGAGCCGTATTGAAGAGGGTCTGCACCCGTTCGAATTTGGTCGGAGTCGGTTCTTTCGGCAGGACACTGCCGATGCTGATCACGGACGCCTGCGCCGCGCCCGCGAAAAGAGCACAGACCGCGGCCACGACCGCCATCACCATTGCCAGTCGACCCACCGACCTCCGCTTTGAAACTTCACTCCCCTGCTGTTGCCGCATCTTCTTTCCCTTTCTGTCAGGTTCCCTTGCCATCAGCGCCAAGCGCCTTCGCTGGGCTAAACGGCGAGTAAAGAGAAAGTTGCGGCGAATAATGAACAAGTTGGTGACAAAACTCTCACCGATCGAGAAAAGCCCGCCGCCGGGATCGAACCGGCAACCTCCTCATTACAAATGAGGTGCTCTCCCAGGTTGAGCTAGGCGGGCGTGGTGGCGATGATGTCCTTAATGGACGTAACGTTCAGATTCTTAGAGGCTGACGAGGGTACCGTGCTAACGCGTGCGATCGAGGCCGCTTATGGTCAAAGTTATGACCTGCGGTGGGTGTACGACCCGGACGAGGTCGGACGCCGGATCGCCGCTGGCACCTATGTCTCTTGCATTGCCGAAAGCGCTGCAGGTGAGCTGCTTTGCCACATGGGTATGAGCTTAGCGGCTGCGGGCGATGCGGTCGCACATTCGGGCCAGGCGGTGACGTTGCCTGCAGCTCGCGGGCAGCACCTTTTCACCCGCACCAAGCGCTGGCTGATGGACTGGGCGCGGGAGCGCGGATTGGCCGGCATGTACAGCGAGGCGACCGCCGCCCACCCCTACAGCCAGAAGGCGAACATCGAGCTCGGCGCACACGAGACCGGCTTCCTGCTCGGCTGGATTCCGGCGACGGTCAGCAACGACGCCGCGGAGGGCCGCCGCGGTCGCCAGTCGGCGGCGCTTTTCTACACGAAGCTGAACGATGGCCACGAGCGCCCGGTCTACGCGCCGGCGCGCCACCGCGAGATCGTCGCCCAGACGATCGAGCTCTGCGAGCTGCGCGGGGAGCTGGCCGAGCCGCCGCCGGAGTGCGAGCTGGAGAAGCGCTCAGAGCTCCACTGCGAGATCGACCGTGGCCACAACCTGGCGCTGATCACGGTCCACACTCCCGGTGCCGACCTGGAGGAGGCGATCGGGGGCGAGCGCCACCACCTCTTCCACAACGAGAACCTCGACGCCGTCTACATCGACCTGCCGCTGGAGCGGCCGGCGACCGCCCTCGTCGCCGACCACCTCGAGCGCCTCGGTGTCTCCTACTCGGGGATTTTCCCCAACCACCGCACCGACGGCGACGTGCTGCGGATGCAGTCGCTGCACCGGGTCCGAGTCAAGGCCGACGACGTTGCCGTCGCTTCGGACCACGGGCGCGAGCTGCTCGAGTACGTCCTCTCTGACCTGCCGCAGGCGGCGCGACCGGCCTAGAGCGGGACCTCGCGAGACGCCAGGTGGGTGCCGACCTTGCGCTTGACCCGCTGCAGGGCGTTGTCAACGGTCTTGGTGTCGCACTCCAGGCGCTCGGCGATCAGCTCGTAGGAGTGGCCGTCGAGGTAAAGCGAGAGCACCCGGCTCTCGAGGTCTGAGAGGACGCCGGAGACACCCGAGAGGCAGGAGACGAGGCTCTCCAGCTCTTCGGTCGCGATCACCTGGTTGACCGGGTCGTGGACGCTCGGCCCGGGCAGGATCTCGTCCAGGGTCGTTTCCGAGTCGCCCGCGGCGGCGGGGGTCTGGCTGAAGGAGACGTACTGGTTGAGGGGGGTGTGCTTGTTGCGGGTCGCGGTCTTGACCGCGGTGATGATCTGGCGGGTGATGCAGAGCTCGGCGAAGTTGCGGAAGCTCGACTCGCGATCGGTGCGGTAGTCGCGGATCGCCTTGTAGAGGCCGAGTAGGCCCTCCTGGATCAGGTCGTCGGACTCTCCCCCGAGGAGGAAGTAGGACGAAGCCTTGAGGCGGACGAAGCCGCGGTAGCGGCGGACGATCGTGTCGTAGGCATCTGGTCGTCCCTCCTTGGCGAGGGCGACGAGGTAATGATCATCAAGCTCAGCTTGAGGGTTAGTGCTGGGGACGCGCGCGGCAGCCGCCGGTACTGGCAATTCCTGCGTAGGCGTAGATAGAGCCACAGATCCTTCTCCTTGACTGAAGGGTCGTGGCGCCGCTTACCTCCCCTGGCAGGCGCCTTCTACAAGTGAGCCTCAACTTGAGGTTCACCCTTATGTTGCGGGGCATTCTTACCGCCCTGCAGTGTTCTGTCAACCCCCAATTTGCGCAAATGCAAATGGCGTTGCATTTGCAGGAGTTGCCGAAGACGCTTCAGGTGCGTTGGCGCAGGGCCTCGAAGAGTAGGGCGGTGGCTGCTGCCGAGACGTTCAGGGACTCGACTCTGCCGAGTTGCGGAAGAGCGACGAGGCCGTCGCAGCCAGCGGCCACGCGGGGGCGGAGGCCTTTGCCCTCGCCGCCGAGAACGATCACGGTGGAGCCGGTCAAGTCGACCGACCAGGGGGGCTGCTCGGCCTCGGCGTCGGCGCCCCAGATCCAGAAGCCCGCCTCCTTCGCTTCGGCGAGCCAGTCGGCGAGGTTGCGGACGTGGGCGACTTCGATGTGCTCGACCGCGCCGGCGGAGGCCTTGCAGGTGGCGGCCGTGATTGCCGCCGAGCGCCGCTCCGGGATCACGACCCCGGCCGCACCGGCGAACTCGGCCGAGCGGCAGACGGCGCCGAGGTTGCGCGGGTCCTGCACCTGGTCGAGCGCGACCAGCAGCGCCCCCTCCCGCAGCATCCCCCGCGCATCGCCGTAGGGATACGGATCGACCTCCGCCACCACCCCCTGATGGTCCGGCGACCCACAGAGCCGCTCCAGCTCCTCCCCCGAAGTCTCCGGCGCCCGCCAAACCCGACGAATCCCCCGCCTCCCCCGCTCCGCCTCAGCAACGGGACGACGTCCGTAGATGATCTGGCTAGCCATCAGGCCTTCGGGACCAACTGCGGCCCATCAGCCGAATCCCGCACCGTCCACCCCAGCTCAGCCAGCCGATCCCGAATCTCGTCCGCCTTCGCAAAGTCCTTAGCCGCCCGAGCTTCCTCGCGCTCCTGCATCAGCTGCGCCGCCTCGCCGTCGGCCTCGACACCCTCATCTGGCTGAGTAAGGGTGCCGAGGCCGACCAGGTCGAGCATCTCCGCAAGCGCCCCAGCTGCCTCTCCCCCATCGACCTCGCCCCGATTAGCTTCCCCGACCAGCTCGAACACCTCGGCGAGCGCCCGAGGCGTGTTGAAGTCATCGGCCAGAGCCGCCCGAAACGCCTCACCTCGGACGGCAACTCCGGCATGGGCGTCGGGGGAGGGGTCCCCAGACGCTCCCCCGCTGTTGTCTGGGGACCCCTCCCCCGACGCCCCCGGCGATTTGTCCCTGAAGAAGTTCCTGAGACGCTCAACCCTGGCGAGAGATTCCTCCATCTGCTCCTCACCAAATGCCAGCGGCTGCCTGTAGTGCCCCGAGATCAGGTAGGCGACGACCGCCTCGCGCCCATAACGATCGAGCGCCTCCGACAGCTGAAAGATGTTCCCCTCAGATTTCGACATCTTCTCGGCGTCCGTCTCGATCATCCCGTTGTGCATCCAGACCCGGGCAAAGGGGCGGCCGGCGGCCTCGGACTGGGCGATCTCGTTCTCGTGGTGGGGAAAGACGAGGTCGGAGCCGCCGCCGTGGATCGCGAAGCTCGCACCCAACTCCTGCTCGGCCATCACCGAGCACTCGATGTGCCAGGCCGGGCGACCGGGGACCCAGGGGGAGTCCCATTTGGTGTCCTCGTCGGGCTTGTGCGCCTTCCAGAGGGCGAAGTCGAGCCGGTCCTCCTTCAGTGAGGCCGAACCGGCGTCCTCGCCCTGGTCCATGTCCTCGGGACGGCGGTTGGAGAGCTTGCCGTAGGGGCCGAAGCTGCGGACGCGGAAGTAGACGTCGCCGCCGGACTCATACGCGTGGCCCGAGTCGACGAGCTCCGCGATCAGCGCGACGATCCCCGCCACCGTCTCGCTCGCCAGCGGCTCGGAATCCGGCCGCCCGAGCCCGAGCCGGCCGGTGTCCTCGAAGTAGGCCCGCGTCATCTCCTCTGCGAACTCGCCCGAGGGCTTGCCCGCACCGCGCGCCGCGACATAGATCTTGTCGTTGATGTCGGTGACGTTGACGACCAGCTTCGGCCGGTAGCCCTCCGAGCGCAGAAAGCGGGCGAAGAGCGAGAAGACGACGAATGGCCGTGCGTTGCCGATGTGGATGCGGCTGTAGACGGTCGGCCCGCAGGCGTAGATCCCGACCTCCTCCGAGTCCAGGCTGCGCAGCTCCCCCGTCAGGGTGTCTCTGATCCTCACCTCCCGCATTGCGCAGGCGAGGTTAGATCAAAAAGTGCGGTAACCGGCCGTCGATGCTTTGGACTCGCCGCGCAGCCAGGAAGGCGCGGTCTCCTCGGCGGCCGCTTCGGCCTCGCGGCGCGCCTTGCTGACGCTGGCCTTGATCTCGTCCTCGGTCGCCTCCCGCACCCGCTCCTCGCGCTTCTGCGCCTGCACGCGGATCCGGTCGGACTCGACCCGAATTTGGTCCTCGGCGCGCTTGCGGGCAGCCTCCTCGGCCTCGCGCTCGACTTTCTCGAGTAGGTGACGGACGCTTTCCTCGGCCTCGCGCCGCACGTCCTCGGTCCCCTCCATCACCCGTCGCTCGATCTCAGTCTCCAGCCGCACCGCAGCCTCGTGGGACTCCTCGGCCTTGGCTTCGGCATCGGCGGCGCGCTGCTCGGCGGCGGCGATCCGGCGGTCGGCCTCGGTCTGGATCCGCCTGCGCGCGTCCTCGATCTGAGCCTCGAATTCCTCTTTGGCGGCCTGCTGAGCTGCGGTGGTTGCGCTTTCGGCCTCGGTCTTCGCCGCCGCTGCCGCATGCTCAGCCTCGCTGCGCGCCCGGTTGGCCTTGGCGACGATCTCTTCGCGCTCGGACTGCGCGCGCGTCTGCAGCTCCTCGAAGGACTTCTCGGCCCGGTCCCGCGCCGCCTCCGCGGCCGTGGCGCGCGAGTCGGCCTCGGTCCGTGCCTTGCGCTCGGCGGCGATCCGCTCGCGCGCCTCGGCCGAGACCTTGCGCAGCGTCAGCATCGCCCGCTGTTTGACCTCGTCCCTGACCGCGTCGGCCCGCTTTTCGGCCGCGGCGACGCGACCCTCGCTGACCCGCACCCACTCGAGCGCCTGGTCGGCGACGCCGCGCATCGCCCGGGTCGCCTCACCCACCTGCTGCAGTTGCCTAGCCGGCTCGCTCACTCCCAGCAACCTACTATCGAGGCCGGAGGGGACTACGCCCAAAGGACAGCGCTAAGACCGCAATTTCCGATCCTCGTTGGCATGAAGATCGCGCTTGAGGACCTTCCCCGTAGCGTTGCGCGGCAGCTCCTCGAGGAACTCGACTTCGCGAGGAGCCTTGTAGGAGGCGAGGTGGGCCTTGACGTGGGCAGTCAAGTCTCCTTGGGAGACCTCGACTCCCGTGCGGACGACGACGAACGCCTTCAGCCGCTGGCCGAACTCGGCATCCTCGACCCCGATCACGGCGACCTCCTCGACCGCGTCGTGGTCGGCGAGCAGATCCTCGACCTCGCGCGGGAAGACGTTCTCGCCGCCGGAGACGATCATCTCGTCGTCGCGGCCGTCGATGAAGAGGCGCCCGGCCTCGTCGAAGTGGCCGACGTCGCCGCTCGAATAGAGCCCGTCGATGATCTCCTTGCCGCCGCCGCCGGTATAGCCCTCGAAGGCCATTTCGTTGCCGACGAAGATGCGGCCGACCTCGCCCTGCGGCACCTCCACCCCGCTCTCGTCGTAGAGGCGGATCTGGGTCCCGCGCGGCGGCTTGCCGGCGGTGCCGGGCGCGGCGCGAAGGTCCTCTGGCGTGGCGACGGTCGCGTAGGCGACCTCGGTCGAGCCGTAGAGGTTGTAGACGTTGTCGCCGAAGCGGTCCATCCACTCGATCGCCAACTCGCCCGGCAGCGCCGAGCCCGAAAGCGAGGTGATCCTCAGCGAAGGCAGGCTGTAGCGGTCGAGCACCTCGTCGGGCAGGGTGAGGATGCGCTGGATCATCACCGGCACTGCCGCCAGCACGTCGGCGCGGCTCTGCTCGGCCGCTTTCAGCGTCTCCTCCGGGTCGAACTTGCGCCGCAGCACCATCGTCGAGCAGGTCGGCAGGCTCATCACGAAGTGGAAGAAGCCCCAGGAGTGGAAGAGCGGCGCCGCAATCATCATCGTCATCCGACTGCGGAAAGGGATCTTGTCGATCAACGAGGCGACCGCCATCAGCCCGTCGGGGCTGGAGCGCTGTGCCCCCTTCGGGGTGCCGGTGGTTCCGGAGGTGAGGATCACGAATTTGGGCTTGTCGGGCGGCGGCTTGTGGTCGGATTCGTCGCCGCCCTCGATCAGGCTCTCCAAGGTCGGTGCCGAGACCTCGCCGTCGCACCAGCCGACGATCCGTTGGATCGACGGGTCGACGCCGCTGAGCAGGTCGGTGAACTCCTCGTCGTAAACGAGCGCCTTCGGCCCCTCGCGCTTGGTCACCTCGACCAGCTGCGGGCCGGCGAACATCGTGTTCAGGTAGAGCGCACTGGCGCCGAGCTTGGCCGCGGCGAGGGTCGTCTCGACGAAGCCGCGGTGGTTGCGGCACATGATCCCGACCCCGTCGCCGTGGCCGATCCCCATCGCCGCCAGCGAGTGGGCAAGCGCGTTGCTGCGGCGGTGCAGGCGCTCCCAGCTGAGGGCGCCGCGCTCGTCGACTATCGCCAGCTCGTGCGGATGGTGGAGCGCGGCGGTGGTGACCCCGGTCGCCGGCGAGGCGCCCCAGCGCAGGAAGGTGCCGCCGATCTTCAGCGCCTTGTCCGGGCGCATCGGCTCGAGGATGCCGGCTTCGCGCAGCACCTTGACCTCGAAGATCGAGTCGGAGATCGAGCCACGCAGGCTTGCCGGACTGAGCGAAGGCGCCATATCCAGCGGAAGATTATTCGGATTCGACGCTTGCCACCGCGATGCAGGCGATTCCCTCGCCGCGACCGATGAAACCCATGCCCTCGTTGCTGGTCGCCTTGACGCTGACCCGGGCGGAAGTGGCATCGGCGAGTGTCCGCTCCATCTCCGCCTTGTAGGGGCCGAGACGGGGCCGCTCGCAGATCAGGGTGGCGTCGATGTTGACGATCGGGCCGGCGATCGTGCCGACCACGGTGCGCAGGAGGTCGATCGAATCGGCGTCTTTGAAGTCCGGGTCGTCGTCGGGGAACATCTCGCCGATGTCGCCGCCGCCGGTGGCGCCGAGCAGGGCGTCGATCACCGCGTGGGTGAGGACGTCGGCGTCAGAGTGGCCCTCAAGGCCCTGGTCGTGCTCGATCTCGACCCCGCCGAGGACGAGGCGCCGCCCGGGGGCGAAGCGGTGGCTGTCGTAGCCAAGGCCGACCATGATCAGCGGACGCGGGCGCCGAGCGGAGCGAGGCTCCGCTGGCGCTGCTCGAAGACGCATATCTCGCTTATCCCCAGTTCGTCGAGGAACCCAACCGCGCGCTCGTATTCGAAGCCGACCTGCTCGGGCAGGTGGGCGTCGGAGGAGAGGGCGAAGGAGGCGCCGGCCTCGACGCACATCTCGGCGAACTGGCGCGAGGGGTAGAGCTCGCCGACCGGCTTGCGGAGGCCGGCGGTCGAGACCTCGACCGCGATCCCGCTCTCGGCGATCGCCTCCACCGCCGGCTCGTAGAAGGCACGCGGGTCGCGGTCGGGGAGCGGCCGTGCCCGGCCCCAGACCTTGACCAGGTCGGGGTGGGCGAGGATGTCGAAGAGGCCCGAACGGGCGCAAGCGGCGACCTGCTCGAAGTAGCGGCGCCAGATCTCGTCGGCGTCACCGTCGCCTTCCCAGACGTCGAAGCCCTCGTGGTCGACGGCGGCGTCGCCCTCACCGATGAAGTGGACCGAGCCGACGACGTAGTCGAAGTCGCGGGCGTCCAACAGCGCGGCGATCCGGTCTTCGGCTCCGGGGATGAAGTCGCACTCGACCCCGAGCCGCAGCGGCGTGGCGCGGATGAACTCGCAGTAGGCGTCGATGTCGTCGACCGCGTTTTCGACCCAGAGCGGGTGCTGCCAGAGGTCGAGCGCTGCCCGGAAGCGGTAGACATGCTCGGAGACGCCGAGCTCCTCGATTCCGGCCGCTCTGGCGGCGTCCAGGTAGCGCTCGACGTTCTCGGCCGTGAAGTAGCGCTCGAATGTCGTCCCGCCCTCATCGGGACGGAGGTGCAGGTGGTAGTCGGTCAGCATGGGGCGAGCATAAACTTCGCGCCGAATGAGCCGTCAGCTCCTGCTCCTCCTGCTCGGTTTCGCCGGCGGCACCGCGATCGCCCTGCTGCTCGGGGCGAAAAACCTCGGCACCGCCCTCGGCGTCGGCCAGGTCTGCTTCGCGGCGACGCTCGTCTACGTGCTGATGCGGGACTGAAGCAGCAGCTCGGCCACCTGCAGGTCGAGCGGCGTCGTCACCTTCAGGTTCTGCTCGGCGACGGGATGGATGAGGACGATGCCGCCGACGACCTCGACCAGCATCGCCTCGTCGGTGGCGTCCTCGGGCCGCTCGGCGGCCGCAAGCGCCTCACGGAGACGGTCGGTCCGGAAGAGCTGAGGCGTTTGCGCCCGCCACAAGCGGCTCCGATCCTCGGTGGCCTCAATCGCGAGCCTGCGATCCGACACCTCTGAGGTGCTCGATTGCAGGTTCGCGCTCGCGGCTGCTCGCTTGATCGTGTCGGTGACGGGGGCGGCGGCGATCACGCCGGCCGCGTCCTCGTCCGCGTCGAGGTCGGCGACCAGGGCTTCGACCAGCTCCGGCGTCAGCAGCGGCCGCGCCGCGTCGTGGATCGCGACGTAGCCGGTCCCGACCGCCGCGAGGGCATTGGCGACCGACTGCGCTCGCGTCGCCCCGCCGGGGACGACGCCGAGGTCGTGCCCGCCGAGGTCGCCAATGTGGCCGGGCGGGCAAGCAACGACGATCGAGTGCACCGACTCGCAGGCCCGGAAGGCGTCGATCGACCACTCGATCATCGGCCGCCCCGCAACGGGGACGAAGGCCTTCGGGCCGCCGGCTCCGAGGCGATCTCCGGAGCCGGCGGCCGCGACGACCGCGGTTACGACTGGACTTCTAGGCGGTCGCAGTTGCGGCGAACCGCTCCTCGAGGAGGCCGTCGAGGTATTCCTCCGCGCCCTCCTCGTCCTTGTCGAGCGCGTACATGAACTCCGAGGCGAGGATCTTCTTCGCCCGGGTGTACATCTGCTTCTCGCCCGTGGACAGGCCCTTTTCCATCTCGCGGATCGCGAGGTTGCGGACGACCTCGGCCAGCTCGAAGACGTCGCCGGTCTTGATCTTCTCGCGGTTGTACTTGAAGCGCCGGTTCCAGTTTTTCGGCATCTCCGACACGTCGTCGGTGAGGACGTTTGTGACCTTCTTGATTTCTTCCTCGTCGATAACCCGCCGCAGGCCCGCCTTGCCGGCGTTTTCACAGGGAACCATCACCGTGAGTTCGTTGTGGAGGATTTTGATCGTGAGGTACTCACGCTTCTCCCCCATCAGCTCACGGGTCTCTTTGGCCATCACCAGTCCCGCGCCGTGATGCGGGTAGACGACCTTGTCGCCTTCCTCGAAGTCGCAGACGTATTCGATGTCCTCCTCGAAGACTGCCTCCACAGTGGCCTCGTCTAGCTCGGAAATCGCTGACTCCTTTCGTTTTGCGACGGCCCAGTGCCGTCAGCTCTGCAAGTACCGGTCAACCAGATCGACCTCCTGGAGCCGTCTCAAGCCCTCGCGGATGTCTTTGGCGCGCTGCGCCCCGACTCCGTCGACGGCGGCGAGCTCTTCGTCGGAGGCCTCGAGGACCTCCTCCAGCCCGCCCAGCTCCTGGGTGATCTTTTGGACGACAAGCTTGGGGATGCGCGGAACCCGACCCAAGATCCGGTATCCGCGCGGTGCAACTGGAAAGTCCAGGGTGTTGATCTTGCGGTCGTAGCCGAGCAGCTCGGCAAGACGACCGAAGTCGAGCACGTCCTGGTGGGGCATCCGACCCAGCGCCTGCAGCACCGCGGTCAGATTCCCCTCGGAATCTTCGACGCTGTAGTCGCGGATCAACGCGGTCTTGTCGGCGGCGACGCCGACCATCGTCTCCTCCAGCTGCATCTCGATCAGCCGGCCCTCGGTGCCGAGCTCGACGATGTAGCGCTCGACCTCGACCGCCATCCGCGTCACCAACTCGGCCCGCTGCAGGACCGAGAGCGCGTCGTGGAGGACGGCGCGGCCGTCGTACTCGAGCTGCGTCAGCCGCGCCGAGACCTGGTCGAGGCGCTGGCGGTACTTCTCGAGGGTGGCGAGGCCCTGGTTAGCCTTCGCCAGCACGGCCGGAATGTCCTGGAGGATGTACTTCGTACCCTCGACGTATAGGGAGACGACGTCGCGCCGCTGCGAGATCGCAACCACCAGGGCCGTGGTCTGTTTGGAGACGCGCTCGGCGGTGCGGTGGCGGGTGCCGGTCTCCGAGCTAAGAATCGTCGGGTCCGGCATCAGCTGGACATTGGCCCAGGCGATCTTCGTCGCCTCGCCGTTGAGGACGATGGCGCCGTCCATCTTCGCCACTTGGTAGAGCATCGCCGGCGTGTAGTCGACGTCGAGCTTGATGCCTCCCGAGAGCAGGTGGGAGATGTCGTCGAGGTCGCCGACCACGAGCAGGCCACCGGTCCGCGAGTGGACGATGTTGTCTATTCCCTCTCGTAGCGCGCCCCCGGGGGCGACCACGTCAAGGGCTCGTAGTAGGCGGGGATCTTGGCGTTCTGAAAGCTCTTGAAGCTCATCCCCGGACAACGAAGGCATCGCTTAAGAGGATGGCAGAAACGGCTCTGGAATGCGGCTTGCCTCATTCCGAGTGGACAGGTCGGAATAGCGTTTGTCAAGCGAAGTTAAAGATGGAACCGCTTGTGGTGCATGTGGTGGTGAGGCTCGCCCTCCAATGGCCTCTCCGGGTCGCGGACGAAGGCCCAGGTTAGGGCGGCGCCGATCGCGCAAAGGACGACGACGACCCAGGTCGAATCGGCGACGGCGGAGGCGAAGGAGTGGCCGTCGCCGAGCAGGGCGTGGAAGACGGCGCCGGTGGCGGCGAGAGCGACGGCACCGGCGAGGACACGGTCCATCGCCAGGACGCCCGAGGCGATGCCAACCTTGTCGCCGGGCATCGCCGCCATCGCCGCGGTCGACATCGGCGCGTAGACGAGGCCGAGCGCGACCCCGAAGAGGAGGTAGCCGGCGAGGAGGAGGCCGTAGGAGCTATCGGTCTCGATCCGGGTGAGGACGAGGAGGCCGATGAGGCCGCAGAGCATCCCCGCGGTCATCAGCCGGCGGGCGCCGAAGCGGGAGATCAGGCGGCCGGAGAAGGGCGAGATGAAGATCATCGGCACCGTCACCGGCAGGATCATCAGGCCGCTGAGGATCGGCGAGTGGCCGCGCACGTCCTGCAGGTACTGCGGCTGGAAGAACATCACCGCCCAGTAGGCGCCGACGAGGGCGAACGCGGCAGCGCTAGCGCCGAAGTAGGGGCCGTTGCGGAAGAGGTCGAATTCGACGATCGGCGCGCGGGCGCGGTGCTCGATCACCCAGAAGGCGAGCAGGGCGAGGACGCCGACGACGGCAAGCGCGGCGGTCGCTCCCGCGCCCCAGGCACGTGACTGGACCAGCGCCAGGATGACCGCCGTGAGACCGACGCTGAGGAAGGCGAGCCCGGGCCAGTCGATCCGGTCGCCAGCGCCGGGGTCAGTCGACTCCGGCGCCGCCGCGATCGTGATCGCGATCCCGAGCGCCGAGATCGGCAGGTTCATCCAGAAGATCACCCGCCAATCGATTTCGATCAGCACGCCGCCGGCGAGCGGCCCGATCGCCAAGGCGACCGCCGAGACCGCGGCCCAGATGCCGAGTGCCCGCGGCTGTTCCTCGGAGGGGAAGACGTTGCAGACCAGCGCCAACGAGAGCGAGAGCATCGGCGCCGCCCCCGCCCCCTGCAGGATGCGGCCGAGGATGAGGAGGTCCTGGTCCGTCGAGGCACCGGAGACGACCGAGCCAACGGCGAACGGCACCATCCCGGCGAGGAAGACCCGCTTGCGTCCGAACATGTCCCCCAGCCGTCCGGCCGTGACCACCAGCACCGCGATCGTCAACAGATAGCCGTTCATCACCCACTGCAATCCCTCCGAGCTCGCATCCACGTCGTGCCGAATCGCCGGCAGCGCCAGCGCCACCACGGTCGAGTCGAGCATCAGCAGGAACAACCCCGCACAAGCCCCCGCCAACGTCCACCACTTCCGGTTCTCGTCCCTAATGTTCATCTGGAGCGAAGCTATAGACGCTGCAGGACGAAGCAGCACCGGTGGGGAGAGGTGGGTGTCCCTCTCGCTTCCTGGGTTCCTCGCCTTTAACGGGCCGTCTCTCGCCGAGTGGTCTGCGCGAGGAACAGGACGCCGGGCGCGAGAGGGACACCCACCCCTCCGAACAATAGACGCCTGCCACGAGGCCGTTCCTCAGCTCCACAGTTCCGTGGTTCCTATTGCACGAGATAGGTGCAAAAGGAACCACGGAACTATTGGAGCGGCTCGTGAAGGGGTCCGGTCACCCTTCCCGCGGCTTGTACTTTTTCGGCGTCCACCATCGCGGCAGAAAGCTGCGGCCCCACCGAAAGAAGTTGAGCGGGAAGGGTGACCGGACCCCCTTCCCGCCTGAAATTGAAGCCGTTAGTGAGTAGCGACCAAGTCGCGATTGGGGTCGATGCCCCAGCGGGTGCCAACGGCGGCTAGGTCGTCGGTAAGAGGCCAGCGGTCGGGGCGCTCTTCGCCTTCGTGCTCGGGGCTGGCGCCCTTGAGGGCCATGCAGCCGGTGTTGTCGCCAATCGCACGGATCTCGGCGACGTCGCTCTCGCTGAGGCGCTGGTCGGCGGGCAGGTGGGCGAGTTCCACTCGCTTGGCCTCGATCGGGCAGGCGTCGGCGCCGATCTCCTGGATCAGGGTCGGCGCGACCGACTCGACGGCGGGGTGGGCGAGGTTCCACTGACAGGCGAGCTGGATCGTTGTCAGATCCGCCGCGTCGGCGTAGGGCCGCATCCGCTCGAGGCGCTCGTAGCCCGCCTCGACCCAGCCATCGGGCCGGAACCGGCGGTGGTCACCCTCCGCGAAGACGTGTCCCGGGAGCACGTCT
>Ga0068851_10000690_pt1 | contig 14376 bp, 10 predicted proteins | sample KBSCornC12_FD_66588 | JGI IMG/M metagenome (GOLD analysis project Ga0068851, IMG submission 66588) | Corn rhizosphere microbial communities from Kellogg Biological Station, Michigan, USA - KBS Corn C1-2 | ecosystem: Host-associated > Plants > Roots > Rhizosphere > Soil ...
GCCCGCCAGCCGGTTGAGCAGGCTCGACTTGCCCACGTTGGGCCGCCCCGCCAGCACGACCACGAGCCCCTCGCGCAACACGGCGCCCTGTTTCGCCTCCTCGAGCAGCCGCTCGAAATCCGCCCGCAGCGCCTCGAGCCATCCAAGCTGCCGGGAACGATCCGCAGGATCGATTTCCTCCTCGGGAAAGTCGATGCAGGCCTCCACGTGCATGCGCAAATGCAGCAGCGCATCCGCCAGCGCATGGATGCGTTCGGAGAACACCCCCGAGAGCGAGCGCGAGGCGCTGCGCGCGGCTTCCACGCTCGCGGCATCGATGAGGTCGGCCACCGCCTCGGCCTGCGCGAGGTCCATGCGCTCGTTGAGGAAGGCGCGCCGCGTGAACTCGCCGGGCTCGGCCATGCGAGCGCCGAGCTCCACGCAACGGCGGACGAGCTCGAGCATCACGACCGGCCCACCGTGCCCCTGCAGCTCGAGGATGTCCTCGCCGGTATACGAATGCGGTGCGGGAAAGTAGAGCGCGATGCCGCGATCGATCGCCTCACCGCGCGCATCGCGGAAAGGGGCGAGTGTCGCCACGCGCGGCGCGGGCACCCTGCCGAGGACGCCCTCCGCGATTGCGCCGACGCCGGGACCCGAAACGCGCACGACCCCGATGCCGCCCCGGCCGGCGGGCGTGGCGATGGCGGCGATCGTGTCGCCGCCCGCCGTCAGTGGCGCGCCTTCGCCTTCGCCTCGGCCTTGAGGGTGCGGTTGATGTGCCACTGCTGCAGGATGGACAGGAGGTTCTGCACCACCCAGTACAGGACCAGTCCCGACGGGAAGAAGAGGAAGAAGATGCTGAAGACGATCGGCATGATCATCATCACCCGCGCCTGCACCGGATCCGCCGGCTGCGGATTGATGCGCGTCTGCGCCAGCATCGACAGCGCGTAGAGGATCGGCAGGATGAGGTACGGATCGGGCGACGAGAGATCGTGGATCCAGCCGATCCACGGCGCATGCCGCAGCTCGATCGAGGCGAGCAGCACCCAGTAGAGCGCGATGAACACCGGGATCTGCACCACGATCGGCAGGCAGCCGCCGAGGGGATTGATCTTCTCGGTGCGATAGAGCTCCATCATCGCCTGGTTCAGCTTCTGGCGGTCCTCGCCGTAGAGCTGCTTCAGCTTCTCCATCTTCGGCTGCAGCACCTTCATCTGCGCCATGGAGCGGCCCGCCTTGGCATTGAGCGGATAGAACACCAGCTTGATGAAGATGGTGAGGATGATGATCGACCATCCCCAGTTGTGGACCACGGAGTGGATGGTCTTCAGCAGCCAGAAAAGCGGCGCCGCGATCACATACAGCCAACCGTAGTCCACCACGAGGTTCATGCCCGGCGGCAGCTTCTCGAGGCGCTCCTTCTCCTGCGGCCCGATGTAGACGGGCACATCCACCGTCGCCGTGGCATTCGGCGCGATCGTGCCGGCCGGAACGACCACGCCGGCGGTGTACAGGTTGTCGCCCACCTTGTTGGTGAAGAACTCGCGCTCGACCCCCTCGGCGGGCATCCACGCGGAAACGAAATAGTGCTGCACGATCGCGATCCAGCCGTCCTTCGCCTTCTTCGGGTACGGCGTCTTGCCCTTGGCCACGTCGTCGAACGACACCTTCGCGAACTTGCTCTCGTCGGTGTACACGGCGGGACCCGTGAAGGTGCTCACGCCGCCGAACTTGCTCGTCTGCACGGCTTCCTCGCCGGGAGGGTTGCCGTCGCGCAGGAACTGGTAGTACGCGTAGGGCGAAGCCGGCTTGTCGGTCCGGTTGGTGATGTCGTAGGCGACGTCGATCAAATACGTGCCGCGATGGAAGCGCAGGCGCTTCACGACCTCGTAGCCGTTCACATCCCTGGCGCGCAGGCGAACCTCGAGGCTGTCCTGTCCCTGCGCGAGGGCATACGACGGCGCTTCGGCCTGGTAGATCGTCTTGTGCGAGGGCAGGCCGTCACCGAGGAGGCCGGACTGCGTGATGAAGAAGTGCTTCGCATCGGGCTCCAGGAGCGTGAGCGGCTGGTCCGGATGCTGCGCCCCGTAGACGCTGGTGAAGGTCACGCGGCGGATGTCGCCGCCGGCCGTGTTGAGCTCGACCTCCATCAGGTCCGTGCGCACGATGATCGGCTCGCCGGAGGCGACCGCCGCGGCCGGCGGCGGCACTGGCGCAGTGGTCGCGGGCGCAGTGGCAGGGGCCGGCGCGTTCAGCGTCGTGCTCGGCTGCGGCACCGCGCCCGGCGTGGTCACGGTGGCGGGTGCCACGACGTGCTGGGGCGCGTTGTGCTTCTGCCACGCTTCCCACAGCATCAGCGCGGAGACCGAGAAGACGACGAGGGCGATGAGTCGCTGGATATCCATCATTTCTGGAGTGTGCTCAGGGCACCGGGTCGAAACCGCCGGCGCACCAGGGATGACAACGCGCGATCCGGCGCAGGGCGAGCCAGCCGCCGCGGAAGGAGCCGTGCCGCTCGATGGCCTCCATCGCATAGGTGGAGCACGACGGCGTGAAGCGGCAGCCGCCTCCCCACCACGGGCTCAACAGGTAGCGATAGGCCCGGATCAGGGCCAGCAGCAGGCGCGACATTCAACGGTTGCGCCCGGCTGCGAGCTGGTCGAAGAGGTGCCCGAGCTCGGCACGCAGGGGCCCCATCTGCTCCGGGGCGAAACGCTCGCGCAATGCCACGACACAATCGAGGCCCATGACCTTCACCGGATGACGGCGGAAAACCTCGCGCGCCAGGCGCTTCACGCCGTTGCGCTCGCGAGCGCCCGGCACGAGGCGGCGCGTAAGCGCCACGCCGAGGCGGGACAGCGATGGCGTGCCGCTCGCCACATGGATCACGACGAGGCGCCCGCGCAGCTTGCGCGGACTTCCGAGTATGGGACCGAAGGCCCCACGCGTATGGAATCGGTGACGCCGGGAAAAGCCCTCGGGCCGGGCGTCCCGCGGCATCGCCGGCGTCAGACCGCGATGCGCTTGCGGCCCTTGGCGCGGCGGGCGTTGATCACCGCGCGGCCGGCGGCCGTCTTCATGCGCACGCGAAAGCCGTGGGTCTTCTTGCGGTGAGCCGTCGACGGCTGGAAAGTGCGTTTCATGGCATTGAACCCTTGACATCCCCGATGGCCCGGGGAAAAGCATGAAAGTATAGCCGATTCCGCGCGCGGCTGTCACCCGTCATGGGCCATCCGACAACGCGATGACCCTGCGGTGTCTGTGGATAAGTACCCGCATTCCGGGTAAAATTTCAGCTCTCTCCTGCCGCTTCCTCCTCGTCCCCTGCCCGCGTCGATCACCCACATGGATTCGCTTTGGCCGTCGCTTGCCGCGGAGCTCAAGAAGGAGCTTCCCGCGCAGCAGTTCGACACGTGGATCAAGCCACTGAAAGCCGAGCGACAGGGAGAGCAGCTGGTGCTGCTCGCGCCCAACCATCACGTGCTGCGCTGGGTGCGCTCGAACCTCCTGGCGAAGATCGAATCGCGCGTCGAGCGCGTGGCCGGCGTGCGCCTGGACGTGAACCTCATGCTCGACGAGAAGCCGGCCGATACCGAGATGATCGTGCCGGAGCCCGTGCCCATCGGCGCGCCCCCGGTGGAGCGCCCCAACCGCGAGGAGCACCGGCTCAATCCCGGCTTCACGTTCGACAACTTCGTGAACGGCAAGGCCAACCAGATCGCACGGGCCGCGGCGATCCAGGTCGCCGAAAATCCCGGCACCGCGTACAACCCGCTCTTCATCTATGGCGGCACCGGCCTCGGCAAGACGCACCTGCTGCAGGCCATCGGCATCGAGGTGCTCAAGCGCAACCCGAAGGCCAAGGTGCGCTACATCCATGCCGAGCAGTTCGTGGCCGATGTCGTGCGCGCCTACCAGCACAAGAGCTTCGACTCGCTCAAGCGCTACTACCGCTCGCTCGACCTCTTCCTCATCGACGACGTGCAGTTCTTCGTCGGCAAGTCGCGCTCGCAGGAGGAGTTCTTCTATACGTTCAATGCGCTGTTCGAGGCGCACAAGCAGGTCGCCATCACCAGCGACTGCTTCCCGAAGGAGATGACCGGCATCGAGGAGCGGCTCATCTCGCGCTTCGGCTGGGGGCTTACCGTGGCGGTGGAGCCGCCCGAGCTCGAGATGCGCGTCGCCATCCTCCTCAAGAAGGCGGAGAACGACGGCGTGCGCGTGGACGAGACCGTGGCGTTTTTCATCGCCAAGCACATCCGCTCCAACGTCCGGGAGCTGGAAGGCGCCCTCAAGCGAGTGCTCGCGTACGCCCGCTTCAACAACGCCTCCGTGAACGTGACCACCGCGCGCGAGGCGCTGAAGGACCTCCTCGCGGTGCTGAACCGCCAGGTCTCGATCGAGAACATCCAGAAGACCGTGGCCGACTATTTCAAGATCAAGGTCTCGGAGATGTACTCGAAGAAGCGCTTCCGCTCGGTCGCCCGTCCGCGCCAGGTCGCGATGGCGCTCGCCAAGGAGCTCACGCAGCAGAGCCTGCCGGAAATCGGCGAGGCCTTCGGCGGCCGCGACCACACCACCGTCCTGCATGCCTGCCGCAAGACGCTCGAGCTGCGCGAGACCGACCAGGAATTCGCCCGCGACTACGCGCAACTGCAGCAGATCCTGCTGGGATGAGCGCCGTACAACGCATGAAGAATCTGTGGACTGTTTTGCCGGCTTCCCGCCGCGCGCTGGTTATCCACAGGTTGCCCTTGCCAGCCAGCCGTTTCGCCCCCATTTCATTTGACTGTCAACGCATTGATCGCGAAAAGCTTTCTGGAGTTATCCCGCTCCGGGGCGTCTCCTGTTAGCTGTTAGCAATCTATTTCTAATAAAGATCATGCTTAAAATCAGAACGACCAACGACAAGCTCCTGGGCCCCCTCCAGCAGGTCACCGGCATCGTCGAGCGCCGGCACACGCTGCCGATTTTGTCGAACGTGCTGATCACCGCCGGCGACGGGAAGGTGGACTTCCTCGCGACCGACCTCGAGGTGCAGATCACCTCCACGGCCGCCCTCGACGGCAATGCGGACGGCAGCGTCACGGCCGGCGCCCGCAAGCTCTACGACATCCTCCGCTCCCTGCCCGAGGACGCGGAAGTCGCCATCGAGGCCAAGGAAAACCGCATGACGGTGCGTGCGGGCAAGAGCCGCTTCAACCTGCAGACGCTCGCCGCCGGGGAGTTTCCGCGCATGGTCGAGGCGCGCGACGCCTCGAAGACGCTCACCCTGCCGCAGAAGGCGCTCAAGGATGCGCTGCGGCTGGTGCAGTTCGCGATGGCCGTGCAGGACATCCGCTATTACCTGAACGGCGTGCTCTTCTCGGTCGATGGCAGCACGCTGCGCGTGGTGGCCACCGATGGCCATCGCCTCTCGTACGCGAGCCAGTCGCTCGAAGGCGATCACGGCCAGGTGGAGGCCATCCTGCCGCGCAAGACCGTGCTGGAGCTGATCAAGCTCCTCGCCGACAGCGACGATCCGGTCTCGCTCGCGATCGGCTCGAACCAGGCGCGCTTCTCCTTCGGCGGCATCGAGATCGTCTCCAAGATCGTCGAGGGCAAGTTTCCCGATTACCAGAAGGTCATCCCGACCACGCACAAGAACCGCGTGTCGCTGGATCGCCCGCAGCTCGCGCAGTCGCTCAACCGCGCCGCCATCCTCTCGAACGAGAAGATTCGCGGCGTGCGCCTGGTCTTCACCAAGGACGCGCTGTCGATCATCTGCACCAACAACGAGCAGGAGGAGGCCGAGGAAGGCCTCGCCGTCGAGTACGACGGGGATCCGCTCGATATCGGCTTCAACATCTCGTACCTCCTCGACGTGCTGAACCACGTGGATTCGCCGACCGTGTCGATCATGATGGGCGACTCGAACTCGAGCGCGCTCATCCAGATGCCGGGCCGGGAGGATTTCAAGTACGTCGTGATGCCGATGCGCATCTGATGGCCCGCATTCGCAGTTTGAAACCAGGAACTCAATGGCAACGCTTCCCGAAGTGAGCATCCCCGTTGGCCGCCCGATGGCCGAATACAACTCCGACAGCATCAAGATCCTCAAGGGGCTCGAGGCGGTCCGCAAGCGTCCCGGCATGTACATCGGCGACACGTCCGACGGCACCGGGCTGCACCACATGGTCTTCGAGGTGGTCGACAACGCCATCGACGAGACGCTCGCGGGGCATTGCGACGACATCAAGGTGATCATCCACACGGACAACTCGATCTCCGTGGTGGACAACGGCCGCGGCATTCCCACGGACGTGAAGGAGGACGACGACCTCAAGCGTTCCGCCGCCGAGATCGTCATGACCGAGCTGCATGCCGGCGGCAAGTTCGACCAGAACTCGTACAAGGTCTCCGGCGGCCTGCACGGAGTCGGCGTCTCGGTCGTGAACGCATTGTCCGAGTGGCTGAAGCTGCGCATCTGGAGGGGCGGCCGCGCGCACTTCATGGAGTTCCACCATGGCGTGGCGGTCAAGCCGCTGGAGGTCACCGGCGAGACGGATCGCCGCGGCACCGAGGTCCATTTCCTCGCGTCCCCGGAAACCTTTACGCACATCGAGTTCCACTACGAAATCCTCGCCAAGCGCTTGCGCGAGCTCTCGTTCCTGAACAACGGCGTGAAGATCGAGATGATCGACCAGCGCACCAACAAGAGCGAGAACTTCGCCCATACCGGCGGGGTGAAGGGGTTCGTCGAGTACATGAACCGCTCGAAGACGGTGCTCCACAACAACATCTTCCACGCGGTGGGCGAGAAGGACGGCATCACCGTGGAAGTGGCGATGCAGTGGAACGACTCGTACGGCGAGTCGGTGCAGTGCTTCACCAACAACATTCCGCAGCGCGACGGCGGCACCCACCTCACGGGCCTGCGCGCCGCGATGACGCGCACCATCAACAACTACATCGAGAGCCACGAGATCGCGAAGAAGGCGAAGGTCGAGACCACCGGCGACGACATGCGCGAGGGCCTCACCTGCGTGCTCTCGGTGAAGGTGCCGGAGCCCAAGTTCTCCTCGCAGACCAAGGACAAGCTGGTCTCCTCGGAAGTGCAGCCGGTCGTGAGCGAGGTCGTGGGCCAGAAGCTGGCCGAGTTCCTGCTCGAGAAGCCGCAGGATTCGAAGATCATCTGCACCAAGATCGTCGAGGCGGCGCGCGCGCGTGAAGCGGCGCGCAAGGCCCGCGAGCTCACGCGCCGCAAGGGCGTCTTCGACGGCGTGGGCCTTCCCGGCAAGCTCGCGGATTGCCAGGAGCGGGATCCGGCGCTGTGCGAGCTGTATCTCGTCGAGGGCGATTCCGCCGGCGGCTCGGCCAAGCAGGGACGCGACCGCCGCAACCAGGCGATCCTCCCCCTCAAGGGGAAGATCCTCAACGTCGAGCGCGCCCGCATCGACAAGATCATCACCTCGAACGAGGTGGCCACGCTCATCACGGCGCTCGGCGCCGGCATCGGCGAGGACTTCAACCTCGAGAAGCTGCGCTACCACCGCATCATCATCATGACGGACGCGGACGTGGACGGCGCGCACATCCGCACGCTGCTGCTCACGTTCTTCTACCGGCAGATGCCGATGCTGATCGAGAAGGGCCACATCTACGTGGCGCAGCCGCCGCTCTACAAGGTGAAGAGCGGCAAGGAAGAGCGCTACCTCAAGGACGAGCACGAGCTGAAGCAGCACCAGCTGCGGCGCGCGTTGAACGGCGCGGCCCTCATGCCGGGTGGCGGCGCCGCGGCCCTCGCGGGCGAGGCGCTGGAGCGAATCGCCTCGCAATACCTGGTGACCGAGGCCATCATCGAGCGTCTTTCGATCGCGATGGATTCGGCGGTGCTGCACGCGATGCTGGGCATGCCGAAGATCTCGCTCGCGGACATGGAAGGCGCCGCCGAGGCCGAACGGATGATCCTGCAGGCGCTGGCGCCGCATCCGCCCAAGGCCCACATCGAGCGCGATCCCACTTCCGACGGCTGGCGGCTGCGGCTGGAGAAGATCGTGCACGGCAACAAGGTGGAAACGGTCATCGACCACGCCTTCCTCGAAGGCGGCGATTACGCGCAGATCGTGCGCACCGCCCAGACCCTCACCGGCCTCATCCGCGACGATGCCGAGGTGAAGCGCGGCGAGACCGTGCGGTCGATCAAGACGTTCCGCGAAGGCCTCGAATGGCTGCTCGCGGAGGCCAAGGGCTCGATGGCGATCCAGCGCTACAAGGGGCTGGGCGAGATGAACCCCGAGCAGCTCTGGGAAACCACCATGGATCCCACCAAGCGCATCCTCCTCAAGGTGCAGATCGACGACGCGATCAGCGCCGGCGAGATCTTCCAGACCTTGATGGGCGACGACGTGGAGCCGCGCCGCCAGTTCATCGAGAGCAACGCGCTGGGAGTTTCGAACCTCGACGTCTGAGCGCGGTCCCTATTGCACGGCCCGGCGAAGCCGGGACGCGCGACAGCAAGGGCCCCGCGAGGGGCCTTTGATTTTCTGCCCCCCATGCCCCTCACGACGGTCTTCCGCTCGCTGCACAGCTTCAACTACCGCCTGTGGGCGGCGGGCGCCTTCGTGTCCAACATCGGCACGTGGATGCAGCGCACGGCGCAGGACTGGATCGTCCTGGCCGAGCTCACGGACCACAGCGCGAGCGCGGTGGGCATCGTGATGGCGTTGCAGTTCGGGCCATCGCTCGTGTTGCTGCCGCTCACGGGATTCGCGGCCGACCATCTCGATCGCCGCAAGCTGCTGCTCTTCACGCAGTCCGCGCAGGGCCTGCTCGCGTTCGGCCTGGGCCTGCTCACCGTGACCGGCCACGTGCAGCTCTGGCATGTCTACGTGTTCGCCCTGCTCCTGGGGTGCGTCACGGCCTTCGACGCGCCGGCGCGGCAGACCTTCGTGGCGGAGCTGGTTTCCGATGCGCTGCTGTCGAACGCCGTCGCGTTGAACTCCACCTCGTTCAACGCCGCGCGCATGATCGGCCCGGCCATCGCCGGTGTGCTGATCGCGGGCATCGGCACGGGCTGGGTATTCCTGCTGAACGCGGGCTCCTTCGTCGCGGTGATCGTGGCCCTTTCCTTCCTGCGCAAGCACGAGCTGCACCGCAAGGAGCGCGCCGCGCGCAAGGCCGGCAGCCTCCTGGAGGGATTCGCCTACGTGCGCGGCCGTCCGCAGCTGGTGACGGTGCTGGCGATGCTCTTCCTCGTCATGACGTTCGGCATCAACTTCCCGGTCTTCGTCTCGGCGATGGCGGTACGCGAATTCCATGCGGGCTCGCACGAGTTCGGCCTGCTCACCTCGATGCTTGCCGTGGGCTCGGTCACCGGTGCGCTCGTGGCCGCTGGCCGCGAGAAGCCGCGCGCGATGCTGCTGCTGGTGGCCGCGACCGCCTTCGGTGCGAGCCTGGGCCTTGCCGCCGTCATGCCCACGTACTGGACCTTCGGTTTCTTCCTGGTGCTGGTGGGACTCGCGGCGCAGACCTTCAACACCACCGCGAACAGCACCGTGCAGCTCTGGACCGAGCCCGCCATGCGCGGCCGCGTGATGGCGATCTACATGGCGATCGCGCTGGGGTGCACGCCGCTGGGCGCGCCGCTCGTGGGCTGGGTGGCCGACCGCTTCGGCCCGCGCTGGTCGCTCGCGGTGGGCGCGGCTTCGGGCTTCCTTGCCGCGCTCGTGGGCATACGCTACCTGGTGCGGCACCGCGGGCTGCACCTGCGCAAGGACGGGATGCGCTGGCGCATCGTGCTGCCGACGCGCGAAACCGCCGCCGATGCGCGGCGTCCCGACGTCCGCGAGCCGGACCCGAATACCGCGACGAAGTAAGCCTGCCGCGGCCCCTGGCCGCTAGGCCGCCTTCCTCATCTTCGCCTTGCTCGCGGGCTTGGCGCCCTTCGTTGCGGCCTTGGGCTTGCCCTTCGCGGCGGTCTTCGACTTGCCCTTGCCGGACTTGGCGGCGAGGAGCTCTACCGCTTCTTCGAGCGTGATGGTGGAGATCATGTTCTCGTCGGGCAACGTCGCGTTCACCTTGCCGTGCTTCACGTACGGGCCGTAGCGGCCGGAGTAGAGAGCGACCGGCTGGCTATCCTCGGGGTGCTTGCCGAGCACCTTGAGCGCACCGCGCGCGCTGAACGACTTCGGCTCCTTCAGCAGCGCCACGGCGCGATCGAGCGAGATGTCGAAGACGCTCTCGTCCTTGGGGATGGACTTGAAGTTGCCATCGTGGCTCACGTACGGGCCGAAGCGTCCGATGGCGGCCACCACTTTCTTGGCGGTCTCCGGGTGCGGGCCCAGGTCCCGCGGGAGTGCCAGGAGCTTGAGCGCGATGGCCATGTCGACCGCATCCGGCGCGATGTTCTTCGGCACCGAGACGCGCTTGGGCTTCTTGTCGCCCTCCATCTCGCCCAGCTGGATGTAGGGCCCGAACGGTCCCTGCAGCAGCTGGATCAGCTTGCCGCTTTCGGGATCCGTGCCGATCTCGCGCTTCGCGGCCTCCCCGCCCTCCGAGCCGTCGAGGTTGCGCGTGTAGTCGCAATCCGGATAGCCGGCGCAGCCGATGAAGCGGCCGCGGCGGCCGAGCCGGATGGTGAGGTGGAACTTGCCGCACTTCGGGCAGTTTTCCTCGAGCTGCTCCTGGGTGACGTCCTTGCGCGAGACCGATTCCTTCTCGTCGACCTGCGCGGAGAAATCCTTCCAGAAGCGCTCCAGCACCGGCAGCCACTCTTCCTTGCCGTTGGAGATGTCGTCGAGCTCGTCCTCCATCTTGGCGGTGAACTCGTAGTCGACCCAGTGCGCGAAGTGCTCGCTCAGGAACTTGTTCACGATGCGGCCGACGTCCGTCGGCATGAAGCGCTTCTTGTCGAGCGTCACGTACTCGCGCTTCTGCAGGGTGGAGATGATCGATGCATAGGTGGACGGCCGGCCGATGCCGTACTGCTCCAGCGCCTTCACCAGGCTCGCTTCCGAATAACGCGGCGGAGGCTGCGTGAAATGCTGCTCGCCATAGAGCTTCTCGATGGCGACGGCATCGCCCTTGTCGAGCGGAGGCAGGCGCTTGTCCTCCTCCTCGACGGTGTCGTCCTCGTCCTCGTGGTAGACGGCGTAGAAGCCCGGGAACACCATCGTCTGGCCGGTCGCGCGGAAGAGGTTGCCTTCCCCGCCGACGCTGAAATCGACCGCCGTGGTGTCGAACTTGGCGGGCGTCATCTGGGAGGCGATCGCGCGCTTCCAGATCATCTCGTAGAGCTTGCGCTGCTCGTCGTTGAGGAACGGCGCGACCGAATCCGGCGTGCGGGCGATCGACGTGGGCCGGATGGCCTCGTGCGCTTCCTGCGCGTTCTTGGACGTGGCGCGATACTCGACCGGAGCCTTCGGCAGGTACTCGCTGCCGTAGGTCTTCGTGATGTAGCCGCGCATCTCCGCGATCGCTTCCTTCGAGAGCGTGACCGAGTCCGTGCGCATGTACGTGATGAGGCCGGTGACGACCTTGCCGACGGTCACGCCCTCGTACAGGCTCTGCGCGACCTTCATCGTGCGGTCCGTGGTGAAGCCGAGCTTGCGCACCGCTTCCTGCTGCAGGGTCGAGGTGGTGAACGGCGCCGCGGGCGAGCGCAGCTTGCGCTTCTTCTCGACCTCCACCACGCGCGCCTGGCCCTTGCCGTGCTCCTCGAGGAAGCGCCGGATCTCGGCCTCGCGCTCGCCGTTGCCGACGGCGAACTGGTCCAGCTTCTCGCCGGCGAAGTGCGTGAGGCGCGTGGTGAACGGAATGCGGTTCTTCTGGCTGTCGAAGTGGATGGTCCAGTATTCCTGGCTGGTGAAGCGCTCGATCTCGAGCTCGCGCTCGACGATGAGGCGCAGCGCCGGGCTCTGCACCCGCCCCGCCGACAGGCCGCGGCGGATCTTCTTCCACAGCAGCGGCGAGAGGTTGAAGCCGACCAGGTAGTCGAGCGCGCGGCGGGCCTGCTGCGCATTCACCAGGTCCATGGAGATGGCGCGCGGATTCTTCACCGCGTCCTTCACCGCGCCCTCGGTGATCTCGTAGAAGACGACGCGCTGCACGAGCTTGTCCTTGAGCGCCTTGCGGCCCTTGAGGATCTCCGAAAGGTGCCACGCGATCGCCTCGCCTTCGCGGTCCGGGTCCGTCGCGAGGAGGACGGTGTCGACATCCTTGACGGCCTTCGCGATCGCGTCGACGTGCTTGGAGTTGCGGTCGATGAGCTCGTACGTCATGCGGAAGTTGTCTTCCGGATCGACGGCGCCGGTCTTCGGCACCAGGTCGCGCACGTGCCCGTACGAAGCGAGGATCTCGAAATCCTTGCCGAGGTACTTCTTGAGGGTTTTCGCCTTCGACGGCGACTCGACGATGAGCAGGTTGGATGCCATGGGGGTCAGTCGATGTCCTTGATTCAATATAGCGTGCCTTCGCGGCGGCCGTGCGCGCGGGCTAGATGGCGTGCTCGACGCGCTGGAACCAGCCGCCAGGCAGCGCGGCGATGCGTCCCTCCACCTCCAGCAGGGTGAACTGCGCGGCCAGCGCGGCGGCGGGCTTGCCCGTGCGTTGCGCGAGCTGCTCCAGCGAAAACGGCTCGTGGCCGACGAGATCCAGCAGCGGGTGCGGGGCTGGCTGCTGCACCGGTGGCGCCTGCGCGGGCACGCCCACGTGGCCGAGTTCCGAAAGCACGTCCTGCGCGCATTCCACGAGCTTCGCTCCCTGGCGGATCAGCGCGTGACAGCCCTTCGACAGCGTGGAATGGATGGAGCCGGGGATCGCGAAGACTTCGCGATTCTGCTCCGCGGCGAGCCTCGCGGTGATCAGCGAGCCGCTTTCGAGCGCTGCTTCCACTACCAGCACGCCGCTCGCAAGACCACTGATGAGACGATTGCGGCGCGGGAAGTTCCCGGGGACGGCGGGTGTGCCCAGAGGGTACTCGGTCGCGAGGCATCCATGTTCTGCCAATGCATGGGCGAGCGCCCGGTTGCTCGCCGGATACACGCGATCGGGGCCGGTGCCGAGCACGGCGATGCTGGATCCGGCCGCCTTGAGCCCGCCCCGGTGGGCCGCCGCATCGACGCCGATCGCGAGTCCGCTCACGACGCAGAATCCCGCGCGCGAGAAGGCTTCGGCAAACGCTTCCGCATCCCGGACGCCTTGTGGCGTGGCGTTGCGGCTGCCCACCACGGCGATGGCCGGGGCGTTGAGCAGCTCGCACCGGCCCTGCACGTACAGGACGCAAGGCGGGTCCCCCGCCTCCAGCAGCGCCTTCGGATATGCCGCATCGCCGAGGGCGACCAGGTGGCAGCCGGGTTCGGCAAGCCAGCGGAGCGTGCGTTCGAGCAGGCCGGGTTCCGGCCCGCGAGCCAGCGCGTGCGCGGCCTCGGCGCCTATGATGGCGGCCGCTGCCGTGACGGAGGCTCCCACCGCCGCCGAGGGGCTGCCGAACGCCGTGAGCAAGGCACGCTGCGCCCGCGGGCTGATCCCGGGGACCAGTGCAAGGCGCAGCCAATCGGTCACGTCGGTGGAGTGAGGGCTCACGTCGTCAGGGCTCCGAGGGGATCGCAGAATGCCTGATAAACGGCGCGCGGTCATCCACCGATGACGGGCGGGGGAAAAGCAAAGGGGGCCTGCGGCCCCCTTTTTGCCCCGGGCTCGAGCCGCGTCAGGGGGTCTGGACCGCGTCGCCGACGTAGATGGGACGGGTCGAGCGCATCACCAGCGCGTACGAGAGGCGATCGAAGACGCGGAACACCAGCAACACGCCGTTGCGCTCGTCCGGGAGGCGGACGGGACCCGTGGCCGTCTTGATGTGCGTGACCTCGTCCTGGTACGGCTGCTCGGGCGGATCCGGCACCACGGGGTAGGGCTTCACGTCGTATTCGCGCATCCATCGCGGGGTTTCGTAACCGTCTGCGCGGGGCCGGTCGACGAGCCTGCCGCGGCGATAGCTGGCCAGCACGTGGCCGGGCTCCAGGCCATCGCGCGCACCCCGGTTCAGGATGACGATCTGGTACTGGCCGAGCTCGGAGACGCCGCCGTCCACGCCCACGATGCTGCCGCGGATCGCCTGGTCCGGGGCGTGCGGGACGTAGCTCGGGAAGGTGGTCTCGTGCGCGGGCGCAAGCCGATCGCCCCGGTGGACTTCCATCCGGGCCCTGGTGATCTGGATGGTCGTGGGATCGCCGTAGCGGCGCACCTTCGCGTCGCCCACGTATTCGGCTTCGTAGCCGAGGAGCTCGCCCGTTTCCGGGTCGTGCAGCGCCCTGGCGGGACGATAGATCTGCCAGTCGGTGCCGTCCGTGGAGACGATGCGATCGGCATATGCGGTGTCGCCGGCGCCGAGGATCACGCGATCCTCGTCCACTC
>Ga0068851_10000693_pt1 | contig 14363 bp, 10 predicted proteins | sample KBSCornC12_FD_66588 | JGI IMG/M metagenome (GOLD analysis project Ga0068851, IMG submission 66588) | Corn rhizosphere microbial communities from Kellogg Biological Station, Michigan, USA - KBS Corn C1-2 | ecosystem: Host-associated > Plants > Roots > Rhizosphere > Soil ...
TGGAAAGCCCATCCGGCCATGGCCTTTCGCGCGGATTACAAGGGCGTAATGGCGGCACCGGCCCGTAAGATGGCGCAGCCCTGCCCTCGGGTCTTCATGGAGCGAAGAAGAACAAGATGTCCCATCCCGTCTACCTTTCCAGCTCGAAGCTGCCGCGCATGCCCGAAGGCAGCCGCAACGAATGGCGCGGCTTCTTCGGCCATGGCGCGGAGCTGGAGGCCAATGCCTTCTTTCCGCTGTTCTGGCGCGCGCTCTTCGGCGAAGGCGACATCCGCCGCGCCCGCTTCGTCGAGGCCTACGACGTCGATGACGAAGACAGCGCCGTCGAGCGCGAGGAGTGCCTGGAAGACCTCGGTGCCGAAGCCGCCTACCCCTACCTCGTCACCGACAGGGCCACGGCGCTTTCACGGCTCGCGGCACGGCGTGAAGCCATCGTCGCCGCCATCGGCGAGCGCTACCGGCCGCTCTACGAGGGCTTCGAGGCATGGGCCGCTCAAGGCTTCGACGACCACATCCTGATGCGCACCGAAGGGCTGCCCGATGCCGCAGATGCAGAGCCGTGGCTGCGCTCCGAGCTGGCCTTCATCGAGCGGCTGGACGACGCCAAGGCGCTCGCCGGCCTCATGTCGGACCTCTCGCGCCATGACACCGATCCGGTCTGGCGGCTGGCGGGCATCGGCGCTTCGCCGCATGGTCCGTGGCCCACGCCGGAGCTGCGAGCTCTGTTTCCCAATCCGAGGCAGCGACAGGCGCGCAAGCAAGCGAGCGCCCCGCGAGCCGAAGAACGCAAGAACAGGCCCAAGAGCTGGATCGACCCGGCGCTCGAATGGCTGGCCGTCGCGCTGTCCGCGGGCGCGGCGCTGGGCACCTATGCGTTCACCCGCTCGATCTGGCCGACCCTGATCGTGTTTCTCTGCGTGGCCGTGGCGCTGGGCTTCGGCGTGGCCAGGCTGCGCGGGCCGAGGTCATGACGAAGGCAAGGGAAACTATCGGGGCCGGCCCTGGTCCCAGGCAGCACAAGGAATCCGTCCCACCATGCGCACACTCGCCGCGAGCACCTTCTTCTGCCTCGTCTCCTTGCTGCATTCGCCGGCCGCATCGGCCCAGTCGCTGAGCTGCGGCGGCACGCTCTCCGGCGTGGGCGACTCCAAGGTCTCGGTGATCCAGAAATGCGGCGAGCCGATGTCCAAGGAATTCGTCTGCGTGCCGCGTCCGCAGGTCGCCTGGGTGCTTTCTCCCTATCCCGGCGGCCCGGCGCAGCAGGTGGTGACGCAGCAGTGCGTGCCGATGGAAGACTGGGTCTACTACCGCGGCCAGGGCAACTTCCTCGGCATCGTGAGGTTCTACAACGGCGCGATCGAGTCGGTGCGCGATGGCGAGAAGATGCGCTAGCGGCCGGGCTGTATCGCGGCAGCGTGCCGATCAGGGCGGCAGCACCAGCGGCCCGCAGTTCTCCTCGGTGACGAACACCGACACCAGCCTGGCGTGCTTCACCGGATCGGGGTTCTCCGCGAACAGATGCAGCGTGCCGGGCGGCTCGAAGAAGGTCTCGCCCGTCCTGTAGTCGCCCGGCGGTCCACCTGCCAGCTGCGAGCGCACCGTGCCTTCGAGGATGATCGCCGTCACCGAGCCCGGGTGCCGGTGTGCCGGCGAATAGGCCATCGGCGGAAAGTCGACGATGGCGGTTGTCACCGATTTGCCCGGCACGTGGGGCAGCGCTTCGCATGAGATCACCTTCACCGAGGTGCGGGGTCGCGCCGCGGCTGCGGAGCCTTCCGGTGCAGGCGCCGACGAGAACATCGGGCGGCTCAACGTGCTGCAGACGTCGTCGATGAGCTGCGCCGTCGATTGCTTGCTCGCATGCGGCAGCAAGGCCCAACCCATCGACGCGAACGCCAGCACGGCAAAGCCGATGCCCATGGCGCGGTGCATTGGAAGCGGCACCGCGTTCAAGGCGTTGCTCCCCGTTGCGCATCTGCCTGCCAGCCCAGTATCCGCTTCGCCTTCTCGCTGCTGACTTCGACGCCGTCCTCGGCGATATTGAAGATGCCGCCAGGCGAGCGCTGCAGTGCAAGCAAGGCGGCGCGCGCGGCGTCCTTCACATGCAACGGGCTCGATCCCTTGGGCGTCGGAGTCGACGTGTTCGGCCCGTAGAGCTGCCCGTAGCGCAGCACGGTGGCCGCCATGCCCCGCGCGTCCATCACGCTCTGCTCCAGCGCGGCCACGCCATCCACGCTGACGCGGCGCGCGCCTTCGGCCTGCAGGTCGAGCGGCCGGTCTTCGGTGAAGGGCTTCGGCCCCGGCGCATAGGCCCAGGCGATGCTCTGCGCCACCAGCCGCTTCGCGCCCGCCGCCTGCGCCGCAGCCACGAGGTTGCGAGTGCCCTCGGTGCGCACCCGCGCATTGAGCACGGCGGCTTGCGCCATGCGCGCCGGATCGAGGTCCCTGGGCAGGTCGGTGAGCTGGTGGATCACGCCCCAGGGTGCGGTGCGCACCAGCGCGTCGTGCAGGGCCGCCGCATCGAACACGTCGACGACGACCGGGTGCACGCCCATCGCCTCCAGCGCGGCGGCACGGTCCGCGCGGCGCGTGGTGCCGTGCACCTCAAAGCCGGCCTCGACCAGCATCGGAACCAGCGCCACGCCTACCGCGCCGGTGGCGCCTGCCAGAAACACCTTCTCGCTCATTGCATTCGTCCTTCCAGGCTGTTCATGTTCACGGGAATGAGCTTAGGTCTACGATGCCCCATCCAAAAGAGCCAAGAATCGCAGGAATGACCAAGCCATGATGCCGAAGCCCCAAGCACCGAAGGACACACCCGGACTCGACCGGGCGAAGAAGACGCCGCTCTTCCGCCAGGTCTACGAACGCTATCGCAGCGCCATCGAGCAAGGTGCGCTGCGCCCCGGCGACCGGGTCGCCTCGGCGCGCAGCCTGGCGGCCGAGCTCGGCGTGGCACGCGGCACCATCGAGGCCGCCTACGGGCAGCTGATCGGCGAAGGCTATTTCTCCTCTCGCGGACAGGCGGGCACGGTGGTATCGCCCTCGTTGCCGCCGCATCGGCCGGCAAGGCGGGAACCGCAGCGCCGCAACGACAGGCCGGTGCCCGACACGCTCAAGCAGCCGGGCGAACCGCCCCTCATGCAACTGGGCATCCCGGCGCTCGATGCGTTTCCGCGCAAGCTGTGGTCGCGGCTGGCCGCCCGCCGCGCGCGGGCCATGAGCGGTGCCGAGATGTTCTATGGCGACCCTTGCGGCTACCCGCCGCTGCGCGAGGCGATCGCGGCCTACCTGCGGGTGTCGCGCGGCGTCCCGTGCCATGCCTCGCAGGTGCTGGTGATGGGCGGCTACCGCGCATCGCTCGCGCTCGCCGCACGCACGCTGCTGAAGAGCGGCGATCGCGTCTGGGTGGAGGATCCCGGTTTTCCGCCGACGCAGGAGGTGCTGCGCGCCGCCGGCCATCGCGCGGTGCCGGTGCCGGTGGACGAAGAAGGCCTCGTCGTCGAGCGCGGCCTGCGCAAGGCGCCCCGGGCGCGCATGGCCGTGGTCACGCCCTCGCACCAGGCGCCGCTGGGCGTGTCGATGACGCTCGCGCGGCGGCTTCAGCTGCTCGACTGGGCCTCGAAAGCCGGCGCCTGGATCGTCGAGGACGACTACGACGGCGAATACCGCTATGCCGGCGCGCCGCTGCCCGCGCTCAAGAGCCTGGACAGCCACGACCGCGTGCTGTACGCCGGCAGCTTCTCGAAGGTGCTCTTCCCGGGGCTGGCGCTGGGCTATCTCGTGGTTCCCGAATCGCTGTGCGCGCGCTTCGCGGAAGCGGCATGCGCCTGGTCGAACGGCAGCCCGCAGAGCACGCAGGCGGTGGTGGCCGACTTCATGCGCGAGGGCCACTTCCCGCGTCACCTGAAGAAGATGCGCCTGCTCTACGCGCGCCGCCGCGCGATGCTCGTGGCAGCGCTGCAGAAGACCTTCGGCGACGCGGTGCACATCGAGCTGCGCAACGGCGGCATGCACCTGATCGCACGTTTCGACGGGCGCACCGAAGACGATGCGACGCTGGCCCAGCGCGCGCAACTGGCGGGGCTCAACTGCCAGCCGCTGTCCAAGCGAGGCATCTCGCGGCCGGGCTCGCAGGGGCTGCTGATGGGCTTCACCAACATCGCCACCGCCGCCGAGGCCGGACGGCTCGCGGCAAGACTGCGCTCGGCGCTGGACTGAGTGGTCGGCTCGCCGCGCATTCCGCGGCGGCCGCTGCCCGCAAACCCCCGCTAAGATGCGCGGCGACACAGAAAGAAGCACAAGCACCAACCGAAGGCAGGGAGGCCTCCGCGTGAAGCGCATTCGCTCAGAGAAATTGATCCGCATGAAGCCCGGCGTGGCAGGCGCCGCCGGCTTCAGCACCGTGGAACTGTTCGTCCTGCCGGAAGACGCCGGCCATGTGGTGCACGTGAGCACCAGCCGCGACGGACTGCAGTGGAGGGAAACGGTCTTCACCCCCTCGCCGCTGCCCTTCGAGGCAGCCAGCATTGCCTTCGAGCATGCCGTCGCGTCGCAGATCGCCCAGGGCTACGTCATCGAAGGCTCCGCCGCTCCGGTTGCCGCCGAAACCCCGCCCATTGCCCCCATCGCCCACCCCGGGGACGCCGTGCTGCTGGCGGCCATCCGCCCCGACGCATGGCGCCTGCTGCCACCGGTGCGCCGCAGCCGCGTGGTGTGGCGCATCGGCGAGCGCCGGCTCGCGGCCGCGGTGCCGCAACTCATCGACCACATCGAGACCGGCGAGCCGATGCTCGACTACTGCATCGCCTGGGCCATCGGCCGCTGCGGCGACGTGGGCGCCTTCGAGGCGATGCGCGAGCTGTCGCAGCGCGGGCGCACGCCGGTGGTCACGCGCGCCGCCCGCTGGGCCGCGCTCGCGCTCTGGCCCGAGGAGCAGCGCGCGGCCGAGGCGGCGCGCATCGTCGACGACTGGCCCGCGCCGCTGCGCCGTGCCTGGGCCGCGATGGGCGAAGCGCCGGCCGCCGAAGCCATGCCGATGCTGCGGCAGCATCTGGCCGACCCTGCGCTCTGGAACGGATTGAAGTACGCGGCCTGGGTCGAGCAGCTCTTCGACCTGTCGCTGCTCGAAGGCCGCCGCGACGACGGGCTTGCGCACGCCGCACTGCTGGAGATCGCGCCGACGCTGCAGCTCGCGGCCGGCAGCTTCCGCGCATGGCGGCGCCTGTACAAGGGCGCGGAGTTCGCGGGCGACTATGCCCTGCTCGGGGTGCTGCACCAGCGCCTGGAAACGCAGCGCGCGGCCTACCGCACCGGGGGGCGCTGGGCGCAGGTCAACGGCCGCTACGTGGAGATCGCCAAGGAAGTCGCGCGGCCCGACAGCCGCCTCGCCTACAGCCAGCGCACGCGCGACTACCTGCGCCGCCGCACCTGGCGCAACCTTCGCAGGCTCGCGCTCGCCGGGGCGGCCGACGAAGCCGACTGGCTGCGGCTCGCCATGGGCGTGCTGCTGGCGGCCGACGACACCGAGGCCGGCACCGCCGGCCAGCAGCGCGAATCGCGCTGGACGCCCGAGCCCCGCAGCTGGCACACCGGCCCCTACAGCCGCTGGCTGGTGCTGATGCAGCTGCTGCATCGCCACGACCCTGAATGGGAGGCGCAGCGCGGCGGCCTGCAATGGCGCCGCAGCACACCGCTGCCCGCGCAGCGCCTGAACCGCACCGAAGCCTGGCCCGAACGCTGGGACCGCCATCCGCAGGCGCTGCTGCAGCTGATGCAGCAGGGCCGGTGCGCGGCGGTGCATGCCTTCGCCGCACGCGCGCTGCAGGACAACAAACCCTTCTGCGAAGCGCTCGATGCGCAGACCGTCCGGGGCCTGCTGGGCAGCACCTGGGAAGACACGGCCCGCTTCGCGCTGGGCATCGCGCGCCAGCGCATCGCAGCGGGCGAAGCTCCCCTGCCCTGGCTGCCGGCACTGCTGGGCTCGCCGCTGGCCGAGGCACGCACGCTCGCGCTCGAATACATCGGGCAGGACCCGGGCCTCTACAGCCAGCAGGTCGACCTGCTGCTGGCGCTGCTGACCTCGCCCCATGCCGAAGTGCGCCGCGCCTCGCGCCTGCTGCTGCAGGCCGCCGCGCCGAACCTCTCGACGCTCGACGCGCTGGCCTCCGAGCTGCTCTCGTGGCTGTCGGCCTGCGACGCCGCGCAGCCCCAGCTCGACGCGATCTGCGAGAACCTGCAATGGGCGCTGCAGGGCCTGCTGCGCACGGCGGCGGCCAAGGCGCCGCTCGACAGGCTGCTGGCGCTCTTCAAGCATGCGAGCCCCGACGTCGTGCGCACCGCCGCAGAGTGGCTGCTGCTGCATCCGGCGTCGGTGCAGGGCCTGCCGGTGAGCGTGCTCACGCGGCTGCTGCAGTCCGACGACGAGCGGCTGCGCGGCGCCGGCGTGAGGCTCTTCACTTCGCTGCCCGACGAGTCGCTGGTCACCCAGCCCGAACTCTTTGCCGCCTTCTGCAGCAGCCCGATGCCGGCGGTGCGAGCCGCGGTCGCGCCGCGCCTGGCGCAGCTGCTGCCCGCGCACCCGGCCTTCGCCGCCGCGCTGATGCCGCTGCTGCGCGACGAACTGTTCCGCGCCGAATCCGCGGAGGGCATATTCGATTCGCTGCTGCAGTGGCTGTGCGGCCCGCTGGCCGAGCACACGCGCCGCGGCGAGTCCGCCGTCACCCTTCGCCTGCTCGAAGCGCGCAGCAAGGGCGCGCAGCGTCTTGGCGCCTGGCTGCTGCCGCAGCAGGAACCGCTCGATTTCAGCGTGCTGCAGACCGCAAGCCTCGGCCTGGTCGACACCGCCGCCGCGCGCCAGTGGGCCACCGAGCAGCTGGCCGCCAGACCGGAGCGCACGCTCGCCGAGCTCGGCGACGCGCTTCGCATCTTCGACAGCCGCTGGAACGACGCGCGCGACTGGGCGCGCCGGTGGTTCGGCTCCCAGGGCGAATCCAGCCTCTGGACGCCCGCGCTGCTCGTGCGCCTGTGCGACCACAAGGACGCGGGCGCCCAGCGCCTGGGCCGCGAACTGCTCACCACGCATTTCGACGTGACCGACGTCACCACCTACATGCTGCAGCTGAGCCAGCACCCTTCGCCGGGCATGCAGCTCTTCGTGACCAACTGGCTGGCCTCGGCCGCGAGCCGCAACGCCGACGTGCTCGCCCGGCTGGAGCCCTACTTCCTCAGCGTGCTCTCGCAGGCCAACCGGGGGCGGCTGGCCAAGTCGCGCGTGATGGAGTTCCTGGCCGCGCAGGCGGTGCATTCGGAGGACATCGCACGCATCGTCGCGCGCGTGTTCGCGCGGCAGGCCGTCACCGGCGCGATCACCGAGCGCGCGCAATACGTGGCGGGGCTGCGCAGCATCCAGGAAGCCTTCCCCCTGCTGGACAACCCCCTGCAGACTACGACGGTGCGCAGCATCGCGCCGCGCCGCGCGCCGCTGCCGCCTTCTTCCGCAGCCCGGACCGGAGGGCCCGCCGCATGAGATTCCAGTACCGATATTTCGGCCATTCCGGCGTGCAGCACACGGCCGACAGCACCGCGCTGCAATTCGCGCCCGACACGCTGCGCGCGCCGGTGCACTTCGTCGCAGACATCAACCGCCACCTGCCGTTCCGCGAAGGCATGTCGGCTCTGCACGACGTGGTGGTGGGCGACCTGCGCTTCAAGCCGCGCGACAAGAGCGCGTACCTCGAATGGCTGGCCGGGCAGGAAAGCGAGCTGCTCGCGCAGTTCATGGCGCGCAGCGACGAGCTGAAGGCGCAGATGGAGCCCCTCTCCAAGGAACTGGCCGAGCTGCGCAAGCGCAAGCAGGCGGTGCTGCAGCCCTTCATGAGTGCGCAGAAGCGCTACTTCGACCACATCTACAAGGTCAACCGCGAGGCGTGGTTCGTGCTCGACCCCGTCATCACGGTGCACCCCGACCGCGTGTTCTTCGAGTGCTTCAGCCAGGACGAGTCGAGCTACGGCATGTTCTCGTGCAGCCACGACGTCTTCGACCGGGTGAGCGACCATGCCTGCGGCACCACCAACGTCGACTACTCCGAGTCGCTGTACGACGAGTTCCAGAAGATCCGCGACTACAAGAAGACGCGGCTGGCCATCGACCCGGGCGGCTTCCAGGTCCGGAGCGACAACGACCCGGCCTTCCACGAACCCAAGATCGACGTGCCCGACAGCTGGGTGCGCGGCTTCCTGCAGGTCAGCAGCGCGATGCTGCTGCCCGCGCACCGGCTGCAGCTGCATCCGATGGACATCCACAACATCTGCCTGGTGCTGCGCCGGCGCAAGGAGCGCGTGGGGCCGCGCTCGCTGCGCTTCGTGCTGCGGCCGGGGCAGCCGGTGCGCATCGTGTTCGAGCCCTGGGGCCACGAGCTGGTGTGCCCGCGCTCGACCCACACCGCCGCCGCCGACGTCGACATCCGCGTGTGGGGCCGGCGCCGGCTGCTGCAGCTCGAACGGCTGGTGCCGGTGGCGCAGGGCTTCACCGTGCACCTGCTGGGTACCGGCATGCCGAGCTTCTGGGTCGCGCAGATGCCCGACATGGAATTCACTCTCGGTCTTTCGGGCTGGACCGCCAACGACTGGTCGCGCAACGGCCACTTCGAGCTGCTGCAGCCGCGCCAGACGGTCGACCAGGACAGCCTGCTGCGCGTGTTCTCGGCGCTCGGCGAGCGCTGGCGCGCCACCACCGCCGAGCTGGCGGCGGCCACGGGGCTGTCGACGCTCACCGTCGATGCGGCGCTCGGCGGCTACGTACAGGCAGGCCGCGTGGTTTACGACATCGCGCACGGCGTGTGGCGGCTGCGCGAGCTCAGCCGCGAGCCGCTGCCCATGGACAAGCTGCGCTATGCCAGCCCCGAGGAAGAAGCCGCAGCCGAACTGGTGCGCGCGCGTCGCATCGTCAATGTGAAGACGCAGGCGCGCGCCGACGGCGGCGTCTCGATCAGCGGCAAGGCCAAGGGTTCGAACGGCCAGCGCGAGTACTTCACGAGCCTGCAGCTCGACGGCGACCAGCGCGTGGCCTCGGGCGAATGCCAATGCAGCCACTTCGTGCGCCATCGCATGACCAGGGGTCCGTGCGAGCACATGCTCGCGCTGCGCCTCTCGGCCACGCCGTCCATCGCGGCGAACACGACGACGACAACAACAACGACAGACCCGGAAAGGAGCACCGCCCACATCGGCTGATACACTGCTTTTTGCGAACGGAGCGGGAAGGCTCTTGCAATCCGGTCGGCGTATCGCCGCCCTCGCACACAGCACTTCCCAAGCGTCACTGGACGTCTCTTCACTGTGCCGTATGGCCATGGTGACGCGACAACAGTGCGGCTTCCTCGAAGCTCATCGGCGTCACCATGGCCATACGGCGTCGAGTGGAGCCCTCCAGTCCCGAGGCTCTTCGACGAGATTCCCGCTTCGTTCGCAATCTTTCCCTTCTCCAAGCAGTGCATCGGCCGGTGGCGCAGCGCCATGACCATGCAGTCTCCCGCCTCTTCTTCATCTTCCGTGCCCGACTCGGCGCTCACCCGCGAGCAGCTGTACGAGCGCATCCGCAAGAGTTCCAAGCAGGAAGTCGTCCTCGAGGAAATGCAGCGCCTGGGCTTCTGGCCGCGCGACGCGGCGCAGCCGACGGTCGAGGAGCAGCTGATCCGCCGCGAGGGCGAGCTGCAGACCGCGCTCTCGAAGCTCGGCAGCGAACTGCGCGGCATCGAGGACCGCGACCGGGCCCTGAAGATCATGCGCAAGGAGCGCATGGCCCGCGCCCGCGAGCGCCGCGAGGAAACCCGCCAGCGCCTCGCGCAGGGCCGCCATGCGCGCGCCCTGGCCTGGCACGAGCGGCGAAAGCGCGAGCTGCTGTACGTGGGCGACGGCGTCTCCGGCGGCCTGAACGACGCGCACAGCGACAGCCAGGCGCTGGCGCGCAACGCCCTGCCCGCGCTGGACCATGCGGGCGACCTGGCGCAGGCCATGGGCGTCGGCCTGGGTGAGCTGCGCTTCCTGGCATGGCACCGAGAGGTGTCGAGCGTGAGCCACTACCAGCGCTTCACCATGCCCAAGAAGAGCGGCGGCGAGCGCCACATCTCCGCGCCCATGCCGCGGCTGAAGCGCGCGCAGTACTGGGTGCTGGACAACATCCTCGCGAAGATGCCGGTGCACGAGGCGGCGCACGGCTTCATGCCGGGCCGCTCGATCCTCACCAACGCGGCGCCGCACGTGGGCCGCGACGTGGTCGTCAACCTCGACCTGAAGGACTTCTTTCCCTCCATCGGCATGCGGCGCGTGCGCGGCGTGTTCCGCCAGCTGGGCTATTCGTCGCAGGTCGCGAGCCTGCTGGCGCTGCTGTGCACCGAGGCGCCGACCGACGAGGTGCAGCTCGACGGCAGCCGCTACTTCGTCGCGCGTGGCGAGCGCGTGCTGCCCCAGGGTGCGCCCACCAGCCCGATGATCACCAACCTGCTGTGCCGACGGCTCGACGCACGGCTGGCCGCGAGCGCGGCGAAGCTGGGTTTCCGCTACACGCGCTATGCCGACGACCTGACCTTCTCCGCCGGCCCCGAGCACAGCCGCGACACGGCCAAGCTGCTGTGGCGCGTGAAGCAGATCGTGGCGAGCGAGGGCCTCACGCTGCACCCCGACAAGCAGCAGGTGATGCGCAGGCACCGCCAGCAGCACGTGACGGGCATCGTGGTCAACGACAAGCTCTCGGTCGACCGCGACACGCTGCGGCGCTTCCGCGCGGTGCTGCACCAGGCCGAGCGCCACGGCCCGCAGGGCCTGCAGTGGAACGGCAACAGCGACGTGATCGGCGCGCTGCGCGGCTATGCCAACTTCATCGCGATGGCCGACGCGGCGCGCGCCGAGCCCTACCTGCAGCGCGTGCGCGCGCTGGCGGCGAAGCACGAAGGCGGCGCCAAGCCAGCGACTGCGGCATCGCAGCGCAAGCTCGGCGCGGGCGAGTTCCGCAAGCAGTCCGCAGCGGGCAAGGCGCCATGGCCAGCCTGGTGGCAGCCGGCCGAGGCACCCGCGCCGGTGCTGGAGAAGACCGCCGAGCAACTGGCGGAGGAAAAGAAGGCGCAACGCGAGGCGGCGCGGCCCCAGCCAGCCGTGTCCGCGCCTGCAGCGGTGCGCCCTGCCACAGCGGCACCGCGGCCGTCGGGGCAGGCCCCCGCGCAGCCGCCAGCGCCGGCGCCCGCCTCCGCCTTCCGGCTCCGCTGGGGCATCAGCGTGCTGATGCAGGCCGTCTACGTCTTCAGCGTCTTCACCACAAGTGCCAGTCCGCTGATCTGGCTGATGACGGGCGCCGTCACCATCAGCAACATCGTGCAGCGCAAGTCGGGCTGGCTGCGCTTCATCGTGGCGGTCTTCATCTCGTCGGCGCTGGCCTCCCTGGTCCACAGCATGAAGAACTGAGGGCATGCTCAGGGCCGGCGGGCCGACCGGGCCCGCCGGCTCTCGTGTGCCGCCCGCACCACGTTGCACCACGCAGAATCACGCGGCACTTCACAGCAGGCGACCGGCCCGCTACAGTGGCCGCTTCGACAACCACCCGCGAAAAGGAGGCACGAGATGGAAGACGCCGTAATTCACGCCCCCACCATCGTGCGGTTTGTCGTGCACCCCACCCGCTGATCGATTGCTGACGCACCTCCCGCGCAGCACGTGCCCCTGACGGGCACGCCCGGTTCGGCACCCGCGGCCTTCTCGCCGCCGCGACAAACAGCCCCGATTCAAACGCCGCCGCCGGCACGCACGTGCCGTCGGCGCCCCGTTCCCTTTCGAATCAAGGCACACCATGTCCGAAGCCAACGCCGCGTATTCGCGGCCCGTTGCAACAACCGTATTCTTCGATCCCCTACGCGCTTCCGAGGCTGAGTGGCGTGATGCCCTCGCCTACTGGCGCCAGCGCAGCGCCGAGGACTTTCCCGACGAACCATTGGCGAGCGACGCCGAGACCCGGCACGGCGTGCTGCAAGGCGCGCCGCTGTACGTCATCCACCGGGTGCTGGCCCTCGACGAGCGCGGCAAGCCCGTCGGCAGCCTCAACATGGGCATCCGCCGCGCGGGAACGCCCGACTATGAATCCTTCGCGCCTTTCGTCGATGTCTGGGGCGGCGTGCTGCGCTCGCATCAGCGCTGCGGCGTGGCCAGCACGCTGCTTGGCGCGCTGCTCGCGTTCATGGACGCACAGGGCAAGACCACGGCGACGGTCAAGGCGCACCTGCCCGAGGGCCACGCTTTCCTGCGCGCCATCGGAGCCCAGGAAAGGCACCGCAGCATCGAGAACCGCGCAACCTTCGCCGGCCTCGACTGGCAGGCTCTCTCCCGCTGGGAGGCCGAGGGCTTCGCGCCCGCCCACGGCCTGCGCGCCGAGATCCATATCGGGCGCGTGCCCGTCGAGCGGCTCGCGGAACTGCTGCCCGCGCTGTCGACGTTGCTGAACGACGCGCCCACCAGCGCACTGGAGCGGGCGCCCATGCGCTATGAAATGGCGGAGTACCTCGCGTGGTACGCCGAGATCGACCGCCGCGGCGGCGAACACTACCTCGTGCTGCTGCTCGATGGCGACGAGGTCGTCGCGGTGTGCGACGCCAGCTGGAACCAGCTGTTCCCCAACCGCATGTTCCAGCGGCTCACGGCGGTGGCCCGCCACTGGCGCGGCAGGGGCCTGGCCAAGGGCGTCAAGGCCGCGATGCTGCGGCTGGTGCACTCGCGCCACCCGGAGCTGACGCTGATCTCCACCAGCAACGCGGAGGTCAACGCGCCGATGCTCGCCATCAACCGCCAGCTGGGCTTTGTCGTGCACCGGCAGGAAGGCCTCTACCAGTTCGGCACCGACAGCCTGCGGGCCTACCTCGCCACCCGTCCCATGATCTCCGGGGAGTCCCGCGCATGAAGGCACCGCAAAGACTGCAGGCCCTGATCGACGAAGGCCTGATCGACACCTTGGTTCGCCAGCTCATGAGCGGCAAGGAAGCCATGGTCTACGTCGTGCGCTGCGGCGGCGAGACGCGCTGCGCCAAGGTCTACAAGGAGGCCGACAAGCGCAGCTTCCGGCAGGCCGTCGACTACACCGAGAACCGCCGCGTCAAGAACAGCCGCGAGGCGCGCGCCATGGCCAAGGGCACGCGCTTCGGCCGCAAGGTGACCGAGGCCATCTGGCAAAGCGCCGAGGTCGATGCGCTCTACCGGCTTGCCGCCGCCGGCGTGCGCGTGCCGACGCCGCACAACTTCCTGGAGGGCGTGCTGCTGATGGACCTGGTGACCGACGCCAATGGCGACGCCGCACCCCGCCTGAACGATGTGATGTTCTCGCCGGCGGACGCCATGCGCCACCACGCCAGCCTGCTGCGCGAGGTGATGCGCATGCTGTGCGCGGGCATCGTGCACGGCGACCTCTCGGAGTTCAACGTGCTGCTGGCCGAGGGCGGCCCGGTCGTCATCGACCTGCCGCAGGCGGTCGATGCCGCGGGCAACAACCACGCCCGGCGCATGCTGTTGCGCGACGTCGAGAACCTGCGCAATTTCTTCGGCCAGTTCGCGCCCGTGCTGCTGGACACGCATTACGGCGAGGAGATCTGGCACCTCTACGAGCGCGGCCAGCTGCGCCCCGAGACCGAACTCACCGGCAGCTTCGTTCAGGAAACCGGCCCGGTCGACCTGCGCCACGTGATGCGCGAGGTGGACGACGCGCGCGAGGAAGAGGCCGCGCGGCGGCTGCGCCTGCGCACGCCGCGACAATAGGCAGGACAACGCCCGCCCGCCGCCTGCCAGACCGATGACCTCCTCCGTCCTGCCGAACCCCGCCCCGCGCCAGCTCCTGTCTTCCACCGTCCGCCGGGTCGCCAAGGCCGCGGCCTTCGTCGCGCTGGGCTTCGGCCCGGCCGCGCATGCCGCCGGCACGGCCATCCGGCTGGAGGACGACCGGGGCACCACGGTCGATCTGCAGGCGCCGGCCAGGCGCATCGTGTCGCTGATGCCTTCGCTGACCGAGACCGTCTGCGCCCTCGACGCCTGCGACCGGCTGGTGGGCATCGACCGCCACGCCAACTGGCCGGCCTCGGTGAAGGGGCTGCCGCAGGTGGGCGGCATCGACGACGCGAACGTGGAGCGCATCGTCGCGCTCAAGCCCGACCTGGTGCTGCTGCGTCCGCGCAGCCGCGCCGCCGAGCCGCTGGAGCGCCTGGGCCTGAAGGTGCTCGCGCTCGACGCCAAGACCCATGCCGACATGCGCCGCGTGATGGAGACCGTGGCCCGTGCCACCGGCCGCCCCGGCGCGGGCGAGGCCTACTGGCGCAAGCTCGACGCCGGGCTGGACG
>Ga0068851_10000701_pt1 | contig 14306 bp, 11 predicted proteins | sample KBSCornC12_FD_66588 | JGI IMG/M metagenome (GOLD analysis project Ga0068851, IMG submission 66588) | Corn rhizosphere microbial communities from Kellogg Biological Station, Michigan, USA - KBS Corn C1-2 | ecosystem: Host-associated > Plants > Roots > Rhizosphere > Soil ...
ATATAGATCACGGTAAATCAACCCTTTCTGACCGTCTCCTGGAGATCACCCACACGATCGCCTCCCGGGACATGGTGGCGCAAACCCTTGATAATATGGATCTTGAGCGGGAACGCGGGATTACGATTAAAAGCCACGCCATCCAACTCTACTATAAGCGTCCTAATGGCGAGGAATTTACCCTGAACCTGATTGACACGCCCGGCCACGTTGACTTTTCGTATGAAGTTTCCCGCTCCATCGCAGCTTGTGAAGGCGCTTTATTGCTGGTCGATTCAACACAAGGGATTCAGGCTCAGACCATTTCGAATCTCTACCTGGCGATCGAGCACAACCTGGAGATCATCCCAATCCTCAATAAAATCGACATGCCCAATGCGATGATTGATGAGGTTTCTGATCAGATCATTGACCTGGTGGGTGTTCCAAAGTCCGATATCATCCTGGCCAGCGGCAAGACCGGTGAAGGCGTAGATAAAATCCTGGAAGCCATTGTGGAAAGAATTCCTGCGCCTAAAGGCGATCCGGATGCTCCTCTCCAGGCCCTGATCTTTGATTCCGTCTTCAATTCCTTTCGTGGTGTAGTCGCCTATTTCCGGATTTTCAATGGTCGAATTCGAAAAGGAGAGCTGGTGCGCTTCGTCAATACCGCCGGCGAATATGCTGCTGATGAAATTGGAATTCTGCAAATGAGCCAGGTTCCTAAAAAAGAACTGTCTGCAGGAAACGTAGGGTACATCATCACCGGCATCAAAGAATCGAAAGAAATCAAAGTTGGTGATACGATTACGACTGTTGCTAATCCTTGCCAGGAAGCTATCAAAGGATTTGAGGACGTCAAGCCAATGGTCTTCGCCGGAATATATCCGATCGATAATGATGACTTTGAAGATCTAAGAGATAGTCTTGAAAAATTACAACTCAACGATGCGAGTCTTGTATTTGAACCTGAAACGTCTATTGCACTCGGCTTCGGATTTCGTTGTGGGTTTTTAGGGATGTTGCATTTGGAAATTATCCAGGAACGTCTCAGCCGGGAATTCAACCAGGAAGTTATCACCACCATTCCTAACGTTTCCTATAGGGCTTCCACAAAAAGATATGGATTGCAGGTCATCAACACCCCTAATGATCTTCCGGATCCGACATTACTTGAATTTGTAGAAGAGCCTTACATCCACGCACAGGTTATCACTAAACCAGAATATATCGGGGCGATCATGAATCTCTGTCTTGAAAAAAGAGGGATGCTCACGCACCAACATTATCTGACCACTTCACGGGTTGAACTTAGTTTTGATCTGCCCTTGGCTGAAATCGTTTTTGATTTTTACGATCGTTTAAAATCGATTACGAGAGGGTATGCATCGTTTGATTACGCACCAAAAGATTATAGAAAATCGGACCTCGTTAAATTGGATATCCGACTCAATGCAGAACCTGTGGATGCACTCTCATCGCTTGTGCATCGTGATAAAGCAGAAGCCATCGGTCGCAAAATTTGCGCAAAATTGAAAGACCTCATTCCGAAACAACAATTTGTTATTGCCATACAAGCTGCCATCGGTGCCAAGATCGTTGCGCGGGAGACTATTTCAGCTATGCGAAAAGATGTTACTGCAAAATGTTACGGTGGTGATATTACACGTAAACGCAAGTTGCTTGAAAAACAAAAGGAAGGCAAAAAGAAGATGCGCCAGATTGGTTCTGTAGAAGTACCGCAAAAGACTTTCCTCGAAGTGCTCAAACTGGATTAATAGTATCATGGATGTGAAGCACGGCTTAATCTTCGATCGCAAGGCCTGGGCCTGGATATTGCCGATCGCCGCTGCTCTTTTCTATATTCCTTTTATTGGGGGTGTTCATTTATTTGATTGGGACGAAATCAACTTCGCGGAAATCAGCCGGGAGATGATTCGGACTCATGACTACCTGACGGTGCAAGTCAATTATCAACCCTTTTTTGAAAAACCTCCATTGTTCATGTGGATGCAAGTGGCCTGCATGAAAGTGTTCGGCGTAAATGAATTTGCCGCCCGTTTACCAAATGCCATTGCAGGTATCTTCATCTCCATTCTCTTATTTCAATTAGGCCGGCATTGGAAAGATCGTCGATTCGGTATACTCTGGTCATTGTCCTATATGGGATCTGTATTACCCGCTTTGTATCACAAGTCAGGTATCATTGATCCGTGGTTTAACCTTTTTATTTTCTCCAGCCTGGCGAGTTGGTACGAAGGATCCCAGCAAAAATCTTCAGCATCAGGCTGGTATTGGCTCAGTGGTCTATTAAGCGGACTGGCCATCATGACGAAAGGTCCTGTGGGTCCCCTTTTAATTGGAATTACTGTTCTTGCCATTCGTATTTTTTCCAGGAATGGCCGATACCTGAGATTTCCTTCCATTTTGATTTTTATCATTGGAAATATTTTCGTTGCCGGTATTTGGTTTGGTTTAAATTGGATCAACAACGGGCCGGATTTTATTTTGGCTTTCCTGAAATATCAATATGAATTGCTAACACAATCGGTGGCTGGACATAAAGGTTTCCCGGGTTATCATATTGTAGTCACCTTATTTGGAGTATTTCCTGCTTCCGTTTTTGCATTAGGTGCATTCAGAAAAAAACAGCAAGGAGAAATTCAATCGCAGTACGATTTAAGAGCAATGATGATTTTATTATTGGGTATTGTTTTGATTTTATTTTCAATTGTGCAAAGTAAGATTGTACACTATTCTTCGATGTCGTATTTCCCTGTGAGTTTTCTGAGTGCGTGGTTCTTGTCCAATGCGATGGATAAAAAAGTTAAATGGTCCGCCTGGCACGGTGCATTACTCATCGTCATCACCACTTTAATTTTAATAGCGATTTGGGTGGTGCCATGGGTGGGATTGCACATCCAGGATATGAAATCCTATTTTTCACTTGACAATTTCACCCGGATTGCATTGGATACTCCCGTGAAATGGGATCTCTGGGATTACACCCCATTTGCCATTTTAATTTTGATCTTCACCATTGCCATTTTATTTTGGCGCAATGCTGAATATGAGCGTTCCTGGGCCACGATTTTTTTTGGCATGCCGTTGTTCGTTAATATTGCGCTTATTTTTTTTATTGGAAAAATTGAAACGTATACGCAAAGGGCCGCAGTTGAATTTTGTCAGTCTAAAGCAGGGAAACATATAGATATCTCCACCATAGGATATAAAAGTTATCTCCCTTATTTCTATGCGGATAAACCTGCCCCGGTTAAAGATCACTCCCGCATTATGGTCGATCGTTTTCATATTCTCCGTGCCGACAAGATCAATCGACTGGAAGAACATACCGATTGGAAAGTGGTTGGAGAAAAAAACGGATACATCTTTCTCGAAGAATAAAAAAAGGGATTGAAACTTACCGCCTCAATCCCTTTTGCTTTATATAAGCGTTTCGTTTATTTCACCATTCGGGCGACATACCATTTCTTTCCATCTGAAATCCTGAGGAAATACCATCCGGATTCGAGACTGGAAACATCAAGGTTATTGCTCTGTAGCGTCCGTGTTTGCAAAACATTCCTTCCGTCAATCCCGGATACGATGACTTCCTGAACAGGAGTATCAAGATCAATATGCAATTGATCAATCGCCGGAACAGGATATACCCTCAACGGAGTAAACTTAGGATCTGGTTTGACCGCAACATCCATGCCCACAAAGATGGAATCCATCGAAGTAATGCAACCGTTAGCATCAGTGATCTGAACTGAATAATTGCCACTTTCGGAAGCCACTAACTGATCCTCATCAGAATTATGATTTCCAGCAGGGGTTGTCCATAAATACGAATAAGGAATTACTCCCCCGGTAACAGTAATTAAAATAAGACCCGGACCTGAATCTGAAATATCAATGATTGTATCAACATCAATCTGGATAGCAGGCGGTTCTAAAACAGTATAATCCCGGTTTTCTACGCAACCTGCAGCGTCGTTAATAGTGACACTGTAAGCTCCCGCACCTAAATGATCAATGGTCGATGTTGTTTTCCCATTCGACCAGGTATAGGTCACTGGAGGTGTTGCATTTTCAACATTCACAGCAATAGAGCCTGTTGTATCTCCCGCACACAGCACATCTGTGATGAGGGATGTAACCGAGAGATTGCAATTTCCAGGCTGAACATTGAAACATTCAGATGCTGTACATCCATTGATGTCAGTTACCGTGAGGCAATATTGGCCCGGTGTAAGGTTAAAGATGGACATCGTGGTCGCACCATTGCTCCACAAGTATGCAATTACATTTGGAATTGGTGTACAAGTAATGGACCCGTCATGCAGACCTGGTGCAGATTCATTCGTGACTACGCAATTAAATGGAGTCAGGATAAATTGAAAGACAGTGATGCAATCTGCATCCTGGCAACCTGCTTGGTCCGAAACTGTAACACAATACTCTCCTCCACTTGATGCAAAGGTGAATGGATTCGTATCCCCGTTGGACCACAGATAAGTTACGGTTCCGGATTGTCCGGAAACAGATGATGTCAGTAATACTGTATCCTCTGCGCAAATAATGATATCCGCCGGAAGAACAACAGCAATATTACAGCCAAAAGCATCCACCTGGCCACTCCCAAGAGCAGTGCATCCATTAACATCTGTTACGGTAACCGAATATGTACCTGGAGCAAGTCCGATTATCGTGCTAGTAGCACCACCGTTGCTCCACAGATAAGTATATACTCCTGTGCCACCTGTGGGTGCAGCAGTTGCAGTACCATTATTTGCCCCAACACCAGTTTCATCTGTTGTTGTCACAGTTAAAGTTAACTGCGCTGGTTGGGTCACCGTGGATGAAGCAGTTGAAGTACAACCGTTATCATCTGTTATTGTGATAATATAGGTGCCGGCAGCAAGATTAGGATTACTTAATCCAACAACACCATTGGACCATAAGCTCGTATATGGTGATGTTCCTCCACTCACTGATGCTGTAAGATCAACATTGGCATCACCGAAACAAAGATTAGCTTGTGCCTGGGCGATACTTAGGTTAAATGGAGGGGGTTGAGTAATGGTATAAAACTTAACGGTCTGACATCCTTTAGAATCCGTTGTCGTCACGAGGTAATTTCCTGCTGCTAGATTTGAAGCCGTTACACCTGATGAGCCATTGGACCACATGTAAGTATAAGGAGGTGTGCCTCCTGAAGCAGCAATAGTTAATGAACCATTACTTCCTCCGGGACAAGTGACATTGGTTTGATTGACGAGACTGACTGCAACTGTTCCTCCCGGGTTGATGGTATAGGAAGCTGTTTTCGTGCAATTATTATTGTCAGTCACTGTAACCGTATACATACCAGGAGGAAGATCTGTGATGCTGTTTCCAACAGATCCATTTGACCACTCGCTAAACAGGGGAGCGACTCCTCCGGTGGTGGTAATGATGATACCTCCATCATTTGCGCCTGCGCAAGTTTCGTGGATGAGACTCACTAGGTTGATGGCAATCACCGCAGGTTGTGTTACGGTATAAGTCGCCATTTTAGTACAACCATTATCATCAGTCACGGTAACAATGTAACCGCCGGCAATCAGATTGGAAATGGTTGCACCGGATCCTCCGTTTGACCAGTTAAAGCTATAAGGTGCTACGCCACCGGATGCGTGCGCTGTGATTGATCCATTGTTACCGCCATTACAAGAAACATTGGTGATGGTAGGAGCAGTAAAAACAAGATTCGTTGGTTGAGTGATCGTCACACTGGCTGTTGCAGTAGATGGTTGAGTATCTGTAACTGTAACAGTATACGTACCAGCTGCAAGGTTAGAGATAGTTGATCCTGAACCTCCATTGGACCAATTATAAGTATAAGCAGGGGCGCCTCCAGTTGCAGTAGCCGTTGCACTTCCAGTAGAGGTACCGAAACACAATACATTGACTGAATTAGTGATACTCACTGCCAATGGATTTCCACCTCCGTTAAGCATTCCACTTCCGGAAGACTGGACGATCAAATCTCCTCCATCACTACCATTTCCATTGGCCACATTACCAACCGCATAATAAGTAATAGTTGTGTTAGCTGGGCCGAGCGGTGATTTCCATGTTGCCGTGTAAGAAACGGAACCAGGAAGTGTAGGATAAACCTGCGCGGGAAAATGTTCCCAGTAAGTTCTGCCTCCCGATGTGTGCGTATGTGAATTAGGACCGGTAGTAGTAAAGGATCCGGCTTGCTGATTAGCACTATTCAGAAACACAATTTGAAATCCACCCTTAGGTGTGGTACCACCCTGCATAAACGAATTCGTTTGCGTATTGGTGATGGTCAAAGGGTAAGACGTATTGGGCTCGATGGTGGTCGGAAAACCAGTAAGCACAATAGTACCTGTCTGACCGCTGCCCGGGGGTGAATGGCAGTCTGAACACAGACCTTCTCCGGGAGCACCGGTTTCTCCATCAGGAGGATCTGCCTGGTTGGCAAGCCACAAGGCAACACTGACGAATAAAGCGAGAATAGTATACTTTCTTGACATACTCAATGTGTATTAATAATGAACAAATAACGTCGACCATTACCAAATGTTAATGGCCCATAATTAAATTGAGGGTGTAACCAATATCTCCTGTTTCAAGTAATCTATTCTATTTGAAAATCAGATTTTAATCCATTTTTCAAAATAGGTTTCACTACCCGACTGTAACTTCATCCAGTACATTCCGGAAGACATTGCTGGAACTTCAATCTTGCCCTGGTCCATGGTGGTTTTACCCACTTCGCTTCCTGTACTTGTATAAAAATAAATGATGCCATCCGGCTTCTCCTGATTTTTGAAATTCACAAAAATCTCTGAAGAACCAGGATTGGGATATACTATTGGTTTGTTGGAGGTTATGTCTGAATTAGCAGCCAGCATTACTGAACCCATTACCCGGGCGATCAACGTTTTATCACCTGAACTCTGGAAATTTCCGTTACAGATATTTCCAGCGACGTAACAGGTGATTAAACCTGAAGTTGGAAGGTTCGAGGCTTTCCATTGCACTTTCCATTTGACTACATTGCTATCCGGATAAGTTAATGCCGGGTGATGTTCAAAATATTGTCGTCCGGAAGAGGTCTGAATAACCGAACTGGAGGAAGGCGATGATAGCTCTCCTGCTTTTGTATTAGTAGGACCCAGAATAGTCATTTGAAATCCTCCACGAACTGCAGTACCTATGCTGTCGCGATTCACAACAGTGAGCTCATAAGTTTGATCGGGAGTGATAGTAGCTGGAAATCCTTCAATAGAAATAGAACCTTTGATGGCCTGGTTTTGCGGAGTGTGACAGGATACGCACGTAGATTCACCTGGCGCACCCGTCCTGCCATTCGGCGGATCCGTTGAGAAGGAAACCAAAAGAAATACAAGTGACATAATCGTCAAAATGGCGTTTTGTCTGATCATAAAAAGCGTACGCTCTCCTTTGTGAGATCAATACTACTAAAAAATGCTTTATATGAATATATGTACTCACCCAAAAGACCATCCGGGTATACTAAAGGGGAATTTTTCATGTTCATCCGGTTCGCCAAACAGGGATTACCTGCCAGATTAAATCATATAATTGAGCCCTTTGACCTTTCAATAAGTGCATTCGTATAGTAAAATCAGCGTTTAACCGATCTCCTTAGACGGGAGCGCAACTTACTCCAGCCAAATGTCGTCTTTATGACACAAGTGCAATGAAACCAAAAGACCAGGTGATGCATGAAGTTCGATACAGGATTTATTCATCATTTAAACTATTGCATCATGAAACGAAATCTTTTTCTGCTGCTGTCTTTTTGTTTGGTTTTAGTCTTTCCCAGTAGAGCCAATACCATAAAGCCTCGCTCCTCCGCTGATCAATTGCGTAAAGAGGTATCTGGTTTTTTCAAAAGTCAGGATCTCACTTTTCTACAAAAAAATGTGGAAGTCGTCAGGGTCAGCTTTATGATCAACGCCAAAAATGAATTGGTCATTTTTGATGTCTCCGGTGAGGATGTTGATGCCTGTAATTATGTAAAAAAAGTATTAAACTTTAAACAGGTCACCTATGCTCCTGCTAAACAATTGGCGAGGTATGCAGTAGATATTAGATTGGTAAAGGGATAAGGGAGGAAAGGCAGAAAGGATTAAGCGACTGTCGTTGGCGATCCCTTAAAAAGGGAATCCACAAAAGCAATCTTATTGAAAACCTGGAGCTGATCTATTTTTTCACCGACACCGATAAAGCGAATGGGTATTTTAAATTGATCAGAAATACCAAGAGCAACACCACCTTTTGCTGTGCCATCTAATTTAGTGAGTGCAAGACAAGTGACGTCAGAGGCTTCAGAAAATTGTTTGCACTGTTCTATAGCATTCTGTCCTGTAGTGGCATCAAGCACCAGCATCACATCATGAGGAGCGCCAGGCAACGATTTATCGATGGACTTTTCGATTTTAGTTAGCTCACGCATGAGATTGATCTTGTTTTGCAATCGTCCGGCAGTATCTATAATGACAACATCAACATTGGATTTGATGCCTTCCTTTACTGCTTCAAAAGCAACAGCAGCAGGGTCGGTATTCATGCCCTTGGAAAAGAAAGCACATCCTACACGGTCCGCCCAAATTTTTAATTGATCAACTGCAGCAGCCCGAAAAGTATCACCGGCAGCAAGCAGTACACTATGCCCTCTTTGCTTGTATTGATAAGCCAGTTTTCCGATGGTAGTCGTCTTCCCTACTCCATTGACACCAACGACGAGTAAGACATAAGGCTTCTTTCCCGCAGGGAGGTCAAAGTCTTCAAGGTCAACGGTATTGTTTTCGGAAAGGAGTCCGGCGATCTCGTCGCGAAGAATGGAATTCAGCTCATTCGTGTTGAGATATTTATCTTTTGCAACACGGGCTTCAATTCGCTCAATGATCTTGACAGTAGTCGGCAGGCCAACATCACTGCTGATCAATGCAGATTCCAGTTCGTCGAGGACCTCAACATCGACCTTCGACTTACCGGCGACCGCCTTGGTAATTTTTTGAAAGAGATTGGACTTGGTTTTTTCCAGGCCTTGCTCTAACTCCTGCTCTTTTTCCCTGGAAAAAAATTTGTTGAAAAAACTCATCTACTTTCTTCGCTTATTTCTCAGCGAAGAACTCTTTCACTTTGTCCTTATGGACCATAACCTCTTTATAGGAGTATTTTCCAGTGACGGGGTCCTTGATGGGCTTAACCACTTTCACAAAATCCCTTCCGGATCCGGCATTGCTCGCACGTTGAGCAACCTTGGCATTCTTGGATACTTTAGCCATGAGATGAAGTGTTTATTATTTGATTTCTTTATGCAGGGTGACTTTCTTCATGATCGGGTTGAACTTCTTCAGTTCGAGGCGATCAGGCGTGTTCTTCCTGTTTTTCTGCGTAACATATCGCGATGTACCCGGCAAACCGCTGGCCTTGTGCTCAGTGCACTCGAGGATGATTTGATTGCGGTTACCTTTTGACTTCTTAGCCATGATGTGTAAGTATTACTATTTTTTATTCAATACAACCCCGGTATTCACACCGTCGGCTTTCAATTGCTTGAGATAATCATACAGCCCAAGCTTGTCGATATTGCGGATCGCAGCAGTAGAAACGTTGATCGTCACCCACTGGTTCGTTTCCGGAATAAAGAATCTCTTCTTCTGCAGGTTGGGTAAAAAGCGTCTCTTGCTCTTCATGTTCGAGTGAGACACTTTGTTGCCTTTCATAGGCTTTTTACCGGTCAATTGACATTCTTTGGACATGATATCGGATGTCTAAATTTTTAATCTATGTTTTTACTATTCAAGGACTTAACCCGAAATAAAGTGACTTCGGAAGGAGTCGAACCTTCAACCTCCTGATCCGTAGTCAGGTGCTCTATCCAATTAAGCTACGAAGCCGGGTCCTCAAACGGACGGCAAAGATAGAATTTTATCCCTTACCCTTGGTAGCCCGGCTCTTTAATATTTTAGAGCGCTTCAGCTATCCTAAATAGCTAAAAATCAATCATTTAATTAATATACCACAAATTTCGATGAGGATTTGAGCTTACCGTTCCATAAGGTGACCACATAGGTCCCAATAGGAAGGGAGGCTGTATTGATCCGGATATATTTCTTGAGAAAATCGTCGGCGCTAATAGAATACTGGGCAATTTCACTTCCATTAACTGAATACAACTGCATATGAGCATTGGTGGTGTCCCCTGTTGCTTTAAATCCGACGTCCACGTAACCCAGATGGACCAGGTTAGGATGGATATAGGATATTTCCACAAAAGTCTCAGCATGAGAGGTACAATCTTCTGAGGCAGCTCTCATAGCTGCATCCGATTCCAATCGTTTACCTGTCACTGTGATTCCATCAAGCGAGTTGTTCGCTTTAGCGGTTGAAAAAATAATATCCCTGACCCTTCGCGCTACCGATGCAGGATCAGATTCTATTCCATCCAAAAAGGAAGCACAGTGTGTGCTATACATTAATGCTATTGTCCCCGTCACATGAGGTGTTGCCGAACTTGTACCTGGAAATTCCTTGTATGTCATTCCGGAGGCAACTGTTACAGTGCCGTTACCAGGCGCTCCGATGTCAATACTGGTAATGCCATAACCCGCATTCTCCAGGATGTGATCACTTAGATCCACATTCGTAACAGCTATCATGTATTCCGATGTGCAGGTAGTTGGCATATCGCCATCATCATCCACAGAAATTCCTTTATTAGGCGCTGCACATACACTGAGTATTCCTCGTTCTCCCAATTTGTCATACATCATGCACCATAGTGGATGATCAGCTGCAAAGGCCTGATCGAGTCCCGCTGATAGGTTAGCTACCACGACGAAAGCACCGCGTTGTCCATTCGTCTGATCATAGAGATTCCTCATGTCCAGTACGTATTGATAACTTTCAATAAGCTCTGACTCAAAATCTGCGCCACTGACCAATAGTAATTTGACCTTCCAGTTTACACCAGTGACTCCTTTATTATTGTTCCCCACTGCTCCTACAATACCGGCTACTGAAGTACCATGTGTGGCGACTGGATGTTGATCATTTTTTGTTTTGACATTGTATCCCTGGTAATCATCGATGTATCCGTTGCCATCATTGTCAATTCCGTCACCGGGTATTTCACTATGATTATGAAAGATATTGGCAATCAAATCGGGGTGATTAGTTTCAAAACCTTCATCAATTACAGCGGCCACAATTGTATCTCCATTCGCAGTCAATCCACCAGTGGAAAAATCCCAGGCTTTCGGCATACCGATCAGCCTCATATCGGACTGGTTTATAAAAGAAGGATCGTTGGGCTCAGTATCTCTCCAGTCAATTCGATGATCTTCCTGCATCCTGTTCACGCAGGGGAGCGACTGCAATGCTTTGAGATCGGATGCTGGAAATTCCATTACATACCAACCATCGACCGGTAATTTTTTATAGAGATATCCTTCTTCATCAAAGCCATTTTTGGTGCGCCATTCGCGGATACAGGAGTCGTTGGCATTTTTGACTTCGACCATCCACCGGGCAGTGGGCTGGGCAGACTGGAAAAAGGGAAAGACAGCAGTGAGGAGTTGAAAAACGTAGATAAGCGTCATCTGGGTCAATTATGTTCTCTGATAATGATGGATAACGAAGAAAGGTCCGTTATCGCATACCGGGACCAAAGTTACTAGGTTACCCTATATTAATCGCTAATATGATGTCTCCTCATACGGAGGTTCAATGAGTCGTTTTATGCTTCCCTTTAAAGTTCTTCTCCCCTGCCTCTACCTTGAAGGGCAAAAAATTCTCGGCTGGCGGTATTGGGCAATTGTATCCATCGCTAAATGCACAATAAGGATTGTAGCATCGATTGAAATCAATGGTGATCATACCATCTTCCGTATCCTTTTTGGATAAATCAATATACCGTCCTCCACCGTAAGTTGTGATGCCGGTTGTTTCATCGGTGAATGGTAAGAAAAGGTAATCCTTATACTCAGGATTGGAGAGCAATTTTATGTTTTCATAAACACTAAGCCTTGCACTATCCTGGCCCCATTTAAAATAAGCTTCACCCCATTTCCTGTAAGTCTTGGTGATGCCACTATAAGTCGGTAATTCAAAATTCTGGCTCTCCGGTGTCAGTACAAATTTTGCTTTTACGATACCTTGTTTATTGGGCGGATAAAAATCAAGCCACTCAATATCTTCTTGTTTTAACGGCGAACGTTCATCGGTCAGGAATTCAGATTTGTATTCTTCCCGATAGGTCAATGTCTCTTTCACAAATGAATGGCACGACACCAACATCATGATTATAATACAAGAAATAAAGATGACCCTCATATTATTCCTTCGAAGCGACCAGGGCCAATTGCTTGCCATCCGGGCTCACGGACATCCGGGAGATATGTTGAATACCATAAACAGAAAGGTCTCCGCATTCTTTCCAGGTGTTGTGATCCTCAGGTGACAAATACATCAGCTTTTGATCTTTACCCATGAAAAAAGTTCCGTCGGGAGCAATAGCAAAATCTTCTGATTTGGACGGAGTCTCCGCCACTATATCTATAACAGTTGAAGTCTCACTGTATTTTTTGATGTACCAATACGTCTCGCTGAATTTGTGGATGTAATACACACCACCTTTTCCATCAGAAATAAGTGTGCGGCCGATAGAAGTTGTAATCCGTTTGGATTTATGTTCCTGCACATTATAACTCATCAATTGGTTGGATTGTCCTTCAATGCGATAAAGCGCAAGATCATCTGGTTTAACCCAACCATAATATCCTATGTCCTTCATGTCCGGTGTCAAACTTTCATAAGTACCTCCATGGATTGGAAATTGAAATACCTGCTGATCAATAGGCTCGCCCTCCACCTGCCTCACCACGGAATAATAATCTCCGGTCGATCGCAATTGAGGTGAATATTCATTTGCTTTTGTGCTGGTGAGTTGCTTGCATTTTTTAGCAGCTGGAGAAAGTAACCAGATATCATTTTGTGTTTCACCCGCTTTCCTCACACTCACGAGTATGTCCCCTGCCGATGTAAAAAAAGGTTGATTGGTATATCCTCCGGGATTAAATCCGCTCAGGAATTTTGGACCGTAAATGTGATATAATTTATCAGGAGTTCTGGTGATGTTGAATAAATAAAGCTGCGTCTCTCCCTGGGCGCTTATCCCTTGTAGGTTAGGCAGTACAAAAACGAGTAGAAGGAGGAAAGGCCGTAACATTATCAACGATTATGTTTCAATTCAAATTTAACCTTAAAATCATGTAAATGTTGCAATTCAGATGAATCCGATATTTTAAAAGTAGGGGCTCAACATCTTGAGCCCAACTTTTAAAATATCTTTTTTTCAACTGTCGGGCAGGGGTTATGAACCCATATTTAAAATCATATTTTTTTTAATCGTCGATCTCGTTCTCCGGAATCCAGATTTCAAAATATTTATTTTTTTATTTGTCGGGCTCAAAATATTGAGCCCCTATCATCAAAAGAAAAATATTTTAACAGGGATTTTTCCTGAGCCTTCGCCTCAGCCTACTACTAATCCATCTTATACGCCGATGTAAAAATCCGGCTCCAGTTGATACCATTGCTGATGTCGCCATTCTTTGTAGAGAACCAGATAAACAATGGCTTCCCTACAATATGGGTTTCCGGTACAAATCCCCAAACCCTCGAGTCCTCGGAGTTATGGCGATTATCGCCCATTGCCCAATAGTAATCGAGTTTGAAAGTATAAGAAGTGGCCGGCTTGCCATTGATGATGTATTGTCCATTCTCCTCTTTATAATCATTGCCTTCATACACATCAATCACTCTCCTGTATAACGCGATGGTCTCCGGTGTCAATTGAACCGTTGCACCTTTTTTAGGAATATAAATTGGTCCATAGTTATCAATCGTCCAGTTTCCGAAATGAGCCTTATCATGTGGATACAAATCTCCATGAGGAATATTCTGACGGGTGTATTTATTAAATGTATCTAATGCCTGTTCAGGTGAAAGTGGCTGCACGATGACGCCTTCCATTTTTTGAAGAGCATCCACTTGTGGTTGTTCAAGAGTATAGATGAACGGAATATTATAAGGGTGATCGTTTTCGTCAATGTCCTGATCTTTCAGCCACTGCGGATTAATAGGATTCGTTGAATTAACATAGTAGGTGTACCGCAAATGCTTGGGATTCACTACAGGTTGACCATTGATGTAAACCTGCCGGTTTCTGACCTCAAGACTATCGCCGGCAATTGCAATGCAACGTTTGA
>Ga0068851_10000705_pt1 | contig 14267 bp, 10 predicted proteins | sample KBSCornC12_FD_66588 | JGI IMG/M metagenome (GOLD analysis project Ga0068851, IMG submission 66588) | Corn rhizosphere microbial communities from Kellogg Biological Station, Michigan, USA - KBS Corn C1-2 | ecosystem: Host-associated > Plants > Roots > Rhizosphere > Soil ...
TTCCATTCCTGGTAGAAGCCCGCGTGGCGCAGCTTTTCCCGGAAGGAATCGGTCTTCGGCTGGTTGAGCACCATCCCCTTGTCCGCCAGCTCCTTCTGCAGGCTCGTGTTGAGCTTCGCCACGTCGGCGCGCTCGTTCACGCCGGCGGCATTCACGTGCTTCGCCACGATCGCGCGCAGGTCCGCGGGCAGCTTCTCCCACGCCTTGCCGTTGGCGAGGAACCAGAAGCCGTCCCACATGTGGTTGGTCATGGAGCAGTACTTCTGCACTTCGTAGAGCTTGGCGGTGGAGATGATCGCGAGCGGGTTTTCCTGCCCGTCGACGATCTTCGTCTGCAGCGCGGAATACACCTCGGCGAAGTTGATCGAGGCGGGCGCGGCCTCGAGCGCCTTGAACATCGAGGTCCACAGCGGCGAGACCGGCACGCGGATCTTGAAGCCCTTGAGGTCGTCGGCGGTGTTGATGGGCTTCGTGGACGACGTGACCTGGCGGAAGCCGTTGTCCCAGATCTTCTCCATGGGCACGATGCCCGCCTTGGCGATCTGCGCCCGCACGTAAGCGCCCAGCTCGCCATCCAGCGCCTTCCACACCGCGTCGTAGTCGGCGAACGCGAAGCCGATGCCGGTGATCGAGGTGGCAGGGACCAGCGTCGAGAGGATGAGGCCGGAGAGCGTGAAGAACTCGAGCGCGCCGGTGCGAAGCTGGCTCAGCATGTCCGTGTCGGAGCCGAGCTGGTTGTTGGGGAAGATGTGGATGTCCACGCGCCCCTTCGTCTCCGTGCGGATGGCTTCGGCCATCTCCTTCGCGCGGATGTTCATCGGGTGCGTGACGGGCAGGTTGTTGGCGTACTTGTACGGGAACTCCGCCTTCTGGGCGAAGGCGCTCGGGAAGGGCAGGCTCGCGGCGGCGCCGGCGGCGGTGATCGTGAGGAAATCGCGTCGCTTCATTTCGGGGTTCTCCGTTTCGGGTCGGGGCTGAACTGCCGGCGCAGCGTCGGCAAGCCCACGCCGAGCGCTTCGAACCCGCCGTCCGCGGCGAGCGTCTGTCCGTTCACGTAGCTGGCCTGCGGGCTGCAGAGGAAATACACCGCGGCGGCGATCTCCTCGGGGGTGCCGTAGCGATTGAGCGGGATGGTGTCGTAGTAATCCTGGCGGATGGCGACGCTGTGCACGAGCTTGGCCATGGCGGTGTCCACGGGGCCGGGTGCCACGCAGTTCACGCGGATGCCGACCGTCCCCAGTTCCGCCGCGTATTGCTTCGTGAGGTGGATGAGCGCGGCCTTGCTGGTGCCGTACGCCACGCGCAGCGTGCTCGCGCGCAGCCCGGAGATGGAAGCGACGTTCACCACCGCGCCGCCGCCTGTCTTCATCATCACCGGCGCGCACGCATGGGTGCACAGGAAGGCCCCGCCCAGGTTGGTCGCGAGCACCTTCTGCCATTCCCTGAACGTGGTCTCGAGGATCGGCTTGAAGACCGCGATGCCGGCGTTGTTCACCAGAGCGTCGATGCGGCGGAACCGCTTCGCGACGTCGCGGATGGCCGCCTTCACCTGCTTCTCGTCGGAGACATCGCACACGATGGCGAGCACGCGCTCGGGATCGGCGAGCCGCTTCCCGGTCTCGCTCAGCGTCTTGCGGTCGATGTCGAGCAGGGCCACGCGGTGGCCTTCGGCGAGGAAGCGCTCGGCCACGGCGAGGCCGATGCCGCGGGCGCCTCCGGTGACGACCGCCACGGGCGCGTCGTTGGGGGTGGATCGGGGCATGGGAAGCGAGGCTCGGGGAAAGGGGCGAAAATACGATTTTGCACGCGTTCGAGCGTTGACCGCGCGCAAGTGTCCAACCGCGTTATTCTCCGCACCCCCACATGACCCAGCAGAACGATCCTTCGAACGAAGGCTTTGCCGCGCTCGGCCTCGACGCCCGCATCGTGGCCGCACTCGAGGGCCTCGGCTACGAGGAGCCCACGCCGATCCAGCAGCAGACCATCCCGCCGCTCATCGAGGGGCGCGATCTCCTCGGCCAGGCCGCGACCGGAACCGGGAAGACGGCCGCCTTCGCGCTGCCGATCCTGCAGCGGTTCGCGACGGAGGGCCGCGGCGAAGGCCCGCTTGCGGTGATCCTCGTGCCCACGCGCGAGCTCGCGATGCAGGTGGCCGAAGCCGTGCATCGCTATGGCAAGGCGCTCGGCGTGCGTGTGCTTCCCGTCTACGGCGGGCAGCCCATCGGCCGCCAGCTCCATGCGATGCGCGCGGGCGTGGACGTCATCATCGCGACGCCGGGGCGCGCCCTGGACCACCTGCGGCGCGGCAGCCTCGCGCTCGCGGCGGTGCGTGTGGTGGTGCTCGACGAAGCCGACGAGATGCTCGACATGGGCTTCGCGGACGACATCGAGACGCTGTTGCGTGAAGCGCCCGCCGAGCGCCAGACCGTGCTCTTCTCCGCCACCATGCCGCCGCGCATCGAGGCGATCGCGAAACGCAACCAGCGCGATCCCGTGCGCATCCGCATCGCCAAGGCTCCGGCGAAGGCGGGCGAGGCGCCGAAGGTGCGGCAGCAGGCTTACCTCGTGCCGCGGGCGGGGAAGATGCAGGCGCTGGGCCGCATCCTCGACCTCGAATCGCCCGCGGCGGCGCTCGTGTTCTGCCGCACGCGCACCGAGGTCGACGAGCTCACCGAGACGATGAATGCGCGCGGCTTCCAGTCCGAGGCGCTGCACGGCGGCATGACGCAGGAGGGCCGCGACAAGGTGATGAAGCGCCTGCGCACGGGCGCCTCCGAATTGCTCATCGCCACGGATGTCGCCGCACGCGGCCTGGATATCGACCGCCTCACGCACGTCATCAACTACGACCTGCCCAACGCGCCCGAGGCTTACGTGCACCGCATCGGCCGCGTGGGACGCGCGGGGCGCGAGGGTGTGGCCATCACGCTGGTCGAGCCGCGCGAGCATCACCAGTTGCGCAACATCGAGCGGCTCACCAAGCACCGCATCGAGATCGCGAAGGTGCCGACAGTTGCGGACCTGCGCGCGAAACGGCTGGAGCTCACGCGCGCGGCGCTGCAGGAGGCGCTGGTCGGCGACGACAACGAGCACTTCCGCGTCGTGGTCGATGCGCTCTCCGACGAATACGATCCGATCCAGATCGCGATGGCGGCGGTGAAGCTCTATCACCAGGCGACGGTGGGGGATTCCGAGGACGACGAGGAGCACTCTGGCCCGGGCTCTACCACGGCCGCGGACGGGGCTCGCGCGAGGGCTGCCGAATCGTCTTCCCGGGCGCCGCGACGGGTCGCTGGGCCCGGGGCCGACGAAGCCCCCTATGGCCTCGTCCCCGCCGGCGAGATGACGCGCATCTTCGTCGGCGCCGGCCGCGACGCCGGCATCCGTCCCCAGGACCTCGTGGGCGCGATCGCGAACGAGGCGGGTGTAGCGGGCGCGCTCATCGGCGCGATCCAGATCAGCGATCGCTTCTCGCTGGTCGAGGTGCCGGGGGATGTGGCCGAGCAGGTCGTGAAGGCGCTCGGCAAGACCAAGCTGCGCGGCCGCAAGGTCCTCGTGAAAGTCGACCGCGGTCGTTGAACCCCCAAAATGGGGACGTACCCGATTTCCCATGTTGCGGAACGACGTTCCGCGATGCGGGAAATGGGGTGCGTCCCGATTTTCGGGTTACATGCTGCGGAAGATGGGCATGAAGGTGAGGCTCACGGGCAGCGTCTCCTTGCGGCTCTTGAGCCGGATGGTGCCGCGGCCGGAGTCGTCGCGCGTCACGGCGGCGATGGCGCGCATGTTGACGATCGTCGAGCGGTGGATCTGCTTGAAGATCGCGGGATCGAGCTCGTCGAGCAGCTCGCGGATGGTCCTGCGGATGAGCGCCTCGCCGTCGGCCGTCATCACGACGGTGTACTTGTTGTCGGCCTGGAAATAGGCGATGTCGTCGACGAGGATCAGCCGCGTCTCCTTGCCCACGTTCGCGGTGATCCACGCGAGCGGCGGCTTGCGGCTCTCGGCGGGAAGCTTGTCGCGCAGCTTGTCGACGAGGGCGGCGAGCGCTGCAGGGTCGGCCCCGCCAGCGGATGCGCGCGCCTTCACGCGCTTCACGGTCTCGGCCAGGCGTTCGCGGGCGATCGGCTTCAGCAGGTAGTCGACGGCGCCGCGGTCGAATGCGTCGATCGCGTACTGGTTGTAGGCGGTGACGAAGACCACCTGCGTCGCCGGGCTCGCTTCGGCAGCGGCGGCCGCGACCTCGAGCCCGGTGAGCCCCGGCATGCGGATGTCGAGGAACGCCACGTCGGGATGGTGCTCGTCGATGGCTTCCACGGCCGTGCCGCCATCCTCGCACGCGATGATCTCCAGTCCCGGCCACGTTTCCCGCAGCAGGGACACCAGCTCCTCGCGCAGCAATGCCTCGTCTTCCGCGACCACCGCCTTCATGCCGGAGCGCTCCCCGCGTGCGCCGGCGCGTTCGCGGGCAGCACGATCGTGGCGCTGACGCCTTTCGGGAAATTGGAGCCGATGGAGAACGACGCGTCGTCGCCGTACACCAGCCGCAACCGCTCGCGCACGTTCCTGAGCCCGATGCCCGTGCCGCTCGTGCCCTCGGCGAAGCCGCGGCCATCGTCGGCCACGCTGACCGAAACCTTGCCATCGGCCGCGCGTGCCAGGATCCAGACGGTGCCGCCGCCGGGCACGGGCTCGAGCCCGTGCTTCACCGCGTTCTCGACCAGCGTCTGCAGCATCATCGGCGGCATGGGCGTCGCGCGCAGCCCCTCGGGGACCTGGATCTCGAGCCGCAGGCGCTCGCCCATGCGGATCCTCAGGATCTCGAGATAGGCACGCGCACGCGCGAGCTCCTCGCCCAGCGACGACATGGAATCCTCCGCGCGCGGCAGCGAGTGGCGCAGGTACTGGATGAGGTGGCCCAGCATGAGGTCCGCGCGCGCGGGGTCGCTGCGCGTGAGCACCTGCGCGCTCGCGAGCGTGTTGTAGAGGAAGTGCGGCTCCACCTGCGCGTGAAGCAGCGAGAGCTTCGCGACCGTGAGCTCCTTTTCGGTGGCCGTGTCGCGCGCCTCGGCCTTCTCGCCCTTGCGCCGCTCGGCGATGCGATGCATCAGCGCACGCGTGATCGCCTCGGTGTTCTCGAGGTTCGTGCCGTCGTCGACGGCGAACCAGTCCACCCATGCGCCGCCTTCGGGCTCGCACACCAGGAGGAGGCTGCTGGTGTCGTCGCCGGGCGTGATCGTCGCGAAGACGAGGTTGCGCCGCGCGCCGGACGAGCCGCCCGCGGGCTTGGCGCCGTGCTTGCTGCGCAGGTACGGGTCCATGCGCTTCACGCGCGCGCGCACCTGCAGGCTGTCGCGCGCGCTCTCGACGTTCTCGACGTACGGCAGCTCGCGGATCGCCGCCTCGACCATCGCGAACGCATCGTCCGCCGGGAACGGGATCTCGACCTGGCGGCGATGGCGGCTGCCGAGCGAGGCGAAGTCCGGCCGGTTGGAGATGAGCTGCACGCGCTCCACGTGCGAGTAGGCGCGGATGATCGCCACGACGATCGCGATGACGACCAGGAATCCCAGGACCGAGCCGTCCCGATGGCGGAAGAAGAGCGCGTCGAGGAGGCCTGCCGCGATGCCTGCGACGATGGCCCAGCGCAACGCGTGACGCGCGATGAAGAAGTACGTTTTCATGCCGCGCAGGATATCAAGCGGGCGGCCGCGCAACCGGGCCGATCCGACGAAATGATGCCCGGCCGGCGTGAAAGCGGATTGGCTGGCGCAAGCCGTCGTCCCCGGACGAGGGCCGGCCTACCGGGCGATGCCCGCCTCACGCAGGTAGCGCATCACGCCGGGATGGATCGTCGCGCGGTCGGCGGGCGCATCGAGGGTGTTCATGGCCGTGCTGTCCCTTGCATGCGGCGGGCGCTTCGCGAACGCGGACTCGTTGCGATGCAAGGACCGGGCCACGCGGTAGGCGGTCTCATCCGGCAGGTCGGCGCGCGCGAAGACGAAGCTCCACGAGCCCACGGAGACGAGGTCGTGCGTGATGCCCTTGTAGCTGCCGGCGGGAATCGTGATGCGCTTGAGGAAGCGGTGCTTCGCCGTGATGCGATCGATCTCTTCGGCGGAGGGCACGATGAAGCGCGCACCTCCTGGCGAATCGGCCACGCTGGCGAAGCCCGGGTATCCGAGGCCGCCGCCCCACAGGGCGGCCGCGCGGCCATCGAGCACCATCGCGGGACCGTCGGCGGCGCGGTCGAGATAGAACGACCTGAAGTCGCGGTCGCGGTCGAGGCCGAGCGCATCGAGCGTGTAGCCCGCGAGCAGCACGAGGCCCGAGCCCTTCGCGCCCCAGGCCACCGGTTGTCCCTCGAGATCCGCGATCGCGCGATAGGGGCTTGCCGCGCGCACCACGAACATGCCGGGCGACGAGTACATCGCCCAGAGCACCTTGATATTCGAGGGGCCCGCGCGCCGCACGCCCGCGAGCGCTTCGTAGGCCGCTTCGCCCTGCACGAGCGCCAGGTCGAGCTTGCCTTCCTCGAGCATCGGCACGTTCTCGGCGCTGCCGGTCGTATTGCGCGTCTCGATGGTGATGGCGGGATCGGATTCCTCGACCACTGCCTTGAACGCGGCGCCGTAGACGGGAAAGCCGCCGCCGGGTGTCGAGGTGCCGAGGGTGAGGGTGAGCGGCACGGGGCGGGCGGGAGCAAAGGAGCATGCGCCGGCGACCAAAGCCGCCGCCAGCCACGCGAAGCGATTCGATACAAGTGTGTCCATGGATCGCGGCGATTGTGCCGCATAATTCCGCGTCCATGAAAGACCTCACGCAGGGCTCGCTCTCGGGCCACCTTTTCGCCATGTCGCTGCAGATGGGCCTGGGCCTGGTGCTGCAGACGCTCTACTTCTTCGTCGACCTGTACTTCGTGGCGCAGCTCGGCAACGCCACGGTCGCCGGTGTAAGCGCCGCGGGCAACGTGACCTTCGTCGTGATCGCGATGACGCAGGCGCTGGGCGTGGCGACGGTGGCATTGGTCTCGCACGCGGTCGGGCGCAAGGACCAGGCGGCGGCGAACCACGTCTTCAACCAGTCGGTCTCGATGGCGATGGCCGCGACCGTCGTGTTGCTCGCCGGCGGCTACGGCCTCGCGGGCTCTTACATGAACCTCTTCGCCGCCGATGCGGAGACGGCGCGCGAGGGCCTCGCCTTCCTGCATGGCTACCTGCCGGGGATGGCGCTGCAATTCGCGAGCGTCGTGATGGCATCGGGCCTGCGCGGAACGGGCATCGTCAAGCCGACCATGATCGTGCAGGCGTTGAGCGTGCTGCTGAATGCGGCGCTGGCGCCGGTGCTGATCGCGGGCTGGGGCACGGGTCATCCGTTGGGCGCTCTCGGCGCGGGTCTCGCCACTTCGGGGGCCGTCACGGCCGGCGTGGTGATGCTGACGATCTATTTCGTGCGGCTCGAGCACTACGTGCATTTCGATGTGAAGCAGTGGAAGCCGCGGCTCGCCACCTGGAACCGGATGCTGCACGTGGGCATTCCCGCGGGCGGCGAGTTCCTGATGATCGCGCTCCTCAGCGCCGTGGCCTATTGGGCGGTGCGGCGCTTCGGCGCGGAGGCGCAGGCGGGCTATGGCATCGGCGGGCGCATCAACCAGATGCTCTTCGTGCCGGCGATGGCGATCGCGTTCTCGGCAGCACCCGTCGGCGGGCAGAACTTCGGCGCGCGGCGCGCCGACCGGGTGCGCGAGACCTTCCGCGTGGCCGTCATCTACACCACGATCGTGATGGCGTTGCTGACAGTGCTCGTGCAATGGAAGGCGGAAGCCTTCGCACGCGTCTTCACCGATCATCCCGGCGCGATCGCGGTCGCGGCCGAGTTTCTCCACTACCTCTCGTGGAACTTCGTCGGCGCCGGCATCGTCTTCTGCTGCTCGAGCCTCTTCCAGGCGATGGGCAACACGTGGCCCTCGCTCGCGAGCAGCGGCTTCCGCCTCCTGGTCTTCGCCATTCCGGGCCTGTGGATGGCGCGGCAGCCGTGGTTCGAGATGCGGCACCTCTTCATGCTTTCCGTCGCGACGACGGGGCTGCAGGCCCTGGCGAGCTGCCTGCTGTTGCGCTGGCAGTTCCGCGAGCGGCTGGGCAAGCTGCCCGTGCGCGCGGCTCTCACCCCAGGTCCGGCATAGCCGCGAGCTTCTCGCGTACCGCGTGCGGAATGGCGATCGCGCGTTGCGTGTGCCCGTCGATGAACACCACCACGGCGGATCCTTCCGCGTAGAGGTTCGCGTCGCCCGCCAGGCGCATCTCGTAGATCGTGCGCAGCGACGAGCGCCGCGGCTCCTCGATGAAGAAGCTCACTTCGACGACGCCGGGATAGACGAGCGGGCGGCGGAAGTCGCACGACGCGTTCACCACCACCATCGCGATGCTCTTCCACAGCTCGTCCGCGGGCACGACCTTCTCGAAGAAGGAGACGCGCGCCTGCTCCATGTAGCGGAAGTAGGTCACGTTGTTCACGTGGCCCAGGGCATCCATGTCGCCCCAGAAGATCGGGAAGCGCTCGACGTGCACCAGGCGGCGCGGGTGTTGGGGCTCGTGTGCGTGCATCGACGCAGGTTATCACCGGATCGGGTGATAGCATCCGGCGCATGAATCCCATCGACGGCAGCACCCGCTGACATGGCGGCGAGGATGGAAGACAGCGGCTGGCTGCGCGCCGCCGTGCTGGGCGCCAACGACGGCATCGTCTCGACCGCGAGCCTCATGGTCGGCGTCGCGGCAGCGAATGCGGACCAGCATGCGCTGATCGTGGCCGGTGTGGCCGGAGTCGTAGCCGGTGCGATGTCCATGGCGACCGGCGAGTACGTATCGGTGCACACGCAGTCCGACCTCGAAGCGGCGGCACTCACGCGCGAGAAGCGCGAGCTGCACACGGACGCGGAGGGCGAGCTCGCCGAGCTCGAGGGCATCTATCGCAAGCGCGGCCTCGATGCGAAGCTCGCGAAGGAGGTGGCCCGGCAGCTCACGGAGCACGATGCATTGGCCGCGCATGCGCGCGACGAGCTCGGCATCTCCAAATCGTCGCAGGCGAAACCCGTGCAGGCGGCCATCGCTTCGGCGTGCAGCTTCGCCGCGGGGGGTGCCTTGCCGCTCCTGGTCGGCATCTTCGCGTCCCACGATCATCCGGTGCCGTACCTGAGCGCCGCGGCACTGGTGGCGCTGGCGATCCTCGGTGCCGTGTCGGCGCACCAGTCCGGCGCTCCGAAGGGCCGCGCCGCGTGGCGGGTCACTTTCTGGAGCGCGATGGCGCTGGCGATCACCGCGGGAGTGGGGCGGCTCTTCGGCGTGAACGGTTGAGCTTCACGACGACGACTGCCGCCCCGGAGAGGCGAACGATCGGCGCGCCGCTCACTTCCCCTGCATCGCGGCCTCCAGCCCCGGCACGTAGGTCGCGCCCTTCGGCACCGTGATGCTCGAGCCCTTGAAGTCGTTGCCCACGGCCTCGAACCTTCCGCCGAGGCATTCCGCGAGGAACGCTTCCGAGACCGCGTAGAACGAGGTGCGGTTGGGCGCGCGCGCGAAGCCGTGGCCCTCGTCGGGGTAGAGCACGTACGTGACCGGGATCTTCTTCGCTTCCATGGCCGCGAGGATCTGGTCCGCCTCGGCCTGCTTCACGCGCGGGTCGTTGGCGCCCTGTCCGATCAGCAGCGGCTTGCGGATGCGATCGGCGTAGTAGAGCGGCGAGCGCTCCTTCAGCAGCTTGCGGCCGTCTTCCGTGCGCAGGTCGCCGACGCGGCGATACATCTGCTCGCGGAACGATTCCCAGTAGGGCGGGATCGAGGCGAAGAGGGTCTCGAGGTTCGACGGCGCCACGATCGCGATGCCGCACGCGTACCTTTCGGGCGAGTGCGTCATCTCCCACAGCGTGGCGTAGCCGCCATAGGAGCCGCCGAAGACCGCGATCCTCGCAGGCTGCGCGACGCCGTTCTTCACGGCCCAGTCGATGCCGTCGAGGAGGTCGTCGTGCATCCTGCGGCCCCATTCGAGATCGCCCTTGTTGGTGAACTCCTTGCCGAAGCCGGTGGAAGCGCGGAAGTTGACCCGCAACGACGCATAGCCGCGATTGGCGAACCAGACGCTCTGGCCGTCGTAGCCGTACGAGTCGCGCCCCCACGGGCCGCCATGCACGTCGAGGACCAGCGGCAGGGGCTTGTCCGGGCGGCAATTGCCCTTGGTGTCGCTGCCCACCGGAAGCGAGAGATAGGACACCAGCGTGAGCCCGTCGCGCGCCTTGATCTCGACCGGGCAGACCTCGGGGAGCTGGACGCCGGCAAGCTTCGGTCGTGTCACGTAGAGCTCGGTAAGCGTCTTCGTCGAGCGGTCGTAGAGCAGCGCGCGTGCCGGCGCCGTGACCGGATCGTGGCCGACCACCCAGAGCCTGTTGTCGCGCGTCTGGCTCTGCACCACCCACGCGCCCTTCAGGTTCGCGTCGAGGAATTCGACGTCTGCCTTGACGGAGGGGTCGACCGCGCGCCACTCGGGCTTGAGATAGTCGACGCTGTACGCGAGCACGCGCGAGCTCTCGGGATCGCTGATCACGCTGCCCACGTCGGCCTTCGCGTCCTCGCCCACGACGCGGCGCTGGTTGCCCGCCATGTCGATCGCGACCAGCGCCGAGGTGTTGCGGCCCCGGCTCTCGCGCCAGTAGAGCGTCCGGCCGTCGCGCGAGAAGCCCAGCGCGCCCGTGGTCTGCGAGTCCTCGAAGCCCACCTTCTCGAAGGGCGTGGTGCGGCCGCCTTCCCAGCGCAGGATCTCCTCGCCGCCGTCGCTGGTCGCGCGCGTGACGAGGCGCACCTGCAGGTCGTCGTCGAGGATGAAGCCGGAGTAATGCTCGGAGTTGTCGAAGAGCTTCTTCAGCGCGCCGGTGCGTACGTTCAGCAGGTACGGGTCGTGCCACGCTTTCTCGCGGTCGTTGATGCCGACCACGATCTCGTCGGGCCGCTTGAGCGACGTGTGGTAGACCTGCACCCGCACGGCCTTGAAGTCGGTGAGCAGGCGCTCGGCGCCGGTGCGCGCATTCACGGCGTAGAGGAGGAAGTTCTCGTCGCCGCCCCTGTCCTGGGTGTAGAGGATGTCCTCGCCGTTCGCGGCCCACGAGTGGTTGCGGATGGGCCGCACCTTCTCGTTCGTCACCGCGCGCGCTTCCGAGAGCGGCTTGCCGCGCTCGACCACCCAGACGTTGAGCACGCCGTCGCGCGGCGCGAGGAAGGACACGTACTTGCCGTCGGGACTCACGCGGCCGCCGGCGCGCTCGGGGTTGCCGAAGATGACGGCGCGCGGGATGAGCGCGTCCGCGGCCGATTGCGTGGTCGTGCCCTGCATGGCTGTGGGGCCGGAGCACGCCGGGAGGAGAGTGGCCAGGGCGAGGGTGGACAGGGAAAGGTGCGCAAGACGGTAGTTCATTGGGGCTCCGCGGATTCGGTGACGGCGCATTGTCGCTTTTTTGCGCGGGCGGCGATGGCGTGCCGGCGACGGGATGGCCGTTTCGCGGTGCAAAGTGCGGGAAAGCGGGGACGACTGGCGCGCTCAAGTCCCGGCACCGTAAGCTGTCCACCCTCGACATGGACGGATGGAGCACGAGTCGATGACGCGCACCGCATTGATCACCGGAGCGAGCCGAGGCATCGGACGCGAGGTCGCGCGCACGCTCGCCTCCGAAGGCTGGCGCGTGCTGGCCGCCGTTCGCGATCCGAAGGCCGCGCCACCTGGAACGCAGGCGGAGCCGCTCGATGTCGCGGACGCCGCGTCGATCGAGTCGTTGGCCGGGCGGCTCCGGACGCGCCACGAGCAGCTCCACGCCTTGGTCAACAATGCCGGCGTGTACAACACGGGCGCACGAGAGACGTGGGACGTGAACCTGCTGGGCCCGTTGCGGCTGACTCGCGCGCTGGAGACGCTGCTCGCACCCGATGGGCGTGTCGTGATGGTGACGAGCGGGCTTGGACGTCTCTCCAGCCAATCGCCGGGCCTGGTCGAGCGCCTCACCCGTGCCGACCTCTCGCTCGAAGAACTCGAAGGCCTCGCCCGCGAAGCACCCGGCGGTTACGGCGCCAGCAAGGCTGCGGTGACGGCGCTCGCGCGCGTGTACGCGAAGAGACTCGCGCCGCGTGGAATCCTCGTCAATGCGATCAGCCCGGGATGGGTGCGCACGGACATGGGAGGACGCGGCGCGCCCCGCTCGGTGGAGCAGGGCGCGGCGAGCGTCCTGTGGGGCGTGAAGCTGCCGCCGGATGGACCGACCGGCGGCATGTTCGAGGACGGCAAGCCGCTCGATTGAGCATCACATGCGCGTGAGCCTTCCCGCCTCGAAGCGCACCCGCTCCCCGTTCCAGAAGCCGGGGTCGGTCGGGTAGAGGAAGGTCCGGCTCGCCCCGCTGCCGAAATTCACGCGGATTTCCCAGCGATTGGTGCCGTTGTCCAGGAAGCGCGTGACCACCGAAGTGACGGTGCCGCACGCCTCGCACGCGATGTACCGGGTTTCGACGGCGGGCCTGAGGTCAGACGGCTTAGCCTCCGCGAGGGTCTTCTCGACGGCGCGCTTGGTCTCGGCGAGCTTGGCCTCGGTGGCCTTGGCTTCGGCGAGCGTCGTCTCGACGGCGCGTTTCGTCCTCGCGAGATCCGCCTCGGCCGCCATCATCTCCGCAGCCCGCTTCGTTTCCGCGAGCTTCGCTTCCGCAGCCACCATTTCCGCGGCGCGCTTCGTCTCGGCGAGCTTCGCTTCGGCAGCCACCAGCTCGACGGCCCGCTTCGTCTCCGCGAGCTTCGCCTCCGCAGCCACGGTTTCGGCGGCGCGCTTCGCCTCGAGGAGCTTCGCTTCCGCGGCCTTCGTGTCAGCCGTGTTCTTCGCCTGGACGAATTTGCCCTCCACCGACTTCAGGTCGACGAAGGGTTTCGTATCCGCGCGCCGGGAATCGGCCGGCTTGGCGACGGCTGCCTTGGGCTCCGTGCGCTTCGCTTCGGCGCGTTTCGCTTCGGCCGGCTTCACCCCGGCGGTCCTCACGGTGGGCGCCCGCGGCTGGGTGCGCTTCGCATCGGCAAGCTTCGTTTCGGCCGGTTTCGGCTCCCAGCGCCTGGCCTCCGCGAGCTTCGGCGGGGCCGTTTTCGGTTCGACGTGCCTGACTTCCGCGAGCTTCGGCGCGGCGGGCTTGGGTTCGATGCGCTTCGCCTCCGCGACCCTCGACGGCGCGGACTTCGGCTCGATCCGCTTCGCCTGCGCGAGGCTCGTCCGGGTGGGCTTCGGCTCGACATGCCTGGGCTCGACGAGCCTGGTGGGCTCGACGTGCCGGGCTTCGACGGGCCTGGCTTTCGCGACCCGCGTCTCGACCCGCGCAGATTCGACGGGCCGCGCCGGCCACGACGTTGGCGCGGCTGGCCTCGGAACGACGACCTTCAATTCCGCCGCCCTCGGCTCACGCTTCGCCTCGGCCGGTTTGGTCTCGCCAATGACGGTCTCGCGGATGGGGGGCTCGACGCGCAGGGCTTTCGGGACGGCAGTCGCATGCGCGGGTTCGACGAGTCCCGCCGGCGTGAGCACCGCCTCCGTCCCGTGGGCGGCCGCGGTCTTCAGCCCGGCCGCAGCGGCTACGCGCCGAGGTTCGACGGGCGCGACAGGTTTCGCCTCCTCGACGATCACCTCGCGGGTGCTGGCCGCGAGCGACGTCGCATCCGCAACCTTGGCCTCGAACCGCGCGGGTTCGAGCGGCTTTTCCTTCCACACCATCGACTCGGTCCACTTCGGGCCGATGACCCTCAGCTCCGCGAGCCTTATGCCCGGGCGCTTCGACTCGAGGGGCTTGGTCGACGCGAGTTTTGGCTCGGCACGCGGCGGCTCGGCCACCTTCGTTTCGGCGGATGCGGGCTCCGCGGCCGCGGTTTCGACGGGCCTGGCTTGAGCCACGTCCGCCTGGGCCGATTTCGTCTCCGCGGATTGCGTGGCCGCCGGCCTGGCCTCGACGCTGGCCGCCTGCGGAGGCGTTGGCACCGCGGCCTCGGGCGCAGCGGGTGGGGTCTGCACGGAAGAGGGGTCCGCGGCCTTCGCTTCGATACTGTTCGCGTCTGCGGGCGGGGGGCTCGCCGAGCCGGCCGCGTCCGTTCGCAGCTCGACGGGACGCGCTTCCGGAGTGACCGCCCTGGGCTGCTCGCGCTGAACCGGCTGCGGCGAGGCGGGGGGTGGGCCGAAGGCGGCCGGATCCGGTGGCGCCGTGCCCATCC
>Ga0068851_10000706_pt1 | contig 14242 bp, 16 predicted proteins | sample KBSCornC12_FD_66588 | JGI IMG/M metagenome (GOLD analysis project Ga0068851, IMG submission 66588) | Corn rhizosphere microbial communities from Kellogg Biological Station, Michigan, USA - KBS Corn C1-2 | ecosystem: Host-associated > Plants > Roots > Rhizosphere > Soil ...
GCGTAATTCACCGGAGCGTGAAAAGCATCTGTATGTTTATCTTTCAACTGCTCAGCCTCACGAACGATTTGCTGGACTAGATTTTGAAAATTCTCGATGTCCATAACACGACTATATTCTGGATATTATCAGATCGGGATACCAAGAGATCCTGAGACATCAACTCCTCCAAATGCTGTTCTAGATTCTTCTCCCTAGTCACTAAACAAGACTTACCGCCTAGATCAGAAAATGTCTTACATACATTCTGAGAATCGTCGAATATCAAACAGTTCTCTAGGGAAATTTCGTATTTATTGGCATATTTCAGGAAAAGTACCCCACCTTCATCTGTTTTTGTCATTCCCTCGTCAAAAGAATTACTGATGAGATCAAAATAATCATCCAATCTCAAAGCTGATCGAGTAAATCTATTAAAGCTATCCATATTACCCGTTATTAAAATTACAGTGTAGCGATCTCTCAAATCACTAAGCCGTTTTAAAACCTCCTGAGAAACCCGTATTGTCTGGCAGTCTTGAACAAAAAGACCCCAGAGAGATTCAAAGGGAATACCAATATGTTCCGAGACTAGCTGATTAACTTCTTCAGCTGTATGCCTACCTCGCATCCAAGCATTAACTATGCTTTTGTCATTCCCAAAAAGAAATTCTTGTACCTCCTGATATTTCTCTGGAAGCAAGCTTCTCCAGTATTTGTCATGCGAAAGTACCCCGTCGAAGTCACAAAAGAGTATGGGTTTAGCAGATTTCATGGTTACGAACTTCAAATCTTATTACTTGGCCGCTTCCTCGTCCACTGCGGCCGAAGTCTCGTCAACAGGCTCCCATAGCTCAATCTTGTTACCCTCCGCGTCCATGATATGGACAAATTTTCCAATACCATCGTAATTCGCAATGTCATCAAGCACGGTTACTCCGTTTGCTTTGAATTTGTCTACCAGTCCTTCAATATTCTGAACTTGATAGTTAATCATGAAGTCGTTTTTCGATGGAGAAAAATACTCATCTCCTTTTTTGAAAGGTTTCCATTGAAGAGAAGTTATTTCGTCCGGCTTATTAAGCTTTCTCGATTCAAAACTCGAGAAACCCCAATCGTTTATTTCGATCCCTAAATTTTTGGTATACCACTCTTTGGCTTCCTCCAGATTGTCTGAAGCAAAGAAAATACCACCAATTCCTGTTACCTTTGGCGTTGTAGAGTCGTTTGTCTGATTCGCTTGGTCTTCCATGTGAGTAATTTGTTTAGAAGTAATTATACCTCCTGGCTACCCTTAATGTACGAACTTCTACCCCTCTTTACCAACCAGGCTCTCCCGCGCCTTTTTGCCCCTCAAAATAATAGCTGTCATCAATAAGTTAGTAATGATCATGGCAACCGAATGAAGCACGGTTGCGATATTGTAAGACTGCAGTGAGAACAATGACAGAACATGGCGTAAGACATTTGAACCGTAGAGAAGTGGAGTTTCGGTTTTGGGATTTTGCAAGGTTTTACGAATAGTTGGTGCGTATGCCACCAAATCTATAGCCACCGCGATCACCACTGAAAAAGTTGGGTCTTTGGTCACGAACCAGGGTATGAGACCGAGTAATGCAACACACAAGAAAATGGTATCTTGCCGAACTATATTCTTGCGCCCAAATCGTAAGGCAAGCAAAAAGATAGCAACCGTAAATATCCAGGAGACCGCGGTTGGCCATGCCCCGTACCCTGCGCCCTTGGCTATTTGGCCAAACAGGTTGATACCCATTACCACCGACCAAACAAACCAACTGTACGCATGTGGTTCCGCCCTCCCTTTCAGGACATCACGCAGATACGGAATATTGCCGGCAATCGCAAGTATTGCGGCAACTATCGCTAAGGTCTCTTTCATCTGCTAATTCTGGTTTTGTACCAGCCAACAATCGGAGGAAGAACAAATGTCAGGATGTAATAGAGATATACATCCAATTTGTAGTACCCGTCCGCCGGATGAAGAATTTTCACAATCAATAAATAATCAAAGACTACGGCGATGAGCGCCCAGATAAGACCAATTAACGAAAAGTAGCCAATCGAATTAGGCTGTATCTTTTTCAGCAACACCCAAAGCGTAATAATCACCCCAATCGGCATGATAACCCAACCAATAATAGCCGTAGGAACAAACGCAAACAGCAGGATACCCAAAACATAGCCGACTAACCAAAGAATAAATCCCCAGCCAAGGCTTTCCATCCAGAATCGATTAGTCATTTGTGTATTGGTTAGATGATATTGCTGCCGCACTTTCATTGTGCGCCTAATCAGACGTAAAAGCCCTATAAATACTATTGGCCTTTTCTTTTGGCCGGGAGCCCCGAGTTAGAACTCTTGGAAATTCAAGCCAAAGTATATTCCCAACCCGGCTGCCACGTAAATTTTGACGAGACCAACTCTTCGAGCGGTACACCATTTATCAGATGTTCAAGCCCATATTGAGTCGCTCTATGACCTATAACCATCACTCTTTTCCCTTCGTAGTCTCTCTTTAGATCATTCAAGAAAGATCGCATCCGCTCAGTCGTTTGCGCGTAGCTCTCTCCATTTGGAAACGGAGTATCTATTCTCTTTGGCTTCTCGATATCCACCTCTTCACTTGGATGCTGAGTTAGATCACCATAATCGCATTCCCGAAGACGACTGTCTTGAATAATTGGCCACTTATCACCAAATCCAATCTCGGCGCTCTTGTATGCCCTTTGTAAGTCGGAACAAAAAATCGCATCAAAATGGTCGTTCTCATACCTTACGCCCATTCTTTTTGACTGCTCAATTCCCAATGGCGAAAGAGCTACATCATTATGACCAGAGGATAGATGCGCTTCATTATCGAAAGTAGTACCGTGTGCTTCAAAAATTATTGTAATCATAAGCATTGGCTGGGAGGCCTGAGCTAGAACTTTTAGAAGTCTAGGCCCAGATTGCTCTTTTTTAACTGCTCCCCGATTAACATATCGATGCGTCTCGAGCGCGTATGCTTATGCACCGAATACTTTCTTAAGAAAGTCGAATCCTACCCCAGTTGCCATAGCAAGAGAGATGATACTTTGGATTATATCTTTTACCCCTTCGGCTGTCTTTAGGGCTTCGCCTAGTTTATCAATAAAGGTTCGTTCAGGGGTTCCCTCTTCGTACTCTGCACGCTGTTCTGCAATCTTCATAGAAATCTCTACGATGACGGCCTGTTGCTGATATTGGGCCTGGCTCTGAACATTACTTATAACCATAGGCGTATTGATCGAACCCCTTTCTTCTGGGAAGAACTCAGCCTGTAGTGCCCCAATAAGACCGTTAAGCTTACTGCGGTAATCCAAGGATCTAATCATGACCTGGTTTACTCTATTAACCATGAGACTCGAGGCATGAATTTTAAACTCATCATAATTCTTGCCCGTAGCCAGATTTAGCTTATCGATTGCTGAGTTAAGACCGCGGGAGAGCTCTGTAGCCTCACCGCCAAAGATCGAATGCCTTTCGTTACCCGGAGCTACTGCAAAATAGCCCTTCAATGTGCCATATATAGGACTTACTCTACTTTGTAATTCGCTTATAGTCATCTTCAGATTGAGACATGTCTCAACTTAATTAATAAATCTATAGAAACGTAGAAATTCCTCACCCTTAGGAGTCACCTTATAAAGCTCTCCTACTTGCTCGATAAATTTATAGCTCAACATAGTACTAAATTGTGCCTCTTTCTCAACATTAATGTCAGGAGACTCTGGGGCAACTGTCATATTTTGAAAAAAATTCAACCTTGTGGCCGAACCAATTGAATATAGCCATCGAAGCGATAGTGCTGTCCCGCCGGCGACTGCCTTCCCGTAAAACATCAATTCCCAGTTGGGATTACTTTCAGTAGTTTCTAGCTGAACATTCTCAGCTGTAATTTCACTTACTTCCGCCTGTCCAAACTCAGTGCCACCTATCTTCTTAAGGCGAGCTTCGCTTAAAATTCGACGAATTTCTTTTCTATAATAAACGGCGAACCAAAGAAGCAATCCGGCACCTAAAACTGGCCAAGTCAAAATGATTTTTAGATAATCAAGCATCTTTATTTTTATAGACGAGTTAGCATCTCGAGCGAGATAACCTATCACGAGTTGGCTGGGGCGGCAGGATGATTTTCCCCAGTGCTCTGGGGGCCCTTTGCTCGCCGCATAGTGGTAAAGCACATCTATTATATAGCAGCTCGCACCCGAACCTTCGCTGCGCGAGATTCGATCCTAGGCGTCCTACCAGGGCAAACTACCGACTATGTCGGTGATTTGTCCTGGCTGGGGCGGCAGGATTCGAACCTGCGAATGCTAGGACCAAAACCTAGTGCCTTGCCACTTGGCGACGCCCCATCGGATATCTGCTACCAGATTAGATTATACCTTACACCAGGTGGGGGAGACAGACCATCTCAAACCTGGAAACTTGCCAAATTTACATTGTGAGAGTATTATTTAGACAGTTGGCTAAATATCTAACTAGCTCATCTTCTCTCGATCCTATCACCTATATGGCAATATCTGACATCTCTCTAGCTTTTAAGGCTCTCTCCGACCCTACTCGGCGCGAGATTTTGAAACGACTCAAGAAAAAAGATCTCACTCCCGGTGAACTCTCGCTCAACTTCAATATGAGCAAACCGTCACTCTCCCACCATTTGTCGCTCTTAAAACAAGCCAACCTCATCGATAGCGACAAACGCGGCCAGCAGATTTTCTACTCACTGAACACAACCGTTTTCTACGATGTAATGAATAATTTTCTTAATGGATTTAAGTGACGCAGCAGCGTCATCCCGAGCCTATCGAGGGATCTAATAAAAACTTGCTTTTCCGAGGCACCGAGGAAATACATTAACTCAATATATTAAATCAAAGTAGTCCCTCCGTACGTCGGGAAATAAATGTTAAAACATTATAAATAATTTGAAGGGGATTCATATGAACAAAATATCTCTCAAGTCTGAATGGTTCTCGTTAGCTCTCATTGCTGCCACTATAATTCTCGGTATCATTTGGTATCCACATCTGCCAGCGCAAGTACCAGCTCACTGGAACATCGCAGGACAGGTCGACAACTATATGACACCACTCGGCCACGTACTGACCTTTACCGGTCTCATGATCGGGATGTACCTGCTATTCCTGCTCATCCCATTCATCGAGCCACGCAAGGAAAACCTCGCCAAATCAGGACCGTTTCTGCAATTCATCAAGAGCTTCCTGCTATTCTTTTTCTTCGTTTTGTTCGTTGCCATCAGCTGGACCTCGATCCACAGCGGAGCACTGGCTATAGATAAGATCGTAAGCGCTATGATGGGATTCTTATTTATCGGCATCGGAAACTATCTCGGTCAGGTAAAATCAAACTTCTTTATGGGTATCCGCACGCCGTGGACTTTAAGCTCGGATGATATCTGGCAAAAAACCCATCGCTTGGGTAGCTACACCTTTGTCATCGGCGGATTACTATTCCTGCTTGGCCTATTTATGCCAACTCCTTGGAATTTCACCATCCCATTCGTCGGTATCTTATTAGCCTCACTCATTCCGGTAGTTTATTCGTACATCCTGTTCGTAAACAAAAAGTAAGCCAGGGGATTCAGACCTCTAAAAGTTAAGACGACGCCTCACAAGGCGTCGTCTTAATAAATATTAAAAACCACAAAAAATGCACATTTTGTTAATTTTGCATATTTTGCACAAAAACGAAAAAACACAAAAAATAATTTTTATAAAAATCGCGTTTCTTCAAACAGTTTTTCGATTACGCCGTTTAGAGCCCCAAAAGTCAAATCCCAATCTCCCCTTTTCCACCTATGAGTATCAAATTATGCACTACTACAGCTGATTATTTTTACATTTTAATTTCACCTCTATCACTCCCCTGACCTCCTGTGGAAGAATTTACAGCCCCTCCCCTACACCAAAGAACGCCTTCCCTATCTGATCATAGGAGAAGGCCGAAATTATCGAGCCTCTGAAGCTACTTTTTTGGAGCCGGAACTACTTCTACACCTGTAGGAGTGTCTTTTACCATCCAGCCTGCCTTTTCTATCTTGGTACGCAGCAAATCGGCCTTCTTCCAATCTTTAGTTGCCCTAGCCTGTTCCCGCTCGGTGATAAGCTTCGCCACCTCAGAAGGCACACCTGCGGGCTTGTAGTCCTTCAGGCCCAATCCTAGCACCCGATCAAAGTCGATCAAGGTCGCCTGCTTGTCGGCAAGCGGCATCTTCGCAGACTTCACTACTTCCCATACCACCACAAAAGCTTTTGGCATATTCAGATCATCGGCTACCGCCGCCGCAAACTCTTTTTGATATTTGGCAATTATTTTTCCTCCACGCGCTTTTATCTCAAAAACTGTTCGCAACTTCTGCAGATTATTTTCAGCACCGATCATCGCCTTGTCTGAGAAGTTCAATCTACTGCGATAAGAGCTGCTAATGCAGAGCAAGCGAAATGCCATCGGATCTGCCCCCTTGTCGATCAAACTCTGCAAAGTATAGAAATTCCCCAGACTTTTCGACATTTTATCTTTGTCCAACAACAAAAACTCACCATGCAGCCAGTATTTTGCCAATGGCTTTCCAGTCGCGGCCTCACTTTGCGCGATCTCGTTATTGTGATGAATCAGAATATGGTCCACTCCCCCTGTATGGATATCGAAAGTATTCCCCAGCTCCTTCATCGAGATAGCCGAACACTCAATATGCCAGCCCGGGAAACCAACTCCCCATGGCGACTTCCATTCCTGCTGTCGCTTCTCCCCTGCGGGTGAAAACTTCCACAAGGCGAAATCCGTATCATGCTTTTTGCCTTCGGCATGTTCCACACGTGCCTTGCCGGTACTGACTTTTCCAAGTCGTCCGTAATGTTTGAACTTCTGCGTATCAAAATAAATCCCATCGGCGATGCGGTAGGTATATCCCTTTTTCTCAATCTGCTGAATCAAGGCAATCTGTTCTTTGATGTATTTCGTGGCCGGTGCGAACTTCTGCGGAAATTCAATATTCAGCCGTTTCAGATCGGTCTTAAACTCATCGGTATAAAACTTGGTAATATCCGAAGCCTTCTTCCCTTCCTTGCGTGCTTCCTTCTCTACCTTATCTTCACCCGTATCCGCATCGGACGTTAGATGACCCACATCGGTCAGATTCATGACCTGATGTACTTTATATCCGTTGTACTCCAAACTGCGACGCAGAATATCTTCAAAGATATATGTCCGCAGATTTCCAATGTGCGCCGACTGATAGACTGTTGGCCCGCAGGTATATAAAGAGACCTCGCCTTTTTTCAGAGGTTTGAAAGCCTGTTTAGACTTAGTAAGTGTATTAAAAAATTTCATCTTATTCTGTAGCCCCCTTCATCTTAAACCAACTTGGCAGCAAGAGATGTCCATCGGTAATTACCGCTCCCACCAAAACCAGCGCGCCTCCGGTAAAGTTATTGGGCGCCAATCTCTCACCCAGGAATACCACCGCGAACAAAGCTACTTGAATCAACATCGTATTGCTAATTACCACTGCTTCGATCAGCCGCAAACGGTTCAGCACGCCCGTCCATAGCAGATTGCCAAAGCCCAAGATTAGACCGATAGCTACCACCCAAAAAACTAGCTGCCAATGCCACACGATTTTCGGAATCCCATCTGCCACGATCGACAGTGGCACCAAGACCAATACTCCAACCACGTTCGCGATCAGAGCTATCGGCAATGCCACGCTCTCGTCGTATTTCTTATTCACCATCCGCACCAGAGAGTCCGAGAAGGCAAACGCCAACTCTGCTGTAAGTAAGAGCCCGACCCCGATCGCCGATCCGGTAATTACTTGATTCGTCAAAAATACATAAGACCCGAGTGCGATCACGGCGATTCCCGCGTATTGCAGTAAGGCTGGCCGTTCTTTTAGCACCAAAGCCGAAATGATCACTGTAAATACCGAGCTAGTGGCTGCGATCAATCCTCCCGTAGCACCGGTCACATACTGCAAACCAATCATGACAAACAAATTGGCCCCCACGTATCCGACCAAACCAATCAGCATGGCTAGATAAACATCTTCACCCGAAAGATTAAAGTTGTGCTCTCGCCGATTCCACATCGCATAAATAGATAAACCCGCCAGCGCCACTACCTGCGCCAAAGCCGCCAGTGTATATGGCGGAATGTCGGCTAAGCCCATCTTTGCGATAATTTTGGAAACCGACCACAAAAAGACTACAAACAAGGCCTGTGCTACCGCGGCCCAGCGCACCACAGCTCTCATCGGGCCACCTCCGGCGTGTGTTCCTGGACCATATTCCGCCCTTCTAGAGCACGGTGGAGAGTCAGCTCATCGGCATACTCAAGATCTCCTCCCATAGGCAAGCCTCGGGCTATCCGGGAGACCTTGATATCAAACTCGCTCAAAAGCCTGGTCAGGTAAGAAGCCGTCGCCTCCCCCTCTACATTTGGATTAGTCGCGAGAATAATTTCTGTGATTGAATCATCTTCTTTTAGCCGTGCAAGCAAACTCGCGATCTTCAGATCACTGGGTCCGATGCCATCTAGCGGCGATATCTGTCCACCCAGCACATGATACCGCCCCGCGAATCCAGCACGTTCCAGCGCCATGACATCGAGCGGTTCTTCTACAATGCACAACAAATGCCTATCCCGACTTTGATCATTGCAAATCGGGCACGGATCGCTATCCGCGATGATATGACATGTACTGCAATAAATTAAATCAGTCTTTAAATTTACAAATGCCTCACCCAAACTCGTGAGGTCTACCGCCGGATTTCTCAACAAATAAAATACCAGCCGCGAGGCCGTCTTTGGCCCAATCCCCGGCAACTGCGACAGCTGTGTAACCAGCCTTTCAATTGATTTCGGCAAGCTTTGCATACCTCTACATTCTACCAGATACGTGAAGGAGGCTGCCCGGTTAAGGGCAGCCTCCTGTTGATGGTTCGATTACAGCCTGTAACCTGTGGCACGCAACTGGATCCCTGCCAAACGCTCCTTGAGAGTAGACAGATTTCTCATCTGCTCTTCCCGCTTCTCAAGCGCTTTCGATACCAACAGGTGCATCGCGTGCATAAATCCCGTGTGAACACTGAACTGGTTCAGCCGGAACGCAGGCTCCAAAATACCATGCGGCTCAACTGCCCACTGAACCCGAGAGTAGTCGGCAGAACCGCGTCGTGCTCCGTACGGACCGGCCGGGAATCTAGATTCCCACAGAAGCAGCTGCGCATCTTCTGTCAGAATCACATCCTGATGCAGACCGTGGTTGGCACTGTAAAGATGCAGTAGGACTGTACAGCGAGTTCCCAAATAAAACCCAGCGGGAAGCTCAAGCCTATCGAGATGATCCAGACCGGTCTTCCGGAGGTCGTCGATGACCTGCTTGAATGAACTAAAGCCTAAACTGCGCAGAAAAGGCTTGCTCTCGGCCAGTACCACCTCGACTATCCGAAGGAGCTCTGGATCTGACAGCTCCCTCATGTCAGATAGCGCTGGCTCGCCGAGAATAGCTTCTACTCGGCTTACCATATTGTTATTTTGGCTGCTGGGCGTGCCCATTTTCAGCCTCCTTAGTCCTAATTAGGACAAGCCCAAAATAAACTCCCAGACTACAAAAGTCAATTAAATAGACCTTCCTTGGTCTTCCCTCCCCGTTAGACAGAAGATATCTAGGATATTAATTTCAAAGTATCCCCTCGGTACCTCGGGGAAACAATTTATATATATAACTTCCATGGTCTGCCCTCCCGCTTTGAGCAAAGTGCGTCATCGGTAAATAAAACTATCCTCATCGGCGTGAGCATTGAGCCTGGCTCAAGGATAGAGAAGCCGGTGCGAATTGCTCCTATGAGCTAAGAGAGGTAGTTTTATTGCTACCGATAGCATTTTGAGAGTAGCGGTGGCCTTTGGGGTGTTACCCCGTTTGGCCACGCAAATGGGGTAACCGATCTGCCCGGATCGTTCCGGGCAATCCGGACAAACCTGCAGTGCGCGGGCAGAACCGCGCATACAAAAAATGCGCCTTTCGGCGCACAAGAAGCCAGCGAACACCTTCACTACATCCCCAAACCCATTTCCCCTGCAATCCCCTTCATCTTCGCCGCGGCCGCCTGCTGCGACTTCGCCATAGCCGAAGTAATCGCCTGTCTCAGGAATCTTTCTACCGCTTCTTTCTCCGATGGCTGCAAAAGCTCTTCCGCAATATCAATCAAGATTACCTTCTGCTCGCCATTTACAACGACACGCACCTTACCGCCAAGCTCAACCCCTTCAAATTCAAGCAGCTTTAATTCAGCCTGAATCTTTCTTGCCTGCTGCTGCAATGCCCACATTTTTCTTTCTTTATCGAACATCAGGTTTATTTATCGCTTAGAACCACTTTATTTACCATAATCGGTGTCTTTGGCTGGGAAAGCTCATCGCTCGAGCTCTTTACGACAGGAGTATTCCCGATCGCGTCGACCACATCCATTCCGTCGGTCACATGACCGAAGATGACGTAATTCTTTGGCAATGACGGCGTGTCTTTCAGGACAATAAAGAACTGGCTACCGTTAGTGTTGGCGCCCGCGTTTGCCATTGCGACAGTACCGCGCGCGTATTCGCCGGTAAACTTCTCGTCATCAAATTTATACCCAGGCCCACCCTGACCATCGTTGGACAGATCATCATCCTTGGAATTTGGATCTCCAGTTTGAATCATAAAGTCCTTAATTACCCGATGGAACTTCACTCCGTCAAAGAAATTCTTTTGCGCGAGCAACACGAAGTTCGCCACTGTCTTTGGGGTGTCCTTAGCATCTAACTCAATTTTAATATCGCCCTGAGTTGTATTCAGAGTTGCGAACTTATTCTTCTCAAGTTCGCTTACTTTAATTGTTCCAAATGGACCGGTTACGATAGGATTCATATTTTTGTAGATAGCGATACTTCCAAATACTAAACCAATGACAACGACCATCGTACCCAGAGCTACACCCAAAATCGTAAAAGTCTTTCTCATGCGAGCAGTTTCTTGCAAATAACGTTCGCGCATCTCGGCTTTCACCTCTTGGCGTTCGGCCTCACGGCGTTCTTTTCTAATCTTGGTTCTGGTTCCCATAGTGAGCTTAGACTCTAAGTAATGTAGACAATTGTACCACACGAAACCGACCGGCTGAATTTCAGCCGCCCCCAAGATGAAACCTACCCATCCTAGCCCTGAGTCGCGTTCGAACCGCCCACACTCCGGCTTTGCAGCAGGATGATTTTGGGACCCAGCCAATTTATCAGAATGATTGCCACCAAAATAACCGCCAACTGGCGTGCGAAAGAATTTGTGAAATCTTCCTGTCGCTTCGCTTCTGCCCGAAACGAATTCACTATTTGTGGGTCAAGAATTTGCATTAGCTAGTCGGAGAAAATATCGCTGCGAAAATCCGTGAATACCATGGCACCGGTTTTGTCGCGGGCTTTTGGCCAAACGGCGCTGTTTCTACCGTTGAACCAATTATACCGCTCCGAACGAGTGGCTGCAAAAGACTATCTCCCACCGAGGTCGGTGCAGGCAAGGTGAAAACTGGCACTGAGCCGAAATCAGTATTAATACCTTTCAGATCAACGATTGTTTGTTGATTCGGAATCTGTTTTTTCTTATCGGCCGCGAATTTATCCAACAATGCCGTGTCTGCAGCTGCTTTTTTAGGATCGGCAGTGGGTTCCGGCTGAGTTATTACGCCGGTACCGCCTCCGCCTCCCGGAGTAGTTGTCCCGCCGCCTGGAGCAGCCGAGACCGTCAGAGTAATCGCCGCGGTTTGCTTAAATTTATCCGGATCCGTACCTGTACCTGTCACCAACAAAGTGTAGTCGGCAGGCGGCAAACTAGTCGGCGTCGTAACTCGCAAAATTGCCTTAGTTCCAAAATCGCTAATCTCAGCTGGAGTAATCTGACCCGAGATTCCACCCGCAAGACCCGAGACCGACAATCCTACCGAATCCGCGTAACCGTTCGCGGGGGTAATGGCGATCGTAAAGCTCGCCGTCTCGCCAGCTGTCATCCGCGCCGTAGATGGCGAAACGCTCATAGCGAAACTCGGATTCGAGGCCGAACCCGAACTTGTCGCTACCGTCATGCCATTCACCATCCAAACCTGACCGCTTACAGGCAAAAACTGTACCGACAAACTGCCGCCAGAAGTCGTTCCTGAAATCGTTAAAGTCTTCCAGCTTCCGGCTGGTACTGTAATCGACTTCGAGGTCCCGTTCATCTGCATCTTGGTCGCGACATCTGTATCTGGACTGCCAATCGTCGCCTGCAAATCGTAGCTGCCGTCGGTTAATCCTGAAATATCAAAAGTAGCAGGCTGTGTGCCGCCATTAGCATCTTTGCGCATGGGATCAGAGACTTGGGGATAATTAAACACCTGCACATCGGAAGCACCAGTAGTCCAACCAAACTGCAATCCGCCGCCACTGGTCGGATAGGTCGTGAGGGATCCTTCTACGGGCTGATATCCCGGCGCCTGATCACTTACTGCAACGCCGCCAAAATCAAACTTTACCGCAACCGTGCCCCCCGCTGCCGCGAAACTTAAACTAATCAATACAGCCAACACTAAAACCAATCCGAGAAAGACTCGAATGTCCCATTTGATCGCTGTTAATACTTTGTGCTTGGAAGCAGATGTTGCCACGACATTATTATACTAGGTCGCAAGCAACTCTACACCTGGGCAAACTCTGGTTCGAGTGAAACCGCGTCCGGATGCGAACGATCGAGATCCCGGAAGGTCATCCGCGTCGCATCAAAGTAGAGCTGAATTCTCCCTGTAGGCCCGTTGCGATGCTTCGCGATGTAAATATCGGCAATGTTTTTGCGCTCCGTCTGCGGCTCATAATACTCTTCGCGATAAACAAACATTACCAAGTCAGCATCTTGTTCAATGGATCCAGATTCACGCAAATCGGCCAACTGTGGAATATGACCTGGTCGTTTTTCAACTTCACGCGAAAGCTGCGAAATAGCGATAACCGGAATATTCAATTCTTTCGCAAGCGCCTTCAGCGAACGAGAGATCTCCGACATCTCCTGTACTCGGCTTTCACGGTTGGTCGCGCCTTCCATCAGCTGCAAGTGATCGATGATTAAAAGGTCGAGTCCTTTTTCGGATTTGAGTCGCCGCGCTTTAGTGCGAATCTCCATAACATTTACAAAAGCCGAGTCATCGATATACAAAGGTGCTTCGGCCAGCTGTCCCATCGCTCCGGAAAGCAACTCAAAATCCTCAGGCGCCAAGTTTCCAGTCCGAAGCTTCCAAGAGTCAATTCCGGACTGAGTCGAAAGCAGTCGATCCACCAGTTGCTCTTTGGACATTTCCAAAGAAAACATCCCGACAGCAAAATGCCCTGCCTGCGCGGCATGAAGAGCCATGTTCAGAGCAAGCGAGGTCTTTCCCATAGAAGGACGAGCCGCCAGGATGATCAAATCGGATCCCTGCAATCCCGCCAAAACATTATCCATATCCCGGAAACCAGTTGGCACCCCGCGCAATTGACCGCGATTTTCGTGCAGATTGTCGATTCGTTCAAAGGTTTCACCAAGAACGTCTTTGATCTGCGTAAAACTATTTTTCTGATGCCGACGCGAAACATTAAAAAGCGCTTGTTCGGCACGATCCAGCGTATCGTCGAGTTTGAGCTCTTGCGCGAAAGCCAGCTCGCCAATCGTCGATGAGGCGGATACCAATCTGCGCAACGTTGCTTTATTGGCTACGATCTCGGCGTATTGCGCGGCATGCGCGGCAGAAAGATTACCCGTGGTCAGGGCCGCGAGCTTGGTTGCGCCGCCGACCGTATCGAGCTTGCTTCTGTTCGACAAATTATCCGTCACTGTCACCACATCTACCGGCTGATGATTGTGATACAACTCAAACATCGCCTCAGCGATTAAGCCGTGGCGTTCATCATAGAAATCTTCCGGGCGCACAATATCTGCTACTCGCTCGATAATATCCTTATCAATCAGCATTGCCCCAAGCAAAGACCGTTCCGCGTCCAGATTCTGGGGCGGCGTCATGCCTGCTGCTCCTGCCTGATTAGAAGTTTTTCTTTCTGCCATAACGATCTAGTATACCTCTTTTATAAATAGCTATACCGACCCCAGTTACGGTACGGCTGGGTGTTGGTATTCTTTGCAGGAAGAAGGAGCAGGTCGACCGTGGCC